>LWDU01035440.1_pt1 | contig 27791 bp, 28 predicted proteins | sample 727161 | NCBI WGS metagenome assembly LWDU01 (sample SAMN04566230, study PRJNA314399) | hydrothermal vent metagenome | isolation source: deep sea hydrothermal plume seawater | place: Mexico: Gulf of California, Guaymas Basin | collected 2004-07-11
TATATCCAACCCAGGAGCAGTTCACGGCGTTGCTGGAAAGTGATTTTACGGGCCCGGTTTGCATGGTGAACCTGCTCAAATTCAACGCGCAGGCAGAATACGAGGATGGCCGTTCCACTGACCTGACTGGTATAGATGCCTACAGACTCTATGGGGAACAGATGCGGGTTTTTGTGGAATCCAAAGGCGGAGAATTCCTGTACTTTGGTTCCTGAGCGCACCTGATGATTGGTTCAGTTGATGTGCTGTGGGATAAGATTGCCATCGTAAAATATCCTTCCAGGGAGGAATTTGTTGCGATAGCGACCGCGCCGGAGGTCACGGGTTTTGGTATTCGCCGCGCCGCCGGTCTTAAAGGACAGCTACTGATCGCGGGTAGGCAGGACCTGGGAATGGGTTAGTTACTGGTGTGAATAATCGCAGCTGAGTCGCTGGGCAGTTCGAACCAGTCGCCATCATTTGCCAATAAAAAGTTCTCCGGCAGGTTTCGCTCGAATATCTTTGACATGAGCAGGTTAGCCGGTGCTGGCACTAGATGATAAAAAGCGATTATGCCTGCATCGATATCAGCGTTCAGATCAATCAGTGATTCTGTGCTGGCGTGATAGTCCATCACGTCGGAAACGATCTTTGCCAGTCTTGTCAGGCCTGCTGTAGTGGCGGCTTTTGTCGCTGCTTCAGTCAAGGGCAGGGACAGTGCATCGTGCAGCAGCAAGTCGACCTTGCTGGCTATTCTCCGAGTGTCGGCGGTAACGAGACTGTCACCTGAGATCACAACGCTTCTGCCTCGATAATCAATCCGGTAGCCGACAGCAGGCTCAATCGGTGCATGGCTGGCCGCGTAGGCTGTCACCGTTAGGTCACCGTCTTCCAGCACCACGCCCGTTCTTATGGTTTCAGCTTTTAGTTTGGCGAGTTTTGGGTTCAGAAGATCGCTGCCATGGTGTTCAACCCGGTATCCGACGTCTAGTTCGTAGGTATCGTTAATGCCAGCGACCACTTTTCGCACGCCTTTTGGGCCGTACACGCGCAGAGCTTTTGGCCGGCCCCTTACCCAGGAAGCCAGGTTCAGCTCATAGAGCTCAGAAATATGGTCGGAATGGAAATGAGTAAGAAACACGCCCTGTAGTCTGGCGTAAGGAAGCCCCGCGCCGGAGATATTGGCCGTGGAGCCTGCGCCTGAATCGAATACATAAAAATGTGAAGGCGTTAGAACCGCGATACACGCCTGGGCTCGATTGGTATTGCCCAGGGGTGAAGCGCTCCCGCAAACGAATACTCGGAGGCTGTCAGGGTTTGGTAAACCGTTTGCTGCGTTCGACATTCCTGCCCTGTATACCTGTTCAATGGCGATATCCTGGGCGGACTCGAATTCGAGTGAATAGCGAAGAAGTCCACTCAGTACGACTACGGAAAGAACGAGGTAAGTTAAGAATTTGATCATGTTGGTGCTCGAGTGATGTAAATATTCAGACCGATCTTCGGCTTATTTCGGATTCAACCCGCCAGAGGCGGTCCTGCCCCCAGCAGCAAAACGGTTCTTCGATTGTCCCGCCTGTTACCCTGAAACTCGGGACTCCCCAAAGTCCGGCGGCTAGCATGTCGGAAACATTATCTTCAAGCAAGGGTTTCCAGAGGTTGTTGGCAAACTGGTTTTGAACCTCTTGCCAATTGGCACCGGTTTCTTCGACGACCTGCTGTAAACCCCGTTCTGTGGTGATATCAACGCCCTCACACCAGGCTGCGCGAAGATAGTTAGCACAGTAGTCGATACTTAGCCCTTGCTCAGTCATGAAAGGCAGTAACGCGAAGGCCCGTTTAACCGGTTCACCAAAAGGGTCGACCACGGGACCGAATTTTTGACCATAGTAGTCTGCTTCTCTTTTTGTGTCGGTCATGATGTAGAGTTGCTTAACTCGTGGTGCTGGCACTCCGCGCATCATCATCGGCATAACAGGGCGTAGCTTAAGTTTCACCTCTGTTCGCTGTGCCAAAGCGATTGCCCGGTCAAAACTGATGGCTGTGTAAGGGCTGCGAAGGGAAGGGAAGAACTCTAATGTAACGGCGCTGGCATCTTTATCGTCAAGCGGTTCAGGTGTTGGTCGGGGAACGCATATCCCGCCAGGATCATTTGAGAGACCCATATCACGCAGGCGGTTCTCCAGATGAACCAGCCGGTCGACACCCCAATACCATTCACCTTCAAAATAAAAAGTGGCGCTGAGCCAGTGGCCGAGTTTCGTGCGAAGTGCAGAGCCGTCTGCAGCGGCATTGCTCGCGGGTAGTTCCTCTATTGGGTCACCAGACCACAGCCGATGGCCAATGGCAACGGCCTTGCGAGCAAAGTCAGAGTCCGCCAGGTACCGAGACAAGTAACTTTCTGCGTGCTTGACCTGATGATTTTCAATCTGGTCAACATTCTGTGGCAGTTCGGTACCATAGTCGGAAGCGATGGCGCGTGCATCTCGCAATGCCCAGACAGGAAACCGCAACGCATCACCCTGTTCGTGGTCTGTCGGGTTCTGGACCAGATGAAACTTGAACCTGACCTTGTAACGATTAGCAAGTGCGTCGATCTTCTGCACCGCCAGATGGCTGTGAGGATCATCCACCTGGTGAAAATAGTGGATGGTGGGCTGTCCTCTTCTGGCGAGGCGTCCCCTGATGCGAGCGATCTGGCGTCGGGCGTCACTGGCGATAAACCCCATGACCAGCATTTTTATGAGCGTTTCGGGTTTCAAGAAAAGGTCCTTCTGTCCATTGGCAAACCATTGTTATCATCGCCCTTCATGATTGATTTTCTATCTGCCGATCATGAAGTCGCGATAGTGTAAGTAGCGCGATGCTAGCACCAAGTAAAGCAAACGCCATATCCGACTGTGTGTCCCATGCGTAACCCTGGGTGCCCAGAAATGCCTCTGCGCCTGTTCCGCTAAGTTCAGCGACCCACCACTCGATCAATTCATAGAATGCGCTGATTCCAAGACAGAAGGACAAAACGAATAGCACCAGCCACCAGCTGCCGTTGACGACCTTTAATTTGATGAGTAACTCGCGCGCGATGATAGCTGGCACGAACCCCTGGGCGAGATGACCCAGCTTGTCGTAGTTGTTGCGGGTCATCCCGAATAGGTCTTCAAAGAATGGAACCTCTGCATAGGTATAGTGGCCACCTACCATCAAAATAATGCAATGAACGAGAATCAGCAGGTAAACAAGTGGAGTGAATCGGAGCCGATTGTAAGTCGCCGCCATTAGAATCAGCGCAATGAGAGCAGGCGCTACTTCCAGAATCCACGTAAACAGATCTTTAGGGTTTATACCTGACCAGATAAAGGTGATTGTAAAAACAGAAACCCAGGCAGCGGAAAAGCGAGTAACCGATATGGTGCTAATCATTTAGTGGTGCCGCCATTTCCGATCGTAGATGACGACATTATCTTCACGAAGTTGCGAGATGTCCTGGTCATTCATCGAAAGCCAGCCTTTTAGCACCTCGTCAAAATGCTCACCTCTATGCGCGACAGGACCCCGCACCCCGCTTTTTGCGGCTGAAAATCGATAGGGTGATTGCGTAATAGGTCGGGTTCCACCATTACGATCGTCAATATCGGTGATCGTGCCCCTTGCCTTAACGGTTAATTGGTCTCGCAGATTCTCTGGGCTACGAACCTCACCCCAGGCGACATTTATTGACTTCATGACCGCGGAAAACTTTTCTGTTGTGTTGAGCGTATTGAGAAAGTTGCCGACTGCCTTGCGTCGCACGTTGATTTTTTCTTCCAGTTCCATCTCGGGATTAGAAGGATCCTCCATGCCGAGGGTTGTTAGCGATCGGAAAAACATACGAAAGTCCGTAGATAGCAGTACTGGACCTATACCAGACTCCCATATTTCGCTGGGCATTGGACCCGTTCCAATTGCGTCTTCGAGGTCGTAGTGCAGCTGGTCATCTGTGGCCACTGTTGCATCAATCATAGCAATGTCGATATGTTGGCCCTTGCCTGTACGATGCCTCATGTGCAGCGCTGATAATACGCCCACCAAACCGTGAAGTGATGCGTTTGTATCCGCAACTGATAGCGGCAGGTCGTGCAGTTTGACGCCGTCTCTTCTTGTTGAGCGAGCAATCAGTCCCGCTTCAGCGTGGATAACTGGAGCATAGGCTGCTCGGCTTGACTCGGGCCCATCTCTGCCGAATCCGGAAATTGAGAGCATGATAATTTTTTCGTTCACGGCATTAAGGTCTGCATACCCGACGCCGAGGCGATCCATTACATCAGGCCGGTAGTTCTCGATTACGATATCCGCCTCGGCAACAAGTTGTTTAACCAGGCCTGGTGCCTCTGGCGCCCGGAGGTCGATGCAGATATTTTTTTTGCCAGCATTTTGCTGGTGGAAATAGCCAGTGATATTGGCGATCTCATGACCCCAGTATCGAGTCACGTCGCCATCTGGTGGCTCTACTTTCACAACGTCAGCGCCCAGATCTGAAAGCATTCTTGCAGCGAAAGGGCCGGCGAGTACTCTCGAAAAATCCAGGACCCTAAGCCCCGCTAACGGATACTCCATAAAATTTCTGCCTATACTCGAATTGGACATGGTACATCTTATGCACCTATTTAGAGGGGACTTTAAAGGGGACGGAGGGGATTAAATCACGGTAACTTAATTCCCTGCGTCCCCTTTAAAAAAAGAGCGGTTTTTAGAAGGTTATGATGCGGTTTTGTAGCCAGGCTGTCTTGGCGATAACGCCGTCCGCGGCATTGAGAGGCTGTGCTGCACGTACAGCCTGATTGGGGCTGCTGCCGACAATCGTGGGGCAGGTGCCGTCTTCTCGATACTGTAGCGCGGCCCTTAGCCTGCCTTCCAGTGGGTCGCCTAATTGCCGGGTGAAATCATCAGAGACAAGGCAGCCGGGGACGGGCACCCCTTCTACCTGTGGAGTGTTCGATGGGGAAAAACCATCGGTGTAATCGCCGAAGCCTTTCTGGTTTATGCCCCGAAACTGAATGGAGAAGTAAGTTGTGCCGCAGTTGTCGAGTGGATAAAAGCCGTAGGGTTTTCCGCAGGAAGTTGCGCCCACCTGAATGACTTCTACATCAATTCCCCTGAGGCCGTTAATAACAGATTCGCTGGCGGAACACGTGCCTGATCCCGTCAACACGAAAACCCTGGCCAGTCCAAGACCAGGTAGTGGCGTGCCATTTGGTTCGGAAAACCCCTGTGTAGTCGTGTGAAACCGACTTGGGGTAAGAGCCCGGCCCGTAATGGGGTCAAAGTTGGGGTGCTGGTCATTGAATTCCAGCTCTTCGAATATTTGTCCGGCTGCGGGGTCGCCGGCAATCATGTAGGAAAGTTCGTTTGCGATGTCGAGGAATCCGCCGCCGTTATACCGGATATCCAGGACCAGGTCGGTGACACCCAATGCCTGCAGTTGTGTCATTGCATCAATCAGCTGGGTTTCGGCGGTACTGATATGGTCATTGAACGTCATGTAACCAACAACACCCGAGCTCGTTTCTATGGTTGAGACATTCTGGACTGGGGTTGAGACGATTTGCGCTGAGGTGATGCTGATAGTTCTGGTCGTGTCTTCACCGACATCCTGGACGACAAATGTATGGGTTTCGTTGTCCCCCGGGAACAGACCGTTGTTGAGGGTATCGACATCACCCCCGTTTACCAGATCTTCGCCGTCGACCTCCAGGATCACAGTACCACGTAACAAACTGACGTCGGGTGCGGTCGCGGGTGTGTTGGGTTCAGTGTAGGCAACAACAACTTGTCTGGGTGGCGACCCTTGAAGGATGACAAAGGTTGCTCCGTATCCACCGGATATACCCCCCTGGGATTGATCCTGCCAAACGTCCGTAGGAATCGTGAAGTGAAATTTGTCTTTAGGTGCGCCGGATGGGGTGATGTCGAAGGTTTGCATCTGCTCGAAGTATTCGGGTGTCGTGAAGTTACCTGGGTCAACATCAACTATTTCGTTATACCAGAGGTACAGTTCATTGCTCGAGGAACGTAGCCAGTTATTCTCATCTTCTGTGTCGCCCTGGGTGTCTCGGAAACTATTCCCGTTTCTATCGGTTCCCGTTCGCGGTGTTGCACACATCTGCTCGAAGGTCTGGTAGGGCGAAAAAACGCCATTGTCGAAATCAGACGCAGGTTCGGGTTCGGGTTCGGGCTCCGGTTCGGGCTCCGGTTCGGGCTCCGGTTCGGGTTCTGGTTCGGGCGCAGGGGGTGGGCTGGGGGGTGGAGCAGATGAACTGCCACCACCACCACCGCAAGCTGAGACAAGACCAACGATTGCAACCAGTAGCAAAACTCTGGCGGTTGATAATACCCTGTTCAACGTCAATATCCGGTAGGTTTAAGGAGCCTAATCATACGTGTGTTTTCACTTATCGACCAATCGTTAATGACGGGTGGTATTTCAAACCATGGTTTCGACGCTGGTTTGACCGCATCAAATGAAAATCCCTGCTGGCAGCTCGCTATTTCGGTGGTCTAATCGACTGAGGCGACCTGACCTCCGTCTGCCGCTATGTGGGCTGCGTTTATCCAGATGCCAGCCGGGCTTGCGACAAAGGCAATGGCTCTTGCGATCTCATCCGCAGTGCCCAGGCGGCCCAGGGGGATACCCTTCTCGACTGACGCATAGAATTTTGGGTTTTCGATCTTACGCTGGTCCCAGGAGCCGCCTTCAAACCAGACCGCACCAGGTGAAATAACATTCGCCCGAATACCGTGCTTACCGTGCGCCTGGGCCAACTCATTCGCATAAACTCTCATTGCGCCCTTCGCCGCCCCGTATGAACTGGGTGGTCGGCCGAAGTGAAATTTACTCGCCATCGAACCTACGAAAGTGATGCTTGCTGATTCGCTTTGTTTCAGGTGCTCCAGTGATTCTTCTACCACACGCACACCTGCCATCATGTCAACCTGGAAGCTACGCATCCATCCTGCCTCATCTCCAGACATGTCGAAACCACTGGCATTGTGCACAAGGATATCGACGCCACCGAGCGCTTCGATCGCCTTGGATACAAAGGCGCGGGTAGCGTCACCGTCTTCCAGATCAGCTTGAAAGCCGACAACGATGCCATTGCCCTGGCCGCCTATTTTGTCTATTGCTGCATCTATTTCAGGTTGGCCCCTGGCACAAAATGCAATGCAACAGCCTTCCTGGGCCAGCAGCATCCCTGTGTGCAGTCCGATTCCTCGACTACCGCCGGTGATAATTGCTTTCTTTCCCTTAAGCCCCAGCTCCATGCCTCCTCCAGATTGGATTTCGATAAGGGCCGAGCATACCATTGTGTTTCGCCACTCGTCTGGAGTTATATCGATGAAAGCGCTTGTCTACCAGGATCACAAAACTGTTTCATATCTGGATGTTCCAGACCCGTCAATTGAGGCGCCAACAGATGCTATTGTTCGAATAGAGAAAACAGCTATCTGCGGTTCTGATCTTCATATCTATCATGGCCCTAGCCGGTTGGAGATGGGGGAGTTCACATTAGGTCACGAATTTCTTGGGACAGTTGACGACGTCGGTAGCGACGTACGTCGATTCAAGAAAAGGGATCGAGTGTTGGTCTCGTGCACCATTGGGTGTGGCGGTTGTGCACTTTGTGATGACAACCTTTACAGCGGTTGTATGGAGACGACACAGATGGGCCCGGTGACCAATATTTTCGGGTCCCCTCTTAACCCAGGGGGGCAGGCGGAAGGTGTTCGAGTGCCGTTCGCTGATACCAATCTTTTCAAGATTCCTGATGGGCTTAACGATGAGCAGGTCTTGTTTCTCACTGACATTCTGCCCACGGGATACATGGGTGCTGACCTTGCTGAAGTTGGGCCAGGCGATACGGTAGTGGTTATCGGTTGCGGTCCAGTTGGAGTCTTTGCGCAACTATCAGCGCTGATACGGGGTGCAGCGACGGTGATCGCGGTTGACCTTGATGACGGCAGACTGGAAAAAGCCAGGGTCAGGGGATGCAGGCCCTTGAACCCATCCAGGGAGGACGTTACAGAAATCGCGAAATCGCTTTCCGGTGGCAAGGGTGCGGACTGCGCGATTGAGGCGGTTGGCAACCCTGCGACGGTGAAGTTAGCGCTCGATGTGGTCAGGCCAGGGGGGCGGGTGGCCGTGATTGGCGTGGTTGCAGGAGAGCAAGTCAGTATTGATTTTTTCCCTGTAATGACCGGTAAAAACATCACGCTTCGTTCGGGTATTGTTAATCCTCAGTACTATATTCCCAAATTGCTACCGATGATCGTGCATGGAAGAATTGACCCGACGGAGATCATCACCCATCGAATGTCGCTGAGTGAGGGTGCGAGAGGATATGAGGTTTTCGACAACCATGAAGAAGATGTACTAAAAGTTGTAATGACTCCGTAGGCTAAAAAAGTGATATGGTATGGGTTCGTACCCGCTACTTAACAGGTTCTGTCTAATGAAGTCTTTGACTATATTTATTGGATTAATGTTGTTTTCTGCGTCTAGTTCAGCTGCGTTTTTTGGTAAGGATGACGATCCAGCGAAAGAAGCTGAGAAGATCTCCGAGGCACAAAATGCGACCCGAAAAATGCGCGATGAAATACTGGAAGAATTGTATGAACTCAACCCGGAAACTAAGGGCCTGGTTGAAAACTCAACAGGTGTCGCTGTCTTTGACTCGCTTGGTTTTAATCTTTTGCTGCTGTCGACTGCTCGTGGTGGTGGCATAGCCCGGGAAACCAGTACCGGAGAAGAAACGTTTATGCGCATGTTTTCCGCCGGCGGTGGATTCGGGATGGGCGTAAAAGATTTCCGTGTCATCTTTATTTTTCATACGGATCTGGCATACAAAAATTTCCTTGACTCGGGCTGGGACTTTTCTAGCCAGGGAGATGCGGCAGCTGAGCTCGGTGATAAGGGCCAGTCCATAGGACTTGCTGCTACGGTGACTCAGGGAACCAGTGTCTACCAGATAACGAAAAATGGCTTGGCACTCCAGGTTACACTCCAGGGAACCAAGTACTACAGGGACAAGAAACTGAACTAGCTCCAACAGAGTATGGTGCTGCCAGATATCGAATAAACCTGATTGTCAGGGCCACGCGATGGACTATCCGAAAGTCACCCAAACCTACCTGAACCATCATCTGGATTCTTCCAGATGGGAAGTTTATGAACCACAGGCTGGTGACATTGTGGTGACGACTTCCTACAAATGCGGAACAACATTCACCCAACAGATGCTGTACAACATGTTGGTACGGAATACTGCAGGAGATGAAACATTTCCAGACCTTGGGCCAGTCAGTCCCTGGCTGGACTCGCGGACTTCCCCCATGTCCAAAGAGGAGCTCGGTGGACATATCAAAACGCTGCCACATCAGAGGTTTTTGAAAAGCCATCTGCCGCTGGATGGGTTACCTTATTTCAAAGGAGTAAAATACATTATCGTGGGGCGTGACCCGCGTGATGTTTTCATGTCCCTTGTGAATCATTATGGCGCCTACACAGATTTTTATTACGACCAGTTAAAGCATGACGGAGAGCAGGGGATGCCGCGTTTTGATGGTGACATCAGGGCGTTCTGGAAGAACTGGATTACCCGGGGATGGTTTGATTGGGAACAGGAAGGATCCCCCTTCTGGTCAAACATGCATCACACCCAGACCTATTGGGATTACAAGCACTTGCCAAATTTTCTTTTTCTTCACTACGCTGACATGTTGACCGATATTCCGGGGACGGTGAAACGAGTGGCTGAGTTTATCGGTCTTCCGATGACCAGCGATGAAATCAGCGCCGTAGTGAAGGCCGTTTCGTTTGGCAGGGTTAAGCAGCAGGCGATCGCGGAAAGCGCCCAATCGTCGAAAATGCCGGAAGTCTTTAAGGGCGGTCAAGCCACGTTTATCAACAAAGGCACAAATGGTCGATGGCGAGGTATCCTCACCGATGAGGACCTTGATTTATACAAAGAAACCCGGGACAAAGTACTCAGTCCGGATTGCGCGACCTGGCTGGAAGAGGGCGCCGGTAAGAACATTGAGGTGGGGTGTGTTGATTATTTTTAATTGGAGTACGGGTGATGGGAAGACTGGAAGGTAAAGTAGCGGTTATAACGGGCGGTGCCAGCGGTATTGGCGAAGGAACAGCCAGGAAGTTTGTTGCTGAGGGTGCCAGATGCGTCATTGCGGATCTGCAACTGGAGCGAGCCCAGGTGATTGCGGCGGAACTCGGTGACGCCTGTACTGCCACTAGTGCGGATGTGGCGATTGAGGATCAGGTATCCGCGGTCGTTGATCTTGCGGTGGAAACATTCGGACGGCTGGATATCATGTTTAATAATGCGGGTATTCTTGGCAGCGTCGGCCCCATTGCGGAGATTAGCGCTGAGGGATGGCATCGGACGATGGACGTCCTTCTGTCGAGTGTCTTTTTTGGTATCAAGCACGCGACCCGAGTGATGTCTCCGAAAGGAAGCGGTGTGATTATCAACACCGCATCGACAGCAGGAGTTCGAGCCGGATTAGGACCGCATGTCTATACTGCGGCTAAGCATGCGGTCATTGGGCTTAGTCAGTCAGTGGCGCCAGAGCTTGGGCCCAAAGGTATCCGCTGTAATGTCATCTGTCCTGGTGGTACGGTGACTGGTTTAACCGCGCGGCTGGTGGTCGGGGACCATAACAATCTCGAAGAAGCGACAAAAGTGATCGGTGTTAACAACCCAATGGGTCGGGGTGGCAGGGTGGAAGACATCGCCAGTGCTGTGACGTTTCTTGCTTCTGATGAAGCCGGTTTTGTAAATGGGTCGGTATTCGTCGTAGATGGGGGAGGCGAGGTCATTGCTGATCGCAACGGTACTTTCGTCGACATGGGTTCAATTACTGTGCAGGAAGCAGACCGGACGGGAGTGTAACAATGGCTGAAGTTGGACAGGTTCCGAATCTGGAAGAAATGGCGGATCGTTTAGCGATTATTGAAATCATGCACACCTATGCGCGCGGTGTTGATCGGGCTGACGCTGAGATATTGAAGTCGGCTTGTTGGGACGACGCTGAGTTGGACTATGGCGGTTATAAAGGCCCTGCTCATGCATTTTGCGATGCGTTGCCTGATGGGCTGCGTAAGTTCGTCAACACCCAGCATCAGATATCAAACACGCTGATCAGGATTGAGGGTGGCATCGCTAATGTTGAGTCTTACTTGACGGCACATCATCGCAGGCCAGACGATACCGAGATGACCTACATCGGCCGTTATCTCGATCGAATGGAAAAGCGGCACGGCGTTTGGAAGATCAAGTTCCGACAGATCGTAATGACCTGGCACCAGGACGCTGCGATGTCGGAAGACTTCGACAATAACCAGTCACTGGTGCCAATTACCCGTGCGACCCATGACCTGGATGACCCTTCGTTTGAGTTTGTTGATTAGTTTGTAAGGCGCTTAGATGTTCGGGTGTGATGTTGTCCTATCTAGTTTTGCGGGTAATGACCGGGGTTTATCCCCTATGTGCGACGGTGACAAACTAGTTATTGAGAACAAGGCATCGCCGGTATAAATAGATCAGGCTCGTCTGGAACGAGCCTGTCTTCAGTTAGAGGGTTAAACCTCTTCGGCGAACCTGGCCTCCATTTGCAAGTAGCCGTCTGCATCCGGGTGTCTTGACCAGATATCCTGCCATCCTTCTCCTTCAAAAACCTCCTTGAACCCCTTGGCCCTGTGTTCTTCTGAGTCCCAGTTGATGATCCAGGTCACGTTAGCTGCGCCGTGCTTTTGCGGCGTCGGGTCGGAGCCTGTTAGTTCAATGGCATTGCCATTATCGAGCCAGAAGCCGACAACATTCAGGTTGGCTTTTAAAAATGGGGCAGCTTCATCGACCGCCCATTTCTTGTAGTCGTCAAACTTGGTGGGGTCATAGTGATAGCATCTTATTTCAAACATTATTCTTCCTCTATACGGTTAAGTAACAGCTCGGCGAGTTCGCCGCCATGGGTATTTTGCAAAAAGTGGCCGGCTTTTTCGATTGGGTCGAAGCTGGCGTTCATTTGCCCTGCCCACTTGCGGCCCCATTCTTCGTTGAAAACATCGTCGGCACATCCCCAGATAAAGTGGACGGGTTTAGCCCACTGAAGCAGGGTGTTGTAAAAGTGAGTCTGGGCGGCTCCGTTCCCGCCGTCGTAATTATCGAAACAGATGGATAGGGGGAATCTGCGCATGCCGTTGAATGCTTCATCGGGCATGTCATGAATAGGTGCGCGGAATCCGTTGTACACATTGGCAGCTTCGCCTGTCAGTCCTTCAATGGTTTTGCCCTCACTGATGGCCGGAAATGCTACTTCCGGTCCAACCAGGCCTGCGCTCATCACCATGAGCGCTCCCATATCTGGTTTCTCACGGGAAAACCGCCCACCTTCATGCCAGTTTTCGTTCCAGTTACGAATCGCCGCTGAGTATTCGTATTCAGCATGGTGCAGCCAGGTGTTCATGATCGTAAGTCTGGAGAATCGCTCCGGCATAAACACAGCCTGTGCAAGGCCCGTTGGTCCGCCCCAATCCTGGCAGACCAGGGTGATGTCTTTAAGGTCGAGTGACGTAATCAGGCTGGTCAGGATTTCTGTATGGCGGGCGATGGTGTACCAATCAGGGTCCGTTGGCTTGTCTGATTTACCAAACCCTAGATGGTCTGGTGCGATGCATCGATAACCCGCGGCCAGTAGCTTCGGAATCACATGGCGATAAAGGAAGCTCCAGGTTGGCATGCCGTGCATAAGCAGCATGACCGGAGCATCTTTTGAACCTTCGTCCACATAGTGCATCCGCATGTCTTTCCAGTTGTGATAATTGGATTGATAGGGAAAGTCATTGAGGTGTCTAAAATTTTCGTCCGGCGTTCGAAGGAAATCAGTCATGGTTATCTCTTTTCTGGTTTTCAATAAGTCTGTATAGCGACCTACACTGGTTAGTGCTCTATCTTTGCTGGCCGATCGAAGTGCAAGAGAAGCGCAAGAATAGAACGGTTGATGCCTGCAGCCTCGTAGTCATCAAGGGTGGCTTTATCGGCTTTCGCAGCGAAGATGCTAATAGAAAGAGTAGACAGGTTTCTCTCTGCGGGAGTACACCATTATGGTGGCTGCATGTCGAGATGATGATCAGGTGCCGCAGAACGTCTGGCGAACCACTTGTTCCGATTTTGGCTTCTTCGCAAACCTGACATCGACTCCCGTCAGGTCAAACGGGGTCGCCAGGTTGTCGACCAGTTTGTTGAACAGATCGAAATTCCCCTCCGCAGATGCAGCCACGATTGATTCTTCGATCAGGTGATTGCGGGGAATGATCGCCGGGTTGGTGCCGAGCATGTCCTGTTGGCGTGTGGGGTTATCTTCTGTATCTAAACGTGTCTTCCAGCGAGCCATCCAGCCGTCAAATGCGGAAGGGAAGCCCGCTAGTGAACTGACGTTAGCCGCTGGCGCGGTACCTGACAATTCGGACAAGCGGCGGAAAGACAACGTAAAATCCAGTTGGTGGGCCTCTAGCAGGTCGAGGAAGTCCTTCGCCAGTATTTCATCATCGTCATAATGTGCTGCGAGTCCGAGCTTGCGTTGCATTCCTGAGACATTAGCATCAAGAAAGTAGGCGGAGAATTTGTCCAGTGCTTCTTTTGCTATTTCAATTGCATTTTCTTGTTTGTCAGCTATGACGGGCACCAGGGCCTGAGCGAGGCATGCCATATTCCAGTGAGCGATACCTGGCTGGTTACGATAGGCATAGCGACCACCGTGATCTATAGAACTGAATACGGTTTCTGGATTGTAGGTATCCATAAAGGCGCAGGGCCCGTAATCGATGGTCTCCCCGGAGAGCAACACATTGTCGGTATTCATTACCCCATGGATAAAGCCGATCATTTGCCAACTGGAAACCAGCTTTGCCTGCGCCTGCATGACCTCGTCCAGCAACATCAGGGCCTTGGTGTTCAAGCTGGCGCCTGCCTCGACTGCGTTCGGATAATGTCTTTCGAGAACATGGTTAACCAGTAAACCCAGTGCTTCTTTGTCTTCTTTGGATGCGAAAAACTGGAATGTACCAATTCTGATATGGCTTTTCGCGACGCGAGCGAGTACCGCGCCGGGCAATGTTTCCTCGCGGTAGACAGGCTCTCCTGTAGTGACCGCTGCCAACGATCGGCTGGTTGGAACACCTAGAGCAGCCATGGCCTCACTTACGATGTATTCTCTCATGACGGGGCCGAGTGGTGCTCTTCCGTCCCCCATTCTCGAATAAGGGGTTTGTCCAGACCCTTTTAGCTGTAAGTCGTATCTTTCCCCGTCTGTACCAATGACTTCGCCAAGTAAAATGGCGCGACCATCACCCAATTGGGGACTCCAGGATCCGAACTGGTGCCCGGCATAAACAGTTGCGATGGGATCGGCACCCTCTGGTAGCAGGTTTCCGGCCATGGTTGCGATACCGTCATCAGACGATAACCATGCAGGATCGATGTCTAGCAATTGTGCCAACTCAGGGTTGGCTCGAATGAGCCCGGGGTTTTCAACCTTCGTAGGCGATTGTCGGGAATAGAATCGTTCCGGTAGCTGGACGTAGCTGTTGTTGAAAGGCACACTCATAAGAACGACTTTATCACAATAGGGAATAGGCACTTGACGGAATCACGACAGGTAATACGCGATCTGGAAAGCGTTGCAGCGGGATTTGCGGAAGATGTCATCTCCAGACAAAAACGCAGGCAGCTTGACCCCGATGATTTTGAGCAATTAAAAGGAACCGGATTCCTTCTTACAGGTGTCCCTGCAGATCAGGGAGGGTTGTGGAAGGGACCTGCGCGTTCGGCGCGTATGTATTCTGAAATGGTTCGAACGATCGCCCATGGCGATCCTAGTGTAGCCCTGGTCGCGTCGATGCATCCAGCGGTGACTGGGTTTTTCCTGGGTGTTGAATCTGTAGATGACGAACCTGATGCGTGGAGAGCTCAGCGGCAGTGGGTTATAGAAAGCGCGCGCGACCATTGGTGGGGCACAGTGACTTCAGAGCCTGGTTCCGGCGGCGATATTTTGAAGACCCGGTCAATCGCGACACCTGAAAAAGACCATTTCCTTATCACAGGCGATAAACATTTTGGGTCCGGGTCCGGACAGGCCGACTTCATGATTACTACGGCAATGGTTGAAGGTTCAGAGCTACCGGAACTCTTCTTTCTGCAGAACAAAGATGAACCCTGGGATGGGTCAACCGGGTGCAAGATGACAGTTGAGTGGGATGGTATTGGAATGTCATCGACCCAATCCCACGCCTTTCGCTTTGAGAACTTCCCGGCGAACAAAACAGTTTCCAGGGAGGTGCTGAGCAAAGTTGCGCCGATAAGCAGCCAGATCAGCAATATGTTGTTTACCGGTGTGGTGCTTGGGGTCGCTGATAATGCTATGGGTTTTGCCCGAGGAAAGCTTGAAGGAAAAGAACAAGGCATGCGAGCGTTCGAGAAAACGGAATGGGTGAGATGCCAGAATGAACTCTGGCTTGCTGAACAATCCTATGAGGGTGCGCTGCGCGCCATTGAGGCTGGAGAAGACGCAGCGCACATAACTGCTGTTCGTTGCAAAATTACCTGCGCTGAACTAATAGAAACTGCACTTTCGAGAATGAGTAAGGTGGTAGGTGGGGCGAGTTTTTCAAAAGCTATGCCGCTCGCGCAATGGACCCAGGACGTGAAAGCCCTTGGGTTTCTCAGGCCACCTTTGCCGTTGGCTTACGATCAATTGATGACCTAAATTGTTGGTGGCCGGATGAGGTTCGTGAGCAGAGGCCCAGATCTGGGTGGTTAGCTGGTCAATATCCGCGCCGCAGGTGCAGAGGTGTCATATGAATGTTGTTGAGACTGGTGAGGAGGCGACCATTCGGTTGCTGGTTTTCCTTGTGCTGTTCACTGTCTTCGCGGTATGGGAGAGATCGTTTCCGCGAAGAGTGAGGAAAATCGATTGGAGGATTCGTTGGCTTAACAATATGCTGCTGTCGTCTCTAAATACGTTTGTGCTTCGTATTTTCATACCCTTTTCTGGAACTTTGTTTGCGGCTTATTTGTTTGAAGGGCAAGGCGCACTGCTAAAACTAACCGACCTTCCATGGACCTTGTCGATTGGGATATTTATCGTTCTGTTTGACCTGACAATATACTTTCAGCACCGATTTTTTCACTGGCTACATCCTTTGTGGCTGTTACACCGTGTTCACCACACTGATCTTGATCTTGACGTAACCACAGGAAGTCGTTTTCACCCGATATCAATTTTGATATCCATGCTGATTAAGTTCGCGCTTATCTTTGGCCTCGGGCCGTTTCCGGTTGCAGTTCTGGCGGCAGAGGTTCTGTTAAACGGAACCTCCATGTTCAACCACAGCAACATTCGTCTCCCCGATTCGGTCGACAGAGCGTTACGATGGATTATCGTCACGCCGGATATGCACCGCATCCATCATTCGGTGGTTGATACAGAGCATGAATGTAACTTTGGTTTCAATTTTTCCTGTTGGGATCGTCTGTTTGGCTCTTACCTTGGCGAGGCAGCGTTGCCCCAGGGTCAAATGGCGATAGGTATTACGCCGTTCGACGAAACAGACTCTGTTCGGCTGGACAAATTGTTGACTCAGCCTTTTAGCTGGCGGCCTTCGGGGTCATAAAAAGCAGAGAGTTGCACGTCGAGCGGGTAACGTATTCCGGCGACTTCAATTTCAAACTGCTTTGAGGCCAGCCACTTTTTCGTGACACCTTCTTCGTGTTTTAACAGCGCGATGCCGAGTGAGCGGTCGATCCTGTGACCCCACATGCCTGAAGTAGTAATGCCGACCAGTTCATCGCCGGCGTAAACCGGCTCATCATGGTAGAGCAGGGGTGGGTCTTCGTGCTTGATAGCAACATTCACTAATTTTTCTGCATATTTATTGCTGATGTCTTTGAGCGCAGACTTTCCGATAAAGTTGGCTTTACTCATATCAACAGCGAAGCCGAGTCCGGCGCTATAAGGTGTGATCTCGTCGCCAATATCATCGCCGAAATGCCGGTAACCCTTTTCGACCCGGCACGCATTCATCGCATGATATCCGGCATGTGCAAGTTCGAAGGTCGCGCCTACTCTTAGGATTTCTTCGTACACGTGTTGCGCGAACTCAGTCGGGATATATAGCTCATAACCGAGTTCACCCACGTAGGAGAGCCGATTCACCCGGACGCGTGCATAACCGATTTCAAGATCCCTGGACTGGTAGTAAGGGAGCGCCGCATCTGAGACATCATCCGGTGTAAGGCCGGACAGAAGGTCGCGCGACAGGGGCCCCATAATTCCCAGCATAGTAATTGCGCTCCCGGCGTTGGTCGCGAAGGCGTGGGTTTTACTGTCGATGTGTGATGTTAGCCACTGGAAATCCCTGCCTTCCGATGCACAACTGGAAACGATCATAAAGCGGCTATCACTTATTCGAGTGACGGTGACATCTGCTTCTATACCCCCCCTTTCGTTGAGCCACTGGGTGTACACGATCTGTCCTGTATCCACATCCACATTGTTAGCGCAGATATGGTTAAGGGTCGTTAGTGCCTCTATTCCGTCCAGGTAGAACACCGGATAGCTGGACTGGTCAAACAGAGCCACGCTGTCTTTCAGCGCCAGGCATTCTTCGCGGCAGGCATCGAACCAGTTTTGTTTTCCATAGGAGTATTCGTAAGTTGCACGGTTATTTCCGCGAACAAACCAGTTGGGTCGTTCCCATCCCGCAAGCTCGCCCATCACAGCGCCATGGTCAATTAAACGGTCATGGATAGGGCTTCTTCTGGCACCTCTCGCGGTTTCATACTGGTGATACGGCCAGTGCATCGCATACAGTAGTCCCAGGGTTTCCCTGGTTCTGTTGACGAGGTATTTGCGGTTTGACTGAAATGGAAACGTGCGCCTGATATCCACATCCCATAAATCCATCGGTGGGTGATCTTTTGCGATCCATTCAGCCAGTACTTTCCCGGCGCCGCCGGAAGATTGAATGCCAATAGAATTAAAGCCTGCGGCGACAAAAACGTTATCGTATTCAGGCACCTTACCCAGCAGGTATCTGTCATCCGGCGTAAAGCTTTCAGGACCGTTAAAAAACAACTGAATCCCTGCAGTATTCAATTTTGGGAAGCGTCGGATCGCTAGTTCCAGAATGGGCTCGAAGTGATCAATATCCTCAGGCAATGTCCCGAATGCGAAGTCCTTGCTGACGCCATTAACAGACCAGGGTTTTGCCACTGGCTCAAATGCACCAAGCAATAACTTCCCGGCATCTTCCTTAAAGTAGGCGAATTCATCGGGCACGCGAAGGGTGGGCATACCCGGACGAAGCGAATCCATTGGTTCCGTCACGATGTAGAAATGTTCCGCCGCCTGCAGTGGTATCGATATACCAATACTGGCGCCCAACTGCCTTGACCACATACCCGCTGCGATCACTAGTTTCCTGGTTTTAATCACGCCATCAGCGGTAGTCACCGACAGGACTTTTTCCGCATCGGTGCTGATTTTCTCGACATGCTGGTTTTCAAGAATAAGTGCACCACCTTTTCGTGCACCTGCGGCTAAAGCCTGGGTTGTATCAACAGGATTGGTTTGTCCATCGCCGGGAAGATATACCGCCCCGCAAACGTCTTCTATGTTCACGTCGGGCCAATGACTAGCGACATCCGCTGCTGATATCTGCTCGACTTCAATACCGAATGCGCGTGCCGTCGAAGCCTGTCGGTTAAGTTCTTCGAGACGCTCAGTATTGAGTGCCAGGCTAAGTGATCCGGTTCTACGATAGCCCGTTGCCTGACCTGTCTCGTCTTCAAGACCGGCGAAGAGTTCAGTGGTGTAACGAGCGAGATGGGTCAGGTTTGCGGTGGCGCGAAGTTGGCCGACCAGTCCTGCGGCGTGCCACGTTGTTCCAGCGGTCAGTTGATTTTGTTCCAGCAGGACGACGTCTTTGATGCCGAGTTTGGTCAGATGATAGGCGATTGAACAGCCAACGATGCCGCCCCCGATAACAAGAATTTCGGTTGAATCAGGCAGGTTACTCACTATTTGGCCCTGCCTTCTCTGACCATCGCGCCTTATAGATCATCAACAGGCTCCCATAGTTCCGCCATGTGACCGTCGTGTTCTTGCATATGAACAAACTTTCCATACTAGTGTTCCCGGACCCTTTCAATAATCCCTAGGTCTTTCGATTCCAGTTTTTTGAGTGGTCCCGTCATCTCAGTAACGCGTTAGTTCAACGTAAAGGTGCCGTCAAAATAGTCACTGTCCGTCTTGAAGAACGCTCCGCCTATGCTGCTTACTGCCATCTCTTATGTTTTTTCAGGGCTTGCTGTGTAGTCTTGCGAGCAACCGCCCGGATCGCTTTTGTCTGATTGTGCGGGCGCTCGCGAGTATCTGCCAGAAAGTCAGCTATTGAGGCTACCTTAACACTAGTGGGTTTCGGTTATTTTCAAGGTAAACGAGAGTCGCATGAGAAGTGTAAACTGGGTAAAAACAAGTTAAAACCAGGTAAAAACCAGGATGTATGAAAAATGGCCGCACATCCAATGGACGAAAAACCGGTGCGGCCATGTTTTTACGTTTGTTGCCTTGGTTCTGGCTGGGCTCGTCACTTTCGGGCGATCCAGGCAGAGCAATCGGGGCAAAAATTTAACACAGGGATGAAATAAATTGCGATGTTGATCAACCACGAACGACTTCGAGAGTTTGTAAAAAAAATATTTGAACAGGCAGGTGCTTCCGAGGACAGGGCATGGCAGGTGGCTGAACACCTGGTTGAAGCAAACCTGAAAGGACATGATTCGCACGGTGTGGGCATGATTCCCAATTACGTGAATGGCATCCGCCTAGGGCACCTCCGGGTTAATGAAGACGCAGAATTGGTGGAAGACAAAGGAGCGGTGTTGCTTGTGGACGGCCATTTCGGTTTTGGTCAAGTAGTGGCGAAACAGGCTACCCAAATGGGAATTGAACGTGCGAAGCAGATCGGGATGGCCTGTGTAGGATCAAAGAATAACTACCATATCGGTCGTGTTGGAACCTATGGCGAGCAATGCGCCAGAGAGGGTTTGGTATCGATCCATTTCGTTAATGTGGTCGGTCACCCGCCTTTTGTTTCCCCATGGGGTGGCAGGGACAAAAGAATGCAGACCAACCCCTTTTGTTGCGCCATACCAACTTCAGGTGACCCAATCATATTGGACATGGCAACAAGCGCGATTGCACTGGGTAAAGCGCGTGTTGCCAGAATGAAAGGTGTGTCTGTGCCGGAGGGGTCGGTGTACGACGCTGCAGGCCAACCCTCAACTGATCCAAATGTCCTTGAGCAGGGCGGTTCTCTTGCCCCCTTCGGAGAGCACAAGGGTTACGGGCTGGCGCTGGTCTGTGAATTGCTTGGTGGCGGCCTGGCCGGGGAATGGACAATGCAAAATGTCGACAAGCAAACTGACATGATCGTTAATCACATGCTGGAATTTATTATCGACCCGAATCTATTCGGTGGGCTCGAAGCATTCCAGGAAGAAGTCGAAGGAATGTCAGGCTGGTTGCGGAGTTCTGAGCCGGCGGTCGGTAACGATAAGGTCCGTTTGCCCGGTGAACCAGAACGTGAGTCAATGAGCGAGCGAAGTGCTAACGGTATCCCGTTGGACGATCGATCATGGGACTCGATTGTTAAGGCGGCAGAAGTTGCTGGGGTGTCCAGCGAGACCGTTGAGTCGCTAACAACTTAGTTAAACTGCTGGTTCATGTATTTGTCTATCCAGCTGTGATAATGCTGAACCCTGCCTTCATCATCATTTAGCCAGGCTTCCCTGAAGCCTCGCGAATGCATCCCTTTCTGGACATCCCTGATCAGGTGGATGTCCTGATCCAGGGTGATCGTCATGGTTTTGTCCCCGGCGATGATGGCTTCCTGGTCGAACTCATCATGTTCTGGCCTGACGGTCCCATCGCTATCCTGATCAAGGTTGAAAGAAACATTAGCGCGATTCTGCAGCGCTGGGAACTCAACCTTTGTATTCTCCTGCAGTTGGACGTCCGGTAGCATTCGAAGCGCGAACTTGTCCCAGTAACATTTGTTTGGATTTGTTGCGTGCGGCCTGGATCGAAGGATCCAGAACTCTTCGGGCTGGAGAACCAGAACTGCGTTTGGAAAAATATTGTATTGCACGATATCTGAAAGCTGGTCGTCGCTTAAGCGGTCGTAGTTGTAACCGAGTGACGGACCGAGTTCCCGTTTGCGAAGCTGTACATCGCGCCTGACATCAAGGACCCGGCCTTTGTAATTGTCTCTCTCCATGCCAAGGGTTTTCATTTGGGCCCATTGAGTCGGCGGTACTTCTTCAGGAATAGGGAGGCGTGAATTTACGGTGAATCCATCGATAAGGACGCGAGTATGCCCGCCGTTGAAGTATTCCGCGGTGGAGGTTGGGCAGTCGAATATCAGTTCGTGTTGTGGATGAATGTGCTCGACATGATAGAGCTCACCAAAATTGTCGAAGACCGCTTTCCAGTTACATTCCAGCCGGCAGGTCTGGTCTTCCACCAGTCTCATATCATCGGGCCGGAAGGGCTCGATCATTTCAATGATGGGGCCAAGGTACTCCTGCAGGGTCGGTGCATTTTTATCCATGCAGACCCAGACCGCTCCAGCCCACACGTCGACTCTAAGTGTCTGGAGGCTCAGCCCTTCCTTCGGGACACCTCGACTGAACCTGTCTTCCTCAGGAACCTCGCAGAGGCTGCCGTCGTTGTTGTACACCCATCCATGGTAAGGGCAGGTATAGGTTGTCATTGCACCCTGGTCGGTAAGTAGCAGGCGTGCGCCACGGTGCTGGCAAACATTGTAGAAGGCATTAATGGTGCCGTCTTCGGCACGGGAAACGATGATGGACTCCGGCTCCAGCTCGAACACGAAGAAATCACCTGGTTCCGCGACATCCTGGGTAACACCGGCGACCAGCCAGGTTTTTGCCCAGAGCTTGTCCCTTTCCTGAACCATATATTCAGGCGAGATGTAGCGATTAGCCGTGATCTTGGTGAAGGGTACCGGTCCGGATGATTTGCTTGCTAGCGACATGGCAATATCTCTTTTAGACAATAATACGAGAGTGAATAGAGTTTGGCCAGTTGTCCCCCGTCCGGGGGAATGTCGTGGCCATTGATCATTTGTGCATCAGACAATCAAAGGAACGCGTCTCTACACCTTTGCCGGCTAGTGCGGCGACCAGTTTGGTTCCGTCGTCCGGCGTTCTTGCCGCCGCGACAACTTTTGCGCCCGGATCAGAGAAAAGCAGGGTGCTCGCCCTGCCGATGCCAGACGTGGCGCCGGTAATCAGTATGACTTTGTCTCTAAGCTCACTCATCCATCAGTAGCGATAATTACCTCGTTGTCTTCATTGCATACGGGATAACTCGTTATATCCTGAAAGGCAGGACCGCCCATACATTTGCCAGTGGTAACGTCAAACCTGGCACCATGGAGTGGGCAGGTAATCGTTGTGCCTCTTAGTCTTCCCTTAGACAAAAGTACTCGAGCGTGGGAACAGATGTTGGATACGGCATGGTACTTACCGGCGATTTTGCATAGCAGGATGTGCTTGTCATCCTCTTTCAATGCAATGGACTCGCCATCATCCAGGGACTGGCTCACTCTTATTTCTGTCATTAGCGAATTGGGTCCTTACCATCCCAATCGCGTGCTGTTGCAGCTATTTTTTCGAATCTTGCGACGGTACCTTCGTTCTTTGTTACGACCTCAAGCATGCATCCCGTGAGTGGACGGGTATCGAAGTAAGCGAATTCAATACCGCCCACCTTGCCAGTGTTGGCGGCTGCATAGTTCAGGCTTTCCATGTATTCCAGGTCCGCTTCGAAATCCAGCGTCCAGACACACATATGGTGAAAAGCCATCTGACCTTTAGGGACGCTGTCACGATAGGCGCATTGATCTGTCGTAGGCTCGATCAGTTCAATCTGGACGTTACCTGCCTGCGCGATGGCCACTTTCATTGACAGGTCCGATGGTTTTCCCCGATAGGTGATTTTTTCAAACGTGCCGGGCGTGTAATCGGTCAGGAAAAAAGGCCCGACCCCGAGTTCGTTCACCCATTTCATACAGGCTGATTCGATGTCGGGAACAACCCAGGCGTTTTGGAAAATCGTGCGGTCAGTAGGCTTGTTCATGTTGGCTGAATGTTTGCTATTTGGGTGAGCGCCTAAGTGTAGAGAAAATTGTTTGTGAGTCAAAGTGACTAGGTTCGTACTATAGTACTGGTTCGATTCAGTCACATTTGGAGTTGAACGTGGGCTACACGCTGGACCAGCTGTCAGATATTGAACTTATAAGAGATGTCGCCAAACGCTACTGCCGGGGAGTAGATCGACTCGACGAAGCCGAGATGAAATCTGCCTATTGGCCGGAAGCGACAGATGATCACGGTACTTTTGTGGGTAACGCCTGGGAGTTTGCGGAACACTGTATGGTCGGTCACTTGAGATGGCGATCTACGAACCACTGTATCTTTAATCATTTGATCGAACTGGATGCAGACGGTGATTATGCCCGGGGTGAAGTTTACAACGTCAGCTATATGCTGCAAAAAGATGCAGACGTGCTGGACACCTGGCACGGCCGTTACCTGGATCTATACGAAAAGAGAGATGATGAGTGGCGCATAATGGAACGGGTCTGCGTTCATGAGTACACAAAATCCGAAACAGTTTCTCCGATGCAGATTGATAGCGCCAGATTCAGGCAGGGAGAGTTCGACAGACCTGCCGATGGAAGATTGATTGGGCCATAGCCTGTGAATAGCTCGTGGGAGTGGCTTTTGGGAATGGCTTGTGGAAGTAGCTCGTGGAAGTGGTTGTGAAGATAGTCGAGAGAAAAATATGAGCGTTATTGTTGTTGCCCTTTTGATGTTCAGCTCGCACCTGATCGCAGGAGATTATCGGTCAGCAATTGATGAGCTGAACTTTGCGAAGCTGAGTGACACCTATGGTGATGGGAAGGTCTCTTCCATTCTGGAAGGGCATGGAGTGAACCTCTCGGCCGAAGAGAAAAGCGCGGCGGCGGTACTTATTACTCTGGGAGCGCTGGATGCCGAGGATCTTGCGAATGAGAAGCTCGCCTCGAAGAAAGTTAAATCGTATGTTGACGTCGTATCAGGTAATCATCCCTCTCTGATGGGACGAATTGGCGATGCTTCCCTTTACCATCATATGGCAGGCGCTTTCGATCATCCGACCTTACTGAAAGATAACGTGTTTCTGGAGGTGCTTGGCGAGGCACTTGTCGACGGTGTCCTCACGGGATATGACCTGCGAAGGAAAGGGGTGTATGACAATTTCCCGGTTGCACACACCTTTGTCTATTCCCAGTCGAGTCTTCTGCATATGCGTCAGCTTGTCGCGCTGCTGGATAGTGAAGGTATAGAGGGTTGGGTTTACATCACACCCAAGGTGTCAGCATTTCTTTATCGTGACGACTGGGGGCCTGCTTCCGGTGCCGTCGTAACACTACCCGGCGGTGTTCGCGTCGTTCAGGGGCGAGAGGTCGCAGTACTGTTCCAGTTTGATTCCGGTGATGATCGGGAGCGATTTCACGAAGTGGTGACGAGATTCGCCAAGAAGGACGAAAAAGATGAACCGGGTCTGATCGAAAATGCCTGGTGGCAACCTTTCTACTACACAGACCAGGCGTTTGAGGGATTTGAACCTATTTCACTGGTGGTTATTTCATCTGACAACCACGAAGCGACATTGACTGTCCTGGAGGATAAGACCGCAAAGGTCGTCCAGGTGCTTAAGGATGACCGTTGGGATTTACGAGTGGATCGTGTGTGGGTAAACCCGCCGTTCTTCCGGTTCCTGAACGGCGGGTACAAATAGAACAGATATTAATCCGCGGATTCCCTGGTCCCTGATTCTGTTATATCGAAGTCACTTGCGTCGTGTCGTTCGACCACGCGAGTTTCCTCTGGTCCCCACGTTCTGTTGACACGCCTTCCTCTCTCAACCCCCGGACGGGCTTCGATTTCCCTCGCCCAACGTGCGACGTTCTTGTAAGAGGCAACGTCGAGGAATTTTCTTGCATCGTAAATGTTGTGCAGTACCAATGCGCCATACCAGGCGTAGTTCGCCATATCAGCGATATTGTACTCGTCGCCGCAAAGGTACTGACGTGAGTCCAGGTTTCTCTCAAGAACATCAAGCTGGCGCTTAACTTCCATGGCGTATCGATTGATCGGGTACTCCCACTTCTCTGGAGCATAGGCGTAGAAGTGCCCAAAGCCGCCGCCCAGGTAGGGGGCGCTACCCATTTGCCACATCAGCCATGAAAGACACTCTGCACGTGCTGCTGGATCGGTGGGTATAAATGCGCCAGATTTCTCTGCCAGGTAGATCAGGATCGCGCCCGACTCGAATACTCTGGTTTCCGGTGTAGTGCTAGTGTCCAGCAGGGCGGGAATCTTTGAGTTTGGATTGATGTCTACGAACCCGCTGCCGAACTGATCACCGTCACCGATGTTGATCAGGTAGGCATCGTACTCTGCTTCCTTTTTTCCCAGTCCCAGCAGCTCTTCGAGCAGTATGGTGACTTTCACGCCATTCGGTGTAGCCAGGGAATGCAGCTGAAGAGGATGCTTGCCGCGAGGAAGTACCTTGTCGTGAGTGGGGCCTGCGATCGGGCGATTGATATTAGCGAACCTTCCTCCGCTTTCTGCATCCCAGGTCCAGACTTCCGGTGGCGTGTATACATCTGATTCGGTCATGATTGATCCATAGTAATTTTAAGAAATGAAAAGCCTAAACAGGCGGGATAGTTAAGAGCCCGAGAGACTTCCTCCTATTGTGGGTTCGCCCCTTGCCTGCCGTCCCTGGTAATCTTTATCAATTAGTCGTTTTGGGTGAACGCCGTCGACGTATCCCATGAACCCGGGAGACCGGACACTGTACCCTAAAAGTGCCTGTACCCGTGAGGAGAGTGATTGTGCTTTCTCAGGAGGTACACTTAACACCATATTCTCTAACTGGCGGAGCCAGGGTTGGCAGTACTGCGGTGTTATCGCGAGTCGCGTTTTATCGGAACTGTTGGCACCGCCCCGGTGATACAGCGAGCCGGTGAATATCAGTACTGAGCCTGCGGGCATCAAAATCTTTACAACGTCTTCTGTTCTTGGCTGCCAATCCCGTTTCGTATGGCTGCGGGGAATGATCTCCGTGGCGCCATTGTCATCGGTGAAATCATCGAAGTTCCAGATCGTGCTGATTCCATGAATCCCGGCGATGTCGCTGTACATGCCGCCGTCATTGTCCCGATGAAAAGGTTGTGGGGTCTCGCCCGGGTGACAATTAATCGCAAGATTTGCTGAAAGGAGGTAGTCGGGTTCAAGCAACTGATCAAGAATTTTCAGGATGGTAGGGTGCTCGATGATGAGCGAAAATTTAGGGTTTTTGGCGAGCAGTGCATACACACGTTCTGAGTTTTCACCTTCAAAATTATTTCGGCCCATTAGGGCGCCCTGGAGGAATGGCGACAGGGCTTTTTTTATGTCCGCTATCTCATCATGGGTTAAAACAGATTCGAGAATCAGATACCCCTCGTCTCTGATGATGGATGCGGATTTTTCGGTGTCCATAGAAATGGTGTCGAATAGCCGGGTCTTAAGGCTACAATAAAGTATGAGCGAACAACAGAACCTGGGTCATTCCCTGTCGGAAGAAGAATTATTCACCTATAGGCAGCATGGGTACCTGATTAGAGAATGTGTCTTTACTGTTAGCGAACTGGTGGACCTGACAGCTTCCGTAGAGCGCGCTGTCGCGTTGGCGCATGACCAATCACCGAGCGGGCAGGCCTATCAGCTGGACGGCAAGCGCTTCGTTGATATTGGCAATACCACCGTGCAGTTTGAGTATGGAGATAAAAATGAAACTATCAGGGTCATTGAGCCGGCGCATCACCTTGATGCTTTTCTGGAGGCGCTTGTAGAAGATGTCCGGATCGTAGATCCGGTAAAAAGTATTATCGGCGTCGATCAAGTCAGTGTCTGGACGAACAAGCTTAATCTCAAAAGAGCGGGAAAGGGTTCAGGGTTTGGTTGGCACCAGGATTCTCCCTATTGGATTCATGATAGCGATCATGTGAATCTGCTGCCCAATGTCTATCTTGCTTTTGACGATGCGACTGTGGAAAACGGATGCCTTCGTGTGATCGATAAGAGCCATCTTCGCGGTTGCCTGCCGGGCACGTCAGATGGTTCCCAGCTTGGCGGCTTTTTTACCGACCCGTCCTGTTTTGATGAAAAGGATCAGGTGTTGATGGAAGCTCCGGCTGGCTCGCTTGTGTTCTTTGACCCCCATTCCATTCATGGGTCTGAGCCTAACCTTTCCGGGAATCCTCGTCGTGCGATGGTCTTGACCTACCAGCCTGCCAACTTCCCGATGCTTAAGACAGGTGAGGTTCGTAATGTGGGTTGAAGGAACGGCTTGAGATCTCTCCACTCCCTCACTGCGTTCCGTCGGTCGAGATGACGGTTTTGAGGGCGCGTTCCGTCGGTCGAGATGACGGTTTTGAGGGCGCGTTCCGTCAGCGGTTTCCCGTCATTTCGACTGGAGTGGCGCAGCCACGGAATGGAGAAATCTCGTTCTCGCGAGAATGTAACGTTAGATCTCTCCACTCCCTCACTGCGTTCCGTCGGTCGAGATGACGGTTTTGA
>LWDU01036656.1_pt2 | contig 27767 bp, 21 predicted proteins | sample 727161 | NCBI WGS metagenome assembly LWDU01 (sample SAMN04566230, study PRJNA314399) | hydrothermal vent metagenome | isolation source: deep sea hydrothermal plume seawater | place: Mexico: Gulf of California, Guaymas Basin | collected 2004-07-11
AAGAACAAATCACGATTGAAGATCCTTCGGGGTTTAATGTCGGCAATGGAGCCGCCATTTGGGATAACCGCTCCGGGGGTTTTCATACTACCGTCGTCAGGCTGACGGGCAGAAACGGGAATACGTTTTCCATCAGCCGATCACTGAACTCCGATTGCATGGTGGCACAGAATGCCAGGGTCGCAACCGTTTACCCGGTAATCAGCGGTTATGACATCAAAGGAACTTCCATTGAAGGACTGATCATTGACGGGAATAAGCAGAACAATGTTCATCTCAATGGATGCCGCGGCGCGGGTGTTTTTCTCTTCCGTGGTTTCGGGGCTGTTATTCGAGATTGCGTCATTCGGAATTACCATGGCGATGGAATCAGTTTTCAACAATACAATTCACACTTGGGTTTCCATCCGGGCAGCGGATCGCAGCGGCCTTATGTCGCTGATTGTACCGCGCGTTCAAATGGAGAGGACGGGTTATTTCTCTGCTGGCGAGTAAGGCACGGATTATTTGAAAATAATCTTCTGGAAAACAACGGGCGATTTGGGATATCCATTGGTCACAAGGATAGTGATAACCTGATCCGTTCCAATATTATCAAGAGCAATCATCACTCCGGCGTCTTTTTTCGCAATGAATCTCTGGGCATGGCCGGGCATCGAAATCAACTCATCGCCAATACGATCGAAAACAATGGAGTCAGTGAAAAAAGCTCCGGCGCCGGAATCCGAATTCGAGGTGAAACCAACGATCTGGTTTTCAGAGATAATATCATTCGAGATACTCGAAATGGATCGGATTAAACGCAGAAGATCGGTATCCTGATTGAGGAAAGAGCAGGGTCTGTGCATTTGCATGAAAACGAAGTTCAGGCACGGCAGGCTGTTGTCGATCGCCGGAGTAACGGCGTGCATAAAAAGTCGCCTAAGTGATAATCAATTATGAACGGACAATCCGGTCCGTTACTTTCGGTGAAAAACAATCAGAATATTAAAAAGAGAACAGGCGGTCTTTCCATGCTCGGTCCCTTGCTCATTCGCGGGGCCATTCCGCTTGGTCTTCTGGTAACCGGTTGGATCGGCTATTGCTGGTTGTCAAAAGAAGGGGAGAAACCCAAGAGCGCGCCTCCTGAACCTAAGGCGATTAGAACCCGAGTAATCGAATTACGTGTTCAGGATTACCCAGTGATCGTCAGCGCTCAGGGGACCGTTCAACCGAATAATGAAATCTCGGTGAGTGTTCAAGTGTCCGGACCCATTATCTACATCAGTCCTGAGTTCCAGGATGGTGCGTTTTTCTCTAAAGACGACCTGCTCCTTGAGTTGGACTCGGTGGATTACAAGGCATCGGTTGCGGTCGCTGAAGCTCGGTTACACCGCTACCAGGCAGGCATGGTGCTTGCCAAGTTGAATCACGAACGGAATACCGAGATTATCAAGGAGGATCTTATTTCCAAGGCAGAAGCTGATATTACGGCGGCAACTCTCTCGCAAGTCAAAGCGGATGTGGACTCGGCCAGTGCTCAACTTGATCAGGCTAAAGCCGATCTGGAACGGACTCGTGTCCTGGCTCCATTCGACGGGCGTGTGCGTCACCGCAATGTGGGGTTGGGACAATTAGTCGGTGCCAACACGGCATTAGGAGTCGTCTATGCGGTGGACTTTGCGGAAGTGCGGTTACCCATAAAGGGTCGCGATCTTGCCTTCGTGAATCTTCCGGAATCAGAGACGGCTGCCTTCGTTCCGGTGGGACTCCGCGATACACCAACGCATCCCGCTTCGACAAATGTCTGGAATGCACGTATCATTCGAGTTGAAGGCGCTCTGGATCGGGATTCACTTGAACTGTTCGCGATTGCCCGAGTGGATGATCCCTTTGGGCGTAAATCGGGAAAGGCTCCATTGCGGATTGGGCAACCGGTTGTGGGTTTAATCACGGGACGAGTTCTCCACGATGTTGTTGCCTTGCCGCGGGTGGCGGTGCGGCAGCTCGATCAAGTTTTCCTGATTGACCCAATCGATCTGACCTTGCGTGCCCATACCATTGTACCGCTTTGGTCAGACGAAAAGCATGTGGTTGTTCGCGATCCACTGATTCGTAACGGCACAATGCTGGCGACAACCCAACTAGTCTATGCTCCCGACAACGCCAAAGTGGAAATCATTCCCGATATACCAACCAACACGACCCCTGAGGTCAGTCCAAACCTTTCGGAAGCTAAACCAGCGACGGCTTCAAGTATTGCAAAAAAGAAAAATCCCGGATCATGATTCGCTGGTTTACCAATAATGGAATCGCCGCCAATTTCCTGATGATTGGCATTCTGTTGGCGGGACTGTACACCGCATTCAAGCGCATTCCGCTCGAAGTCACCCCGCAATTAAGCTGGGATACGGTGATGATCCAAATGCCCTTCCGTGGGGGGACAGCAAAAGACGTCGAACGCGCGATACTGATTACGATCGAGGAAGCCCTGGAAGGTGTGAGCGGGATAAAACACCTGCATGCCGATGGCTCACGGGGATTGGCTCGCTTTTATATCAATGCCGAAAAAGGAACGGATTTACGCGAGTTGTTGGATGATGTGAAAGGGAGGGTGGACGCGATCACCACCTTTCCGAGTGAAACCGAACGTCCGCGTATCTGGATTCCTGAATCCTCCAGTTCGTTCGAGGTGTTGAATGTCGCCGTCACGGGTAATCTGAGTGCCCATGACTTGCGCAAAGTGGCACGTCGAGTTCAGGAAGATCTTCTTGAACTTCCAGGCATCAGCCTCGCCCGTATTGAAGGCGACCGCCGATTCGAAATTTCCGTTGAAGCTGATCGCGAGCGCTTACTTTCCTACAACCTGGGTTTTCAGGATTTGGCGGATGCGATTCGGAGGTTTTCCATCGACATGCCCGCGGGTGCCATCGATAGCGAAAGCGGCACGCTGATTGTACGCACTCGCGGACAAGCCTACACGGAAGAAGAGTTTGAACGCATTCCGGTACGCTCCACAAGCAGTGGCGAGGTGCTGCTTGGAGAAGTGGCAACCGTCATCGACGGTTTTGAGGGGGGGGACAAGCGAGTCGAGTTCAATGGAAAACCTGCATTGTATGTTCAGTTGATGCGCACCGGTCTGGAGAGCGCCATCGATATATCGGACAAGGTCAGGGACTACGTTGCCACTTCCGCGACTCGATTTCCGGATGGCATTGAATTGTATGTATGGGACGATGAATCTCATGCCATTCGCGGCCGGTTAAGCACGCTGATCACGTCTCTGCTTCAGGGCAGTTTACTCGTTCTGTTAGTGCTCGGCGTTTTTCTGAGACCGGCCCTGGCGTTCTGGGTGGTTCTCGGTATTCCGATTGCGTTTGCCGGTGGTGTCATTTTGATGCCGTGGTTCGGTGTGACCGCGAACGTAATGAGTTTATTCGGATTCATTATCGTTGTGGGTGTCGTGGTCGACGACGCGATCATTACCGGTGAAAACGTCTACTCTAAAATGCAGGCCGGCATGGACCCTGTGGAAGCCAGTGTGATGGGTACCAAAGAAGTTACAGTGCCGGTGACCTTTGGCGTATTGACTACAATCGTCGCCTTCATACCATTGATGTATTTCGAGGGGACCTGGGGCGATTTCGCAAAACAGATTCCTCCTGTGGTTGCTCCGGTGTTGCTGTTCTCTCTGCTGGAATCAAAACTCATTCTTCCGGCTCACTTGAAGCATCTGAGAATCAGAGAAGCAACAGGCGTGTTCAGTCGATTCCAGGAAAAGATCGCCAGGGGGCTTGAACGCTTTGTCCAGCACTTCTATCAGCCGAGTTTGAATTGGGCCGTCCAACATCGCGTCGCCGTTCTTTCGGGATTTGTCATGATGGGACTGTTAATGGCCGGATACTGCGCTGGTGGACGAATGGGATTCACCTCCTTCCCCACCGTGGATAGGCAACGCATCACGGCGATGCTCGATCTGCCGGACGACACGCCTCTCGAAACAACACGAGTGTACGTCAACCGAATCCTTGATGCAGTTGACCAGATCAAGAGGGAGTATGTCGATCCGGTATCCGGTGAATCGCTCATTCAAAACGTGTCAAGCGTAAGTGGTGCGCGTCATCCGGGAAGCCGCTACGATAAGTCGCGGGGTTATGTTTCCATTGAGGTGATGGCACCGGATCAACGCAGTGAGCCTGGACCTCGCAACAGCGAACTGGCCAAACGATGGACCGATATCGTTGGACCTATTCCCGAGGCGACGAGGTTTCGGGTATACTCCGAACAAACATTGAAGAAGGGTCAAGAATACGATGACGAGAATTTCAACGTGGAATTACGTGGACCCACATCGCAAAAAAAGGCTGAGATTGCACAACGCATCAAGGAATTGTTGGAAAGTTACGATTCTATAAGCACCGCCTGGGCACGAGTTAATTTCGGTCAGGACGAGCTGGAATTCACACTCAAGCCTAGGGCCGCCAAGCTGGGTTTAAGTCAGGCATCTCTTGCCCGACAAATTCGCCAGGCATTCTACGGAGAGGAAGCGCAGCGGGTTCAACGCGGCATCGACGATATTCGCGTGATGGTCCGCCTGCCGAAAGCGGCTCGCGAGTCGCTGCACACCTTGGATCAAATGAAGATCCGCACGCCGCGTGGCGCAGATGTTCCGCTTTCAACCGTGGCCCAAGTCAAGTTCACTAAGGCCCCTTCATTTGTTGAGCGTAACGACGGCGCTGAAATCATTCGTATCGGCGCACAACCTGTCGATGAAACGGTGGATATCGTCGGCATCGCAAAGGAGATTTCGCCCCGCTTGCGTGAGCTTTGCAACGAAGGAGAAGCTCTCTCTTTTCAATTCATCGGTTACGTCGCTGAAGCAGAAGAATCGAAACGGCGGACCATCATCGGAGCGCTCGCTTTGGTGCTTGCCCTGTATGCGCTGCTGGCCATTCCATTCAAATCACTGGTGCAACCATTTTTCGTCATGATCGCACTGCCTTTCGGCATTATCGGTGCCCTGCTCGGTCATATTTTCATGGGGATGACTCCCTCTTACCTTTCCATCTTCGGTATGCTGGCTCTCGCCGGTGTGGTTGTGAACGACTCACTCGTGATGGTGGATTACATCAATCGACGGCGCCGGGAAGGCTTGTCCCTGAAAGAGGCAGCGCTTAAAGCCGGTGCCAGAAGGTTTCGCCCCATTATGCTCACATCCGTCACAACCTTCGTCGGGCTCCTGCCTCTGTTGATGGAGAGATCCCTTCAGGCACAGTTCCTCATCCCGATGGCCGTTTCACTGGGCTTCGGTGTTCTCTTTGCAACCGCCATCACCCTCTACCTGATTCCCTGTTCACTCCTGATCGCCGAAGACTTGGGACACGGTTTCACGCGATTCAAGCACTGGTATCTGCATCCATTTGAGTCGCGATGAAGGGGGAATCCATCGCTGTGGAAACGTGATCGGTGCGGGAAAAGGAACTCAGGCGGTGGACAATGCAAGGTCTACCTGCCCAATGAACTCCCTGAGAAAAAAGTAGGCAATGGGAGGGCGAGAGCCACTGCCATTCGGTAAAAGCTGATTTGGTTCTTACAACAGAAAGCGGCGACTTCGGCGAACGTCGAAGTAGTCCACACCGCTGACGCGTTTGCCAAAAGAGCTCTAAAACTCCGGAAGGGATTGGACTGCGTGCGACGAAGTCGCGGTATTGGATCGGGAACGGTCCTCGTGAAACCTTACTAACAAATTCTTCAAACCCGCTCCTGGCCCCTCCGGGGAGGGAGTGTTCGTAGCCTGAGGGGCCTCGACATTCAAAAGTTGTTGTGTCCGCTGTTTCAGCGCATTGTCGCAGGCATTCCATTTCGGCTGAGGCAGTCGACATCATAGCGTGAAGGCTGAAAGATCAACTTGGAAAGCGACTTTGAACCATCTGCCGTCTTGGTTTCATCCCATGAAGGTATCACTGTTAGGATTAATGGACACATGTTGTAACTGAGGTTCCTTATGGAATAGGAACTAAAACGGGACGAAAACCGAAGCCAGTTGACGAGCTGTTTGGGGGGCTCGCAAAACGGAATGCAGATCGACAAAATCCGGCAGGACGACTCCAGATGCCACCTCGGCTCACACGTTGCCCAGTTAGAGTTGGGCCCCTCGGGTCAGTCAGATTACCTCCCGAGTAAGGGTTTCGATACCAGTCAGAACACCATTCATACACATTTCCGTGCATGTCATGCAAACCCCATGGGTTGGGCAGCTTTTCTCCCACTGGGTGCGTGGTCTTTCCACTGTTGTCCCGATACCATGCATAGTTACTCAATTCGCGGTCACTTGGATCATCTCCATACGAAAAGCGAGTGGTCGTGCCTGCTCTGCAGGCATACTCCCACTGGGCTTCTGTTGGTAATCGGTATTCATGACCTTCAGGTAAACGCCCTGTAGCTCGCTCCTGTTCCGTCAACCACTCACAAAAACTCACCGCTCCCTCCCATGTTATTTCAACCATTGGCTGATTCCCGTTCTGACTAAATTTATTATTCCGTAATGAAAACGTGGAGTCATTCGAAATCGGGCAGTTTAGCTTGGTAAAGCCAATACCATCCTTCGTGCCACCATCCAGCAGATAGTTCCTCACCTGACTAATGGTCACCTCATATTTGCTCATCCAGAATGGTTGGCTGATCGTCACCGTCGTCAAGGGATCTTCATCATTGTCGCGATCCTCTTCATCATCCGGTGAGCCCATAACAAACGTCCCGGCAGGAATCAGTTTCATCTCCAATGGAAAACCCAGGAGTTCAGGTGGTTCCGGTTCTTTGGGAATCGAAACCAAAATAGGACGGAATCCCAAGATGCGTCTCGTGCCCGACGGAACGAACCCGGAGCGGGAGGCAGACCGGCAGAGATCGGCAAGGTCTCCCCAGTTGCCACTGCGGTTGACGCGGAGCGCGCCCAAAGTTGGTCCCGCTGGGTCTATCAGGTTTTCGCCATCTAAAAAATTGCGATACCAATCCAAACACCATTCACTTACATTTCCATGCATGTCATGCAATCCCCATGGATTGGCCAACTTTTCTCCTACAGGATGCGTTGTGTTTCCGCTGTTATCCTGATACCATGCATAATTTTCCAAATCACTGGAACCCGGATCATTTCCATAGGAAAACCGAGTAGCCATTCCTGCCCTGCAGGCATATTCCCATTGCGCCTCAGTCGGTAATTGATATTTGAAATCTACAGACAAATTCCCCGTGGAACGTTCATGTTTCGTCAGTCTTTGGCAAAATTCCACTGCATCATCCCATGTTACCTGTTCTACTGGAGCCTTCGTCCCCACATTCTTAAACCAGGATGGGTTTGTTCCCATCAGCTCTTCATATTGTCCCTGGGTCACCTCAAACTTGCTCATCCAAAATGGGCGACTGATCGTCACCGTGGTCTGTGGTTCTTCACTGAAAAACCGTCCCTCTTCATCATCCGGTGACCCCATTACAAACGTCCCGGCAGGAATCGGAATCATTACCATTTCCAAGTCAGAAATTGTGATTTCCTCTAAATCCGATTCGGTCTGAATGACTTGAAAAAAGGTGTTGCCCGGATCTTCTGTGTTCTGATGAAAGGTGTAAACTTCACCCGTTCCTTCAATCGGATCTCCGAACTCCCCCCATACATCCGAGTCAATATCGGTTGAAGTAAGAATCTGGTAGTGCTTTCCGAACTCGGTCTGGAAACTCACTCCTATCGAACGCACAATCTCCAACTTCACATCGGACATTGCTGGTAACTGGGTGAATATAATGGCCAATAAGTAGAGATGTATAGAACTCATTATTTTCACAAATTGGATAGAGTTTCCGTTTCCTTTCGTCGGTTTTAAATGCTGAATTACACCAACTGTCACCCCACTTGGAGAGGGGCTTCTGGACCCATTGGAATCCTTATTCCGGTACGTTCATGCGGAAATCGATCCAGAAATTCCGGCTTTCCCTGACCGTTATGTTGCGGGAAATCGATCCTGTTTTTTGGTGATGCGCGGTGATAGTATATTCACCCGCGGGCAGGTTTTCAGGCAGACTGAATATTCCATTTTCGTCCGTGATATCGAAAAACGGATGTTCGAATACATTGATATACACGAATTCCCAGGGATGAATATCGCATCTCAAGCGGACGAACATTTCGTGTTTTTCGAAAGAAAAGGTAGCCGATGCCTTTTGTGGCAACTGGGTAAACATGAACCCCCGGTTTCCCTCCACCTTGGGGAAACTGTGCAGGCCGTGTATTGTCTGATCTAAGTTGATCGGTCGAATCGGTTGACCGGCCTGTACTGCCATCACGTAGGGAGTATATTGGCAGTTCTTTTGTTGCAGAATTACCTCTGACGATGGAGGAGTATAATCGCCTTCAATCCCTGCACTGATATATACCACGACATCTGCCAGACCTTGGCTTAATCCGATCTTGTAAAACTCGGTCATCAGAGTTCCATCTTCTGAAAAGACCGCACAGGAAGCACATTCTGGATCGCCCATTTTTATGGCTTCGCTCATGTCCCTTTCGGGAGGAGGCGTTCCGGTCAGGGTCACTTTTCCCTGGATCTGAGGTGAGTTGGGATTCGGCTTGGAATGGATCAATATCAAGGGGAGTCCCTCACGGGATCGATCTTCTGTTTTTGTATAGTTAAATGGGAGTGGGGAAGCATCCTTCATACTTTCAGATAACTCACTTGGTGCGCTGGTTTTCAGTATAGGAAAATCCTTCTCTATAAGTGGGGCCGTATCGATCTTCTTTGTGGTCAGGCCGATGACCGAACAGGTGAAGGCCATCAGCACAACTCCGATACCCAGCTGAGAGCGGAAGCGACGGGAAACGCCGGATCGATTGAGAGAGGGGTTCAGAATATAGACCAATCGATGCTCGAGTCGGGAGTGGTTTGCCATGGCCGCAGAAGGTTGGAGGAAAAGCCGTTGCGTATTCAATCGAGTAGCCAGCTCCAGGAGGCATCGGCTATAGGCCGAAGGTGGGTGACCCAAGTTTAACACTCGATCATCGCAGGATTGCTCCTGGAAGGTATGCATTTTTCGCAGAAGCCACCACACTCCGGGGTGAAACCAATAGATCATGGCCGTTACGATGGCAATCCACTGAGTGAGGCAGTCCTGACGTTTTATATGAGCCAGTTCATGAGCGATCACCATCTGGCGACGTGATGCTTTCCACGTCCACATCGATTTGGGTAAAATCAATAGGGGATTTCGGATTCCGGTCGTCATCGGGATGATTTCGCTGGAAGCCCTGTAAACCTGCACCGGATGATCGAATCCAATTATAATGCCCACTTCCACGATTTCGCGGCAGAGTGAATCATCCGACGAGAGGAGTTCTGCGCTCTTCCGAATTCTCCTCAGCAGAATCAGGTGTACCCCGAAAACTGAGCAGACAGAAAGAAGTCCGGTCAGCCAGATTGTGGAAATCCAACGTTTCGTAGTCCAGGAAGCCAATGAACCAGGAAAATATGGCTCCACTTGTGCGTCAGTGGGCACCTCCGGGGAAATCTCTCGAGAGTTGTTCACAGAAAACTCAACTCCCGGTTCCAGCACGGTCACATTCACTTCAGAACCTTCGGCGACTCGAGTTTCCATTGGAATGGCATCGCTATTTGGCAGTATTGGAAGTTTCCACTGTGGCAGTATCCAACTGCCGACACAAATTGCCGCCAATGCAAGCACTGAGCCGAAAGTTACTGCGTGCTTTACCGCAGCGGAGCGGTGGCGCAGTTGGCCCAATACCAACCACGCCAGACCCATCACCACTGTACTTCGAACCATGATCCCAACCAACTGCCCACCGAATTCCTCCAGCGATATTCCTCCAATGATTTGCCACAGATTCATAAGTTTACTTTTTCCCCTTGGCGCCTTTTTTAATGAGCTTTGAAAGCCGTTGGTAATCTTCAGGTGTCAGTCCGGTATCTGAAGACTCCAGCAATCCTGCAAATGCCTTCACAGGTGAACCGTCGTAAAAGGTCGAAATCACTTTTTTCAGCGCGATGCCGCCCATTGATTTTTTGGACCGGCAAGGTCGATAGATATACTTTCGACCTTCCTGGCGAAATTGCACATGCCCCTTGTTGGCCAGAATCGTTAGAAAGGTCCGCGTTGCCGAATAGCTCGGTGTATCTGCCAGTTGATTCTGGACCTCTGAAGCCGATGACTCCCCATTGCGATAAAGAATATCCATGATTTCACGCTCCCTCCTCGATAACATCTCTCGCTCAGTTCGACTCATATGCTAATAAATTAGCATACAGAAAAAAACTGTCAACTGAAAATTGAATTCATGATGTCTCGGTTGTGATTAAGCCAGTTGTAGCGTGCGCTGTCCCCAGCGCATTTCGAGTGGAATCAGCAGGGATTCGGCTGAGGACAGCCGACGCTACAGCCGCCTCTTTCCGCATTTTTTATCGTAGCAACAATGTAGTTGCTGTGACCCAAATTTTTCACAAGACAGAATGGATGCCGTGGCATACAGTATGCACCGGAATTATGATAAATCATCCGCTATCAAAAGTCGTTCTATCCCTCACCGTTGTTTTATTGTCGGTTTCGCCGACCATGAGTAATCCTGTTGTCTATCCCGCATCGAATCCGACCAAGGATAAGAAACTTGTTCTTCTCGCCAGCGACCACGAATACCGTGCGGAAGAGACGATTCCGGCTCTTGCGCGGATTCTGGCGCGACACCATGGATTCCACTGCACGGTTCTTTTCGGCATCGATGACAAAGGAGAAATCGAAGCGGGACGTTCCAACATTCCTGGCATGGAAGCAATGGCCGAGGCCGATGGTTTGGTGATATTTACACGATTCCTTCATCTGCCTCCTGAGCAGATGAAACATATGGATGAATACCTCAATCGAGGTGGACCGGTCGTGGGTTTGCGGACTTCCACCCATGGGTTTAATTACAATAATATACAGGATCCATATTATAAATATCACTTTCGCTACAATGGTGATGACTACAAGGCAGGCTTCGGACATCAGGTTCTCGGGCAGAGTTGGGTTGGACACTATGGGAGAAACCACCAGCAAAGCACTCGAATCACCATTGTGGCTGATCAGGCGAAACATCCTATTCTGCGAGGGGTTAAGGACATTCATGTTCAGGCAGGTGGTTACAATGCCGAGCCTGGTTCCGACTGGAACATTCTCACCATGGCTCAGCCTCTCATGTCGATGGAGTTTGATGGGGAACCCGATGCTTCCAAACCACCGATGGCCAGTGAATGGACCCGGGTATACAAAGGGAAGAACGGAGCCATGGGGCGAGCCTTTACCTCTCTTTACGGTGCATCGGAAGACATTCTCAACGAGGGTTATCGGCGCATGTTGGTGAACGCGGTTTACTGGTCGGTGGGATTGGAGGGTGAGATCAAGGCGGATTCAAACATTACTTTCGTTGGTCCTTACAAACCGAACACCTTCCGAGGTGGCGGTTATGCCAAGGGGGTTAAGCCCGCAGCTTATGATGGCTTTGATAGTCCCATTCCGGCTCATAACAATGTATCCTCTCGAGCAAAAAACAAATAGACTTGGCAAGGCGGAGGCGTCGATGCTGGATCATCAATAATCAAAATCCGAGATTTCTGTGTAGGAAAGCCTGGTTATCATCCGGTTTGATATTCAAACCGCTTCCTTTTTCAGGTGGGTACAATTCATGAAAATACTTCTCACACTATTGTTGTTAACTGGGGTTTCAGTGCACGGTTCGGACTTTGAACAAAAGTTGCTGACTCGTTTCGCATTGGATTCGAGTGACATCCCGTCTAATGTTCTGGAACAATCCAGACCCGTAGCATGGGATTCAGCGGAACGCGGTCCTGTTGCCGGATTGAAAGAATTTTTTCGATCAGTGAACGGAGTGGTTTGGCTGGGCGGAAGTGCGGGGGCGGCCCGTTTTGATCCACGTGCGACGCATCGGTGGGATCGCTGGCAGTATTTCTGGGGGAAACGCTGGTTGCCTGACAATCAGATTGAAAATATCTGGGTTGATGACACGCCGAAGTGGGAGACGGTCTGGTTGCGCACCAAAACAGGCGTGTCACGGATTGAGTGGGAACCCATGACGTTCGAGGATAAGGCAGCCCATTATCAGACGATGATTGAGCAACGCCATCTTCGGCATGGGTTCGTGTCCGGGATTCATCTTAACCAGGTAGGCGATCTTTCCGACACATCCACAAGCGATAATGATAATGACGGATTGTGGTCTGCGATGTTTTTGGCGGCGCAGGCTTACCGCTATGCCGTCACTAAAGACCCCGATGCACGAATGAAAGCGCGGCGCACCTTGGACTCACTGATTCGATTGGAAGAGATCAATCCCATGCCGGGTTATTACTCACGCTCGTTCAAGCATATAGATGAACCGTCTCCGGACTCGCGAAACTGGGGAAAGAAGGACGGCCGTTGGGTTTGGCTTTCAGAGGCCGACGAGAATGCATTGACGAATCGTGAGGGTGAATGGATCAAAACCGGGCCGGGAGTATTTAAATGGCGTAGGCATGTGGATCATTCGAGTTGGGTGGTGCATTCCGGCGAATGGCACACGACGGACGACGGACAGTGGTTGTGGAAATCGGACACGAGTTCCGATGAAACGATCGGACACTACCTCGCGTATGCTTTGTATTATGATCTGGTCGCCGACGATGGGGAAAAGGAAATTATCCGGGACAAAATTCGCCTGATCACCGACCGAATGATCCGTGACGATTATTACTTGCTCGATCTGGATGGCAAGCCAACCCGCTGGGGAAACTGGAATGAATCTTATTATCGAAGTAGGGAAGGGGCCTACGAGCAGGCGTTGCGTTCGTTGGAACTACTGTCATTTTTGAAAACCGCGCACCACATCACTGGGGATGAATCCTATCAGAGCGAGTATCTCAAACTTGTCGCCCGGGGAGACATCGAACAGTTATCGAAATATCGACGTTGGGAAAGCGCGTTTTTCGAGATTAACTATTCCGATGATGAACTGTATTTTCTCTCGGTGCTCCCATTGATGTTGTATGAGCGTGATTCAGAACTCCGTAATGAATACCGCAAAGGAATGAGATTCGCCTGGGGGGAGGTCGCCCGGGAGATGAACCCTCTGTGGAATTACATCAACGCTGCTTGCGGTATCATTGAGATGAATCCGCGTATTCAAGACGAGTCGGCGAAGACCTTGACGCGCACGCCGTGGGAAATGATCGAATGGACAGTGAACAATTCACAGCGAACTGATTATGCCCGAGCCGCCCACACCAATCGGAAGGGCCGCACAGAATTCTTAGATGTCATCCCGCCTGATGAGCGTAGGATTCACAAGCATAATACGAGCCCTTATGAGCCGGATGGCGGCAATGGAGGGCGTGCTGAAGAGGCTCCGAATTATTGGTTGATGCCCTATTGGATGGGGAGGTATTACGGTTGGATTGATTAATCCCAATGGCGCGCACTTGAAACCCGTTGGTGTTTGGCCTAAATAAGTAGAACGACTATCGGGCTGTTTTCCACACGCATGCCGAAGACTCGGCGCATACGGATGGAACTTTACCGGCGGTGTTGCGTGATGTGGAGTGGGCGGGAGTGTCGCCTCACCGATGTGACCGGCGACGTTAGTCACCAGATTCTATTATGAAAACTGTGCGAAACTCATTGTTGAATATTTTTCTGATTATCGTTTCTGTATCCATCGGATTCGGCCAAGAGCCGCCGGATACCAATTACGATGAAAACAAGGTTCCGGAATACCAACTTCCGGATCCACTGGTCTGTATCGATGGTCGAGCGGTAGTCGATGCGGAGATGTGGCGCGTCGTCCGTCGTCCGGAAATTCTCAGCGTTTTTGAAACACAAGTGTATGGGAGCATTCCCTCATTTCAAACGCATTTACGCTTTGAATTGACAGGTAGTACGCCGAATGCACTGGACGGGTTGGCGACGCGGAAGGAGATCCGAATCCGGCTCTTTGAAGAGGAAGACGCTCCCTGGATCGATCTACTGCTGTTTGTGCCCAACAAGCGAAAGGGGCCCGCACCGGTCTTTCTCGGGTTGAATTATGGCAATCAAACAGTACACGATAGCCCGACGATTGCAGCTTCCCGAAATGCGCATGGAAAGAGGGGGGAACATGCGCATCGCTGGCCATTGGAATTGCTTCTGAAACGGGGTTACGCCATCGCAAGTTTCCACGGAGGCGACATTGAACTTGATCGTCACGGTTCGGGTTGCCGTTTCACTACTGATGGTTGGCTGAAGGGAGTGCGCTATCGTATATTGAAACAATCCCGAATTATTGAACGGACCGATGACCAGTGGGGTTCGATCAGTATCTGGGCCTGGGGATTGAGCCGGGCGCTGGACTATCTGCAAACCGACCCGATGATCGATGGCAAACGGGTCGCCGTGTTCGGGCACTCACGAACCGGAAAAACAGCTCTCTGGGCGGGGGCGCGGGACGAACGATTTGCTTTAGTGATTTCTAATAATTCGGGGCAGGGTGGGGCCGCATTGGCTCGTCGCCGCTATGGAGAATCCGTTGCCGCATCTTATTCGGGTTCGGGAATCTGGTACTGCAGGAATTATAACCATTACGGCTACAACGAATCCGCGTTGCCGGTCGATGCGCACTTGTTGATTGCTTCGATCGCTCCACGCCCAGTGTATGTTGCCAGTGCCGAACAGGATCGCTGGAGCGATCCTCGCGGGGAATTTCTTGCAGCCAAACACGCCGATCCCGTTTATCGTCTGCTTGGAAAGACAGGACTGGGAATAGAAGGATTGCCTGACGTGAACAACCCGGTCGGCGATTCCATCGGTTACCACATTCGGTCCGGTGAGCACGAGATTACGCCCTACGATTGGAAACAATATTTGGATTTTGCCGACCGACATTTTGGTTGGAAGTAAAGTCAGCATGTGACGGTGCGAAGTTCTCCTCCGGTCAGAGAGTGACGTTTCGCTGGGATTTATAAGTTTTCATGAGTAGATACAAATCCTCGAAAAGCTGAACAACAAATCAAAATATCGGACTGCTGAAATAAATCCCTTTCAGCATAAGTCAAGGTGGCATATATTTCACCTGCTTAATTGTCGTTTACCAAAGGACTTGAGTGGTGCGTTTCGTTAAACGACTTATGTGAGCAGTTATCATTAAGAATTGATATGATACGTTTTCGATTTGTCCATGTAACCGTTGCGCTATGGCTGTATTGGGGCATTGTGCCTTTAACTGAATCCTGTGCCGATACAGAGATTGTCGTGCGCCTTGACCGGGGAGAAGACATAGGCCAGAACTTCGGTTCATTGTTCGAAGGGGTTACTCAAGACGGTGCCTTTATAGTAGGGGCTGGTTTCTCCGGGTTGTACAACACTTACCATCGCGACGATCGTCACGTTGTTCACTTCTATATCCGTCCTACACGTGAATTGCGTCCATTGCAGGCTGAGCCATTGCCGCGTCCAAATGATTTGGCTGGGACGTATCTTTTCAATTTTGATGGGGACGTTTTTGCTTCGGTCAAATTTGACAGTGATGCAAAGGCTTTGCCTACAAAAGTGCGTGTCTGGGATGAATCGAATTCCAGTTGGGACTCCAGTTTATCTAATGGTTGGGTAAATACCCGCGTAGGCAATAACTTGGTGTCCTTCGATCGAAGCCGGGTTTTGGTCAATGGTGCGGTTCTACTTGAGGCGCCGACAGAAGGGGGTTATCTGGGTTTTTATTATGCACAAGGGCACTTGTTTTTCTATCACATCTTGAAGCTTGGGAAAGCTGGATACAGAAACTACACCAATGATTCGGAGGGGTACTCTAAGCTCTATGCCTGTCCATGGAAGGTGGGAGAGGGCAAGGTCGACTTAAGAAAAGCTGTGATAATGACGGTGCCGATTGTCGGTGAGTTTCCCTATGCTTATGGCCAATTAGGTGACCAAGTCCTGTCGTGTTCGAATATCGGCGGAGCTTATGCATTTAGGAATGGGAAGTGGCGGACCGTTGTCGAGGGAGAGCTGGAATCGAGTTATCAAGTTTACACCATGCTGACCTATTATGATCAGTTGCTGATGGGGCAGTATCCGACGGGCGAGTTGTTTTCTTTCGATGGTGAACAGGTAAATCGGCTTAAAGGATGGCCCCCTCACATGGAGGGCGTTCGTGGTAGTTCTCGGGAAGCACAATCATTGGCTATTTATGGTGGCGAGTTGTATGTGGGAGTGTGGCCATGGGGTGAGGTGTGGAAGTATCACAATGATCTAAAGACATGGAGCTTGGCGAAGCGAATTTTTAGCCATCCCGATTTAACCGATGAAACAACACATCCTTATGAACGGGAGTGTGGGGCACTGGGAGTGGTGTTGAATCAGTGGGGACAGCGAGTTACCAGCATGGTGTCGCTTCGGGATGGGCTGTTAATTTCAAGCTCCGCAAAATGGCCTTGTAAATGGGAGCCGAAGTTTGATTTTATTGCCCATGGTGCCTGGAAAGAGTACGGAACGGTCACGCGCGTCGTTGCTCCTGGACATTTAAGCGCATTTGTTCACTGGACCGGGAAGACGACGGAGTTACGTTTCGTGCTAAAGGGGGCTGAAATGCGAATAGAGCAGAAGGGGATGTTGCTTGGATCCGCGCAATTGAGTGGGGCAGTAAAGAATGCTCCGGCTTCGGCAGATGATTTAGGCGGAATTTCCTGGGGTCGCGGAGCGTATGGTGAATTCTCGGGCGTGTCATTGGATGGACTCGTATCTCATTAAAAATAAATAACATTTCGTTTATTTTTTATCCATATTGATTTCACCCATCCAATTGTCGGGTAGGTTATTTGAATCCAGTCTGTCGTTCTCAATCAATTCGAGGTAGAAGCGTGAAGGACCGTCTCCCGCGTAGTGTAGAAAAACTCGGTTCGTCCACAACCGATTGGAATTGAGAGAGTTCGGAATCAATAATTCCAGGATTTATTATCGTATACCTGTCTGTGTTCGGTTTAAATTGGGCTGTGGATCCGACTAAATTCATTCTTCTTTGTCTCGCCGGGTGGCTGAATCGGGAACAGCAGACAGTGATCGATTACCAGCGGGAGGAGATCCGTGTGCTGAAAGAAATCCACGGCAAAAGACCACGGTTCAGTGATTCGCAACGCCGCCGTCTGGCAGCGAAGGCGAAAAAGATTCGATACGGGCGGCTCAAGGAGATTGCCAATATCGCGACTCCGCAGACGCTGCTTCGATGGTTTCGCACTCTAGTGGCAAAGAAATATGATTCGAGCAAAACCCGAAGAGCAGGGCGGCCTTCCACGAAGGAAGAAATAGTCCAACTTGTATTGAAAATGGCGAAGGAGAATGAGCGGTGGGGATACACGAGAATACGCGACGCACTCAATAACCTGGGGCACGAAATCAGCAGAGATACCGTGGCCAATATATTAAGAGAGCACGGAATCGAGCCTGCTCCTGAGCGAGGAGCACGCACCACTTGGGCAGATTTTCTAAAGCGACATTGGGAGGTGATGAGCGCCACGAACCTTTTGACCATTGAGGTATGGACGCTGAGAGGAATTGTTCGATACCATGTGCTTTTCTTCATGCGACTTTCGACGAGGGAAGTGCACATTGCAGGAATCGCAGAAAAGGGCAACGGTCCATGGATGGAACAAGTCGCTCGAAATATTACAGACAGCATAGATGGATTCCTCCCGGGATATAAATACCTGATACATGACCGTGATCCGCTATTCACAGCGAATTTTATGAAGATCCTAAAAGATGCGAGCGTAGAATCGGTGCGTTTGCCGAAAAAATCTCCAAATTTGAACGCATATTGTGAAAGGTTTGTTCGATCCATAAAATTTGAATGCCTCGAACAAATGATCTTCTTCAGCGAACAATCCCTGCGCTACACTATCGACCAGTACCTAGAACATTATCATAGAGAAAGAAACCATCAGGGACTCGACAGCAAAATCATACGTCCGCAATTTGAAAAGCAAGAAAACACCGGCGACTTCAAGTGCCGCGAACGCCTTGGCGGATTGCTCAATTACTACAGCCGCCAAGCGGCGTAAACCAAATCCAAAGAATCAACAACGACCTGAGCGACAGCACCGTTGCCAAAAGTCATGCCAAGTTTAATTTAGACTGATGACATCCTTGAGCAGGTGATAATAAATTCAAAAAAACCCTCAATCTTTGCTGAGATCAGAGTTTTTCGACACTACGGGGATGGACGTAGCAGAAGAGGAGCAAGTCTGTCGAGCAAAGCGAGATCCACAACCTACATCCGAAGATCATGAACAGATCGGGCCATGAGCGGGATGTATCTCGCCAAGGTCCCGGCTGCGCGAGATCAGTAGACATTGGGTTTCCTCACCTCATTTTGTGGAGACCTTCTGACGCTTGTGTCCCTCGCTTCGCTCGACAGCTGGGGCAGACAATATGTACGAACAGCGACGTGCGGGGAGCGGTTCAAGCTGTCGAGCGAAGCGAGGGCAATGGCCTCAAACCGGATATCACGAACAGTGAGATTTATGAACCGGCTGCCTCGTCATGAACATCTTATCGCTTGTCTTGCAACAGTTGATGGCGTAAGCGCTTTTTGATGAATCGGTGGAAGAGGTGACCACCGAACTTTGGGATACCGGTGACTTCAGAATTTCCTTGGTCGGGATGCCCGCGGGCATGGAGCTGGAAGATCTGTCCGAGGACAACCTGGGCCTGTGGGAGGGAATCCGGTTCGAGCGACTTTCCGCACTTGTCGTCGGTATTGCCAATACGAGCCGGGGTTGCGAGACTCTGGAGTTGTGGAACCTGCGTGTCGCCAAGACGGAACTCAATCGGATAAGGGAAGAGCCCAATTTCCTTCCGTGGAATGAGAAGAGGGATCGAGGGTGACGGGTGTTCGATGCGGGACCGTGAGTTGCGTCCGAGGCGGACAAAAACTGAAATCTTATATTGCAGAATCCTGTGGAATCGATAGGATCTAAGATTAACCGTAATCCAAGACTTTGAACCTCCATCTGATTGTGGCTCAGTGTACCGTCTGTTGAACCACAAAAGAAAGACTGAACTATGAAGATCCAGACTAGACAGCTTAATGGATTCACCCTTATAGAATTGTTGGTCGTCATTGCGATTATCGCCATTCTTGCTTCGATGCTGCTTCCCGCCCTTGGGAAAGCCAAGCAGAGAGCACATAAGATCACTTGCCTGAGTAACCTGCACAATATCGGTTTGGCGATGCAGATGTACGCGGACGATTTCGAAGGATACGTTCCCCGCGGTAATGCAACCCCGTGGTATCTCGTTTTCATGCCCTATATGCCGGAAGGTGGAAAAGTGCGTAATTTCACTCATATCAAGATCTTCAAATGCCCCAGCTATCCGAAGCCGCCAGGTCCGGCAACAACGTCAGGAAGGCTGAAAGTCCCCAATATTCAAGTGATTACTTATGTCATCAATGCGTGGAAATTTCGAAATACCACCGACAGAGTTGGTTCCGAGCAGGTCGGGCCTTCAAAAGTAACGGAGTTTCGAAAGCCTGCTCAGTCGATTTTCCTGGCTGATAATGAAAATGGATCCTGGCGGCCCATCATAACCGGACAGCGCGATGCCAGCACAAATCTCAACGACGTATGGGCTCCGGACCATCTGCCGTTCTTTTTCCGAGGAGGCCGCTCAGGTGCAGGGCAGTTGAATGGGCAGCGACGTGTAGCCGCCGCGCGGCATGATGAGGGCGCCAACATGGCGTATCTCGATGGACACTCTGGCTACCTTAAGTCCCAGCACAACGTGGTCAACCTGTGGCGCGCAGAGAAACAGTATTAGAGTCCGTCAATAAGGCATTCATTGGTTCGCTTGCTCCAATTGCCAAGACCACAATCCGAGGCATCCTCTTCTACCAAGGTGAAAACAATTCCTTCACAACGGCGTGGAAACCGTTCCACCGCACTTTCCCCACAGTGATTTCAGACTGGAGGAAAGCCTTCAGCGATTCTGAGTTGCCATTCGGCATCATTCAGATTGCCGGTTGGAGCAATCGCCGGTCGATGAAATATGACATGAATCACCATTGCAACATCGTGCGCGGAATTCAATTCGACACTTGGCAGAACACACCGAATACGGGGCTCATTGTCACCTGCGATACCCATTCAAATGGAAGCATCCACCCCAGTCGAAAACTCCCGGTCGGAGGGCGTTCCGCACCTTGGGCTTTATCCCAGGTCTATGATGTTAAACAAGCCCGATCCGACAAGCCCATCGAATGGCGGGGGTCGGTATTTTCTTCCGCTGAATTCACTGATGGGAAAGCGATCGCCACCTTTGAAGCTGGGACCGACCGTGGCCTGCGTTTGGACCAGGATGTCGATGTTGGCTTTGTTCTAGCCGGCAATGATCGAGTCTTCTATCATGCACATGCGCGCATTTCCCAATCCAAGACCGACCAGAGACCTCAAGTTTTGGTCTGGTGCGATGAAGTGCCCGATCCCGTTGCCTTGCGTTATGCATTTTCGAATCTACCAATGGGTGGACTTATGAACGTCCGGGAACTGCCTGCTTACCCATTCCGCTCCGACGATTGGTCCATGACACCGCACCAATCAACTGGCTGGTATACCAGGCAGTCGAATCCTTGACGAAATGTTCCGAAAATACTTTCCCCAGAATCTTAATTATTAAATTGGAATAGTGTTTCAGGTTGCAGCCGCGACCAAGGCAGTATCACCCGTTGACCCATTGTTGGCCAGGAAACCTCCCATGGGGTGGAACAGTTGGAACGCTTTCGAGAAGGTATCCAAATAGGTGGGATTCGGAGCAAAGGCCCGAGCGAAACGAAGACCGTTTTTCACCCATGCATCCAATTGGGGCGTTTTCACATAGCGCTCCCCCATGACCTTGCTCATCACATCGGCGAAATGTTGATCGGTCATGATAAACAGAATGTTCGGATGATTGTCCTTATTGTATGGTTTGAGGTATCCATTTCTTGCCATCCTGGTTGAATTCTCGAATAATCGTTGTTGGATTTCCGTGATTATCATGAAGAACCTGAGAACTCTACTGATTGCCCTTACCTTGGTGTTTGGTTTCAACCTTGCCTCCCAGCCCCCCAATATCCTGTTCATCCTGGTGGATGATCTTGGGTATATGGACATCGGCGCCAACAATCGCGTATGAGACGCCGAATATTGACCGTTTGGCGGACGGAGGGATGCGCTTCACCAATGGGTATGCGGCCAATCCGGTCTGCAGTCCGACACGATACAGCATCCTGACCGGGAAGTACCCGAGCCGAGTGGATGCCACTAACTTCTTTTCCGGCAGGCGCAGCGGCAGATTTAGTGCGGCACCTTTAAACGACAAGATGCCCCTGGAGGAAATCACACTGGCTGAGGCCTTGAAGAACGTCGGCTACAAGACATTTTTTGCCGGCAAGTGGCATCTTGGGCCGACCGAGGAATATTGGCCGGAGTATCAGGGATTCGAGGTGAACAAAGGTGGTTGGAAATACGGAGGCCCCTGGAACGGCGGTAAATACTTCTCACCCTACGGCAATCCGAGACTGTCCGACGGACCCGATGGTGAACACTTGCCGGCGCGCCTGGCGAAGGAAACTATGAAGTTCATTGAGGCAAATAAGAACGGACCGTTCCTCGCTTATCTTGCTTTCTATTCGGTGCATACGCCTTTAATGGCACCAAAGGAATTGATTGAGAAATATGAAAAAAAGGCCGAGCGACTTGGACTCCTCGGCAAGAAGGAATTTGAGTCGGAAGAGCAGGTGTTTCCCAATGCAAAGAAGAATCGACAAGTTCGAATCCTTCAAAAGCACACTGTTTATGCCGGCATGATTGAATCCATGGATCGCCATGTCGGTCAAGTGTTGGACAAGCTTAAGGAACTCGGCATCGAGGACAACACCGTTGTGTGTTTTATGTCGGACAACGGTGGACTTTCCACGAGTGAAGGATCGCCCACTTCGAACTTGCCGCTACGCGGAGGAAAAGGGTGGCTTTACGAGGGCGGAATTCGGGAACCGTATCTCATTAAGTGGCCCGGTGTGACTCATGCAGGCAGTGTCAATGATTCGCCTGTCTGCAGCATCGATTTTTATCCAACCCTGATGGAAATCGCGGGAGTAAGTCCAAAGCATCCCATTGACGGAATCTCACTCGTGCCGCTGCTTCGGAGTGGAAAGTCGATCAGGCGTGACGCCCTCTATTGGCACTATCCACACTACAGCAATCAAGGCGGCTTTCCCGGTGGGGCCATAAGAATGGGAAATTGGAAATTGATCGAACGATTCGAGGATGGTCGAATTCATCTTTTCAATCTTAAAAACGATGCCGGGGAACGGAACGATCTCGCCGCCAAACAGGCACCGCGAGTTTCAGAATTACGGAATAAACTCCACGCCTGGTACCGGGAGGTGGACGCAAAATTTCTCGAGCCAAAAACTCCCGGGGGATTAAGGCCTTGGCGACCGGAGTAGGGCGCCCAGTGAAACTGCAGGGACTACCCTACACAGTTTAGAGCGCTCTTCGATCCATATCGAGTCTCTGGAATTCTTCGGGGATAGGAAAATACATTCCTTTCAAACAGGCGATCAGCCTAAACGTTACGGTCTGCAACCACGCGGCTAATATCCTGTTAAGCCTCCGGCTTGGGGAGAGTGGCTTGCGGCGGAGCACGCTGAAGCGTGAACTCCAACATGGAGGAGATTTTTTCTCCCTCTGTTGCCTCTGTTTGCTCCTGTTAATAATCAGCGCCGGTTAGGCTTTGTTCTACCGATGCCTGCCATGTTAGGAGCCTGGCTTTCAGTTTTTTGACTATCTCTGGATGTGTGTCCGCCAGATTGTTTCGCTCTCCCAAGTCGCTTTGGATATCAAATAATTCCATCGTGCCTTTTTTCGGGATGATCAGTTTGTACTGGTTGTCCATGAGGCTGGCCTCTCCACCAAAGTTTTTGGTTTTGGCCACAGGGTGTTTGTAGTTCAGAAAATCAATTCCCGGATTACGGACGGTGGGAGTCGTTCCCTTTTGTATAGCCGCATTCAACCAACGCTCGCCCTTCTTCTCCTGGCCGCTGCCGTATTTCCAAAAGGCTATGGGCGAAGGACGTTGTTTCAATTTTCCTTCCATCAAATCCACCAAACTGACTCCGTCCAATGTCCGATTCGGTAGGGGGATATCCAGCAAATCACAGAGGGTGGGTAACATGTCTGTGGTGACCGCTGGAACGGATGTTCTGCGACCAGCGGGGATTCGATTTGGCCACTCTATGATGGCTGGAACACGGATGCCTCCTTCATAAAGCGAGCCCTTCTGTCCATTGAGTTTTGGCTTATAAGTGGACCCCTTGGGAACGCCGTTGTCGCTGCAAAACCAGAACAGGGTGTTGTCCCTCATATTCTCTTTCTTCAAGACCGTGCGCAGTTTGCCGATCGCTCGATCCATGGCGGTGATTTCTGAATAACGTTTTGCCAGTTCCTCACTCACCTTGCCCTGGTAGAATTCGTAATCCTTTTCCAAAGCCAGGTAGGGTCCGTGGGGGGATCCGAACCAAATGATTGTGAAGAAGGGCTGTTTTGCCTGCCGGCTTTTCTGAATAAACTCAATGGCGGCGTCGATCACGATCTCTGAGCTTTCCCCCATATGCTTTACAGGATCCGCTCCATTGCGAACCAGCACGGGATCCATTTCAAAGAAATTGTCATGGGACAACCATTCATCAAATCCTGCAGCCCCCGGATTGTTGGGGGCGCCTGCCTTGACGGGGCCCAAATGCCATTTGCCAAAGTGTGCGGTAGCGTAGCCTCTGGATTTGATGAGATTCCCCAAGGTGATTTCTTCGGGACGCATGGCCCAGTTGGGTCCGAAGAGACCAAAGCGATTTGGATGCCGCCCGGTCATGATACTGCCTCGGGTTGGACCACAATTAGGGGCCGCGGAGTAAAAGCGATCGAATCGCAGTCCAGACGAGGCCATGGAATCCAGATGTGGGGTCTTTAAAATCGGATGCCCATAGTAGCCCACTTCCTCCCAGCCCTGATCATCTGCCATGCAGAGAATGATGTTGGGTCGGCCTTCTGCCTGGAGGCTGGTGACGGTAAGGATCAGGAAGAGTAATCCCGCCTTCCATGCTGGAGATTGATTGGAAGATGCGTTCATTTCTTTGATTTGGATTTGATGACTTTCTGATAGTCGTTCAGCATTTTTTGGAACTGGGCAGAGGGTTTGTCTCCGAAACTGCTGTTGTCCGGGTTCCATTTTGGAAGCTGTTTCAAGATGGATTGTAAATTGGATTTTGCCTTGATGGCAGAAGGGGACAGAGATGCGGTGGAAAGTGCTGACTGCTCCAGGTAATCTTGGTGCACATCAAACATGTTTCCATTGGAATAGAGTTTATACTTTCCGTCATAGGCGAATCGGACTCTGCGAAACTTGGGGGACTTGGAATTGGGGTCCTTGTCGTAATGAATCAACACGGCTTCCCTTGGATTGCCTTTCTTTCCTTTCAACTGTGCCAAGAAACTGCGCCCATCCAAAATACGATCTGTTGGAAGTTTGGCCTTTCCCAACTTGGCTATGGAGGGCATGAAATCACTGAAATCGATCAAGTCATTGCAAACAGATCCCGCTTGAATGGTGCCTTTCCAATAGGCGAGCATTGGGACGTGAGTGCCTGCGTCGATGGGGAATGCCTTGCCTCCCATGATGAGGCGGTCGCCCATCCAGGACTCTATGCCCCGGCCTGTTCCGTTGTCGCCGGTGAAGAGAATCAGGGTGTTTTCCGCGATACCCGATTTCTCCAGTTGTTGAATGATCCTCTCCATGAGATATCCGGTGTAGCGCACCATGTCGCCGTAGTATTTGTTGTGGCTGGAAAACTTGTCTTTCTCAGGGGAATTTTTGCTATGAGGTGTGGGGATGAAGGGTCCGTGCGTCAGAGCCATGGGGTAATAGACAAAAAATTCCTCGTCCTTGTTGCGTTCAATGAAATCCAAAATGAAGTCCGAATAGATGTCGGGTCCGAAGTCCTCACTTGTGGAAGGCCGGTATTTACCGTTTTCAATGATGGAGGGATTCCAGAACCGCGAGGAAGTCTTCCGTTTCTTGAGGGAGTTGGTTGATCGGTAGTGTTCCAGGTCCTTTGGTTTCAGATAGTGGGCATACGCCCAGATGCAACTTTCATCAAATCCGCAATCCTGCCACCACATGCCCTGTGAGCCATTGCCGGACAACTGCCATTTTCCGGCAATGCAGGTTTTGTATCCGGCCTCTTTCATCACCTTGCCAAAAGTTACTTCGCCTTCACGCAGGACCCCGAATGAGATGTAGTTTCTGGCGTTGCTTTGGCCTGTCATGATTTTAACCCGGGAGGGAGTGCAGACAGGTTGGGAGTAGCATTGGGTGAAGCGCATGCCTTTTGCTGCGATGCGATCAAAGTGGGGGGTCTTGTAGCTGGTGCTGCCGTTGCAAGCCAGGGATTCGTAGCCGCAGTCATCCGCCATCATCAGGATGACGTTGGGACGTCTGCTGACTGCATTGGAAGAAAAGGTGAAACAGCAGGCAGCCATTAGGAATACAAGAAAGGTCCGATTCATGGTTGAATAAGAATTGGGCAAAGAAGGAACAGAGTCTACCCAAAAAGACAGTCCCGCGAAGAGGAGCGAAGGCAGGGCGTGCTCTCCGAGCGCGCCGCGGAGCCGGACGGCCTAAAAATACGTTGTGAACCTGCATGGTAAGTGCAGATAATTATTTTGTCGAAATGGTTGTAATGACGCAGATGTCATTCACAGAATTGAAGGTTGCTATGGCCGGAAAACCTTTCAATTTTTCTTCATATTATAGAGATTGTGTTTATATCCAGCATCCTTACGCTTCGTTTCCAACTGCTCTTTTAGCTTTTTACGCTGCTCATCATATTTGGAATCGTTGGCCGGATTTGTAAATTCACCAGGATCATATTTCAAATCGAATAACTCCTGCCCCTTTGCTCCGTAGCCCCATTGGGTGTAGCGCCACTCATGCGTACGAATCGATTCGCCGCCGCTGCGACAGATCGTAAAGGAAAAACTTTTTTTCCAATCCTTGGTATCCGGATTTTTCAACAGCGGCACTAGACTTTCGCCTTGCAGTCCCGGTGGCGGGGTCAGCCCAGCCAACTCAGCAATCGCGGGATAGAGATCGACCAGTTCAGTGATCTGATGCGTGGCTTTTCCGTGCGGCTCTTTTATCCAAGGGACGCTAAAAATAAAGGGTACTCGGGTGGCCTCTTCGAAGAGATGCTGTTTCTGAAATTTGGGTGCTTCCGTCATCAACTGTGCAAGTTTAAAGCGTAACTTGTTCGAGGTGTGAGATTTGTGCTGGAATATTTGGAGTACAGTTCTATCTTCTTGGTAGTTGTGAAGAATCTCCAATGTCCAAACTCAGAATGTTCCAGCCAAAGTGAAGGTGGTCCGCAAAAGATTGCTCCTCACGGGTTCTGCAAATCAAAAGCCGGGAAACGTCGAAGATATCGATGCTGCGTTTGTAAAAAGACCTTCTGTTCGACCAAGGGAACACCGTATTACCGGTTACAACATAGTCGATCAAAGTTCGACGAAGTTGCCATGCTCAGCGTGGAAGGAGTCAACAAGTCAGCCATTTCACGAGTGAAGAAAATCGCTTGGAATACGGTGCATCGATGGATTGAACGAGCAGGGGAGTCATGTCGAAATTACAGCAACAAAACTCTAAAGGGTTTTGAAATCAAGGAATTGCAGGCTGATGAGTTGTGCACATTTGTAGGGAATAAAAAGAAAGCGATCTGGATCTTCACGGCTATGGAAGTGTGGTCACGGCTATGGCCTGCGACGGTAGTGGGCAGGCGCAGTTACTGGAACACGTTCGAACTACTGGGGCAAGTTCAGAAAAAATCAAAAGGAAACAAACGCCCACTAATCGTGATGGACGGATTTGAATTCTACGAAAAAGCCATCAACAAAATCTTCAATGCGGGATGCCTTTACGCTCAGGTAATCAAGACGCGGAGAAACAATCGAATCATAAAAGTGGAACGAAGAGAAATCATCGGAACGGAAACGCAATTCGAGGAGGCCCTCCGCGAATCGGAAGATTCCAACACGCTCAATACATCATTTATCGAGCGACTGAATCTGACCATCCGGCAAGCCACAGCGTATCTAACACGACGAACGACCTGCCACGCCCGACGCCAGGAACAATTGGAGAACCAGCTGGAGATTGTACGATGTTATTACAATTTCCTGCGTCCCCACAAATCATTGAAGTTTGGCAAAGAAACGAGAACGCCGGCGATGCAAGCCGGGCTGGCAAAAAGAAGACTTTCCTTCAGAGAAATCTTCACCATCCGTTTTCTTTTCATAATTGTGGAAAGAATCAGACAGCTGATTGCAACTGTCATGGTCTACGAGTCAAAGGCAGCATAGAAATTAACAGTTGATGACGGAAGCACCCAGCAAGTTTGGTTGTATTTGTCTTACCGAGAAGAACGAGCCGACAGGAAAATGGGCTTGTTAGATCCTCCTCCAACTTACCCCGTGAGCAAATAAAGACTTGGACATGTAGTATTACGAGAAACCGGTAATCAGAATCGGCTCTGATGCTGCAAGACCAATGACTACAGGAATTGTTTCAGGACTAACCAGTAGAATCAGAATATGTCTGTGTAGTAGCAGCAGAACAAGATGGTCGGTCGGAGGGGAGTCCAGTCCGGC
>LWDU01000085.1_pt1 | contig 27747 bp, 20 predicted proteins | sample 727161 | NCBI WGS metagenome assembly LWDU01 (sample SAMN04566230, study PRJNA314399) | hydrothermal vent metagenome | isolation source: deep sea hydrothermal plume seawater | place: Mexico: Gulf of California, Guaymas Basin | collected 2004-07-11
GCACCCGCCAGCGCAGCTGAGCGCATCAGGCCAATGACTGCGTGCTTACTGGTGGAGTATGGCGCAAGCATGCTGGCACCTTTAATGCCTGCCACGGAAGATGTGATCACGATGCTGCCGCCCCCTCGAGCCTGCATGATGGGGAATACTGCTCGGGTACCCAACCAGACACCTTTTACGTTTACATTCAATACCTTATCAAACATTTCTTCCGAGCATTCGAGAAATGGAGCAACCTCGCCCTCAATACCAGCATTGGCCAGTAAGATATCCACGCCACCGAATTCATCGACTACCTGGGCTATAAACCGGTCTGTATCAGCTTTACTACTGACATCGGCCACGCAATACGAGCACACATTACTACCCAGCCTTTCTGCAGCAGCGGCCAGGGCAGTTTCATCAAGATCTACCAGGAAAACTTTTGCACCTTCTGTTATAAATCGCTCAGCGGCTGCCACGCCGATGCCACCGGACCCGCCGGTAATGACCGCCACCTTGCCTTCCAATCTGTTCATTGTTGTCTCCTAGTTTTGCCCCAGCCTAGCAAAGAAAGCCTGCAGCTTCAGCAATTATTCACTCAGGGTCAGATGTGATTACTTTCGGTACATCAAAGATGCGAACCGTTATAAATTAGAGTAAACTGCGTCCTCCGCGAGGCTGGGTGGCAGAGTGGTCATGCAGCGGTCTGCAACACCGTTTACGCCGGTTCGATTCCGACCCCAGCCTCCACTTCACTTTTCTGCAGGCTCCGTTATGTCGTTGCCAATCGCTATTTTATACCAGTATTTTCAATAAGTTATAATAGATTCATGCTGATCGGATTCACCGTGACACAGTGTGGATATTCATTGAGAATCAACCGATTTAGGGATAAAACTAGGGATATTTCAGGAGAAATATTTTATAAATTATTGATTTATAAGTAATTAATTAGAAGTTATAGGACCGACCCCAGGCCAAGATGTTTCAGAATAAAATGGTCCGACACATCGGCAATGACCACCTGGCCTTCAATGCAGACTATGATCTTTACCTTGCCGCCGCACTCCTCACACTTCTCTATGTTGATGGCGAAAGGCCGCCCCGCAAAGACACGCTTTGGTCGCTGGGCCTACGTCATCGAACAAGCCTTTTTACCAAGTTAACCAACCTGCGCATGATCGTCTCAATTTTTGCGTGAGCTGAGCGATATGTGTTCCTAAGGTGGCCAGTGGAAAGTTCTCTGCGGTGATTTCTCCAACATTCAAGCCGGGGCTTTGAAGAAAATGACCCGCGGCGGCTTCAAGATCGCTAATACCTTGCTCGCCCAATTGGTACAGCCAGAGGTCTTCAGCCAGCGCCATTTCTTTGCCGAGCCATGCTGAAGGCCCAGTAAACATACCCGGAAGCCTATCCACGCTGCGAGTGATTGGCTTTGACAGTTTTGGCACCGTTTGGTCCTTGCTTTCTTCTTTACGTTTTAAATTTTTCAACCAATGATGGGTGCAATTTGGTCGCGATCGAAGTTCGCTCCGCACAAAACAATTGCACTGACCTTCCCTTTATGATGCTCTTCGTCCGCTTGCCAGGCTGCAAGGGCCAAACCAGCAGACCCCTCAACCAACATCTTTTCAGTCCATGCTATATGACGCAAACCCTCCGCAATCTGATCTTCGGAGCAATCGATAAGCTCATCTATAACTTCGGTCCCAAGAGGCAAGGTCATAGAGTCGCTATCCACGCCTCCCGCGCAGCCGTCTGCCAACGTATCCAAATGTGTGACCTCAACCATGTGACCTGCACGTATACTTGCCGCTAGTGCCATGGAGTTTTTTGCACTGACGCCAACGACACGGGTTTGTGGTGAAAATGCTTTTAGAACTGAACCAATGCCAGAAATCAGCCCCCCACCGCCGATTGAAACGTAGACGGAGTCAATGTGAGGAAGCTGCTCGAGCAATTCAAGTGCGAGGGTCCCTTGCCCCGCGATGATCTGCTGATCGTTGTAAGGAGAGACATAGATTTTTCCCTGCTCTTTGGCCAAAGCCTGTGCGTGTTGTTCGGCCAGTCCTGAATCGTTTGAATGCAGGATTGTTTCCACACCGAGTGCTCTGATTTTAGAAAGCTTTTCGCGCGCTACTGTTTCAGGCAAAACGACTGTCAGATCGTGGCCTGTCATTCTTGCTGCAGTGGCGAGGCCCAATCCATGATTGCCAGATGAGGCCGTAATAGCAGGAGCATCTGTGGACAGAGAGGTAAGTTTTGCCAAAGCACCCCGAAATTTGAATGATCCTGTTTGTTGAAAATTTTCAGCTTTAAAGAAAAGACCCGTGTCGTCCTCAAAGGAGTGCCGTGAGGCGATGCACGGCGTCGGCGTCAACCAGCGTTTGATCCGCTTATGTGCTGCGATGGAAAGTGCGGCTTGCGCGAGTACTGCGGAGGATGCGGTCATACTGTGTTCCTTGAATATTGCTTAGACAGTGTCTTTCGACGCGGTGGTTCAATGATGGCTTGTGTGATTACGATATCTTGTGCGGCTATACCTGTCAGGTCAACCACAGTGCCTTCATCATCACATGTGCGTCCAACATGCGCTCCAGATAAAACCTGTGCAAGCTCTGTAACATCCAATGATGGGCGGTTGCGCTGGCGGTTTGAAATCCGCCGTGCATCAAGCATTGCCGGGACATGTCACAAACACGCAATGACGCCGATGTGACAATGGCCGGTCGGGTGATAGGAAGAATAAACCCCATTTCCGCCTTGTCAGCCAAGTACTCAGCAGCCTGAATTATGGCTTTGTGCACAGTTCTCGCTGAAAATTTCCGTCCTGCACTGTAGGATCTTAATCCTACGGCCTTCTTTCTTGGAGTTTCCGGGGTCACTATACATGACAGTCCCCACCAGCGCGTGCTGATGTCAGAAAAGTTGAGTCGGATGATCGAAAAGACCCGTTGGTGGTGAACGGTTTCTCGCTTGCTATGCCTGATCCAGGCCAAGATGTTTCAAAATCAAATGGTCCGACACATCGGCAATGACCACCTGGTCTTCAATGCAGGCTATGATCTACCGGGCGGCGTTTCGTCTTGCCCGTCTTGCTGCCGCGTGTATAGACCTATAGACTTTAGAGTGTTCTAGAAGCCCAGATTCAAGAATCAAGAAATGCGAGAGATACTTTGAGTTCCTCTTCCGCCTCTGCACTTAGCGGACGTAATGGCCGTCGTACGCCGCCGCCTTCAAACCCTCGTATCCGACATGCAGATTTGACTGCCGGGTTGTAATCACCATGCCAGATAAAAAGCAATGACGGTATCATGCGCGCCCAGAGTTCCAGCGCAGCCGTATGATCCCCCGCAACCACCAATTGATAGAGTCGAACCGCTTCGCGAGGCATATAGTTAGCACCGCCCCAAATTGCACCAGCTGCCCCAGCCATGAGGGCAAACACCGTAGTGGTATCGCATCCATTGAGGACCTGGCCACCGGTCTGGAGGAATGCCTGGTGGACCGACAAGTCACCCGCACTGTCTTTGATGTAATTGAAGTGTTCCAGTGTGTTCAGTCGTTTATACAGCGACACCGAAACAGACAGTCCCGTTGTCTGGGGAATATTGTATCCAACAATATCAATTCCAATTTGACGATCGATATCGGCATAGAATTCAAAAAGTCCTTCATCGTCGGCTGGGCCTTCAAGGTAAGGTGGCAAGATCATCAGTGCATCAGCACCAGCGCCCTCTGAATGTTTCGATCTCCGAATAACTTCATTAACATTCAAAGCGGAAGTTTGGCAGATGCTGTGACACCGTCCGTCAATACGGCGAATGCCGGTTTCATAAAGCTTATTGCATTCGTCTTCTGTCAGATAGGGGTGCTGACCCGTCCCTGAACCAAGAACCAGACCATGAACGCCTGCATCGATATAAATATCGATTAATTCTTCCCATCGCCCGTAATCAATAGCGCCCGTATCATCAAAGGGCGTCTGCATTGCCAGATTAATACCTTTTAGCTCAGCCATAGTGTTTCTCTCTCTTAACCCTGTTCCATTATAGACCCATTAGTGTCTCTCGCACCCCACCCGCCTTGCTTTTGATCCGCTCATTGGTGGTCACAATAACCCTCACGAGGTTCTTCATGTTTCAGTTCTTCCATGGGGACGTCCACCTGGCCCAAGGCGCACACCGGGACGCAGATTGTGGTAGGTGATATTGTCAAGGCGACATGGGTGCGCTCCGGGCGCTTCGGCCACTAGGACCCTGCCCGCGATGGGTTCAAAATCGGCGCGGAAATGGACGCTGCTTTTGACGACAACAATGCGCTGCTCCGCTGGATCAATGCCTATATGCCTAAAGATCGCCTGATCTAGACACTGACACCGCACAGAGCCGATGACAATGCGAACATCGGCAGGTGTATCCAGTACGCGCAGCACCGCCATGGGACCCAAGTTAGCGCTGAAACCGTTGAACATGGCACCGGTAAAAGGAAATTCACCATTACTGAGAGCCTCGACGCAGAAGCGGCCATCAAAGGAATACTGATTATCCTGACCGGACTTACCACCTAAGGAAGCCGTGAACTCTGCTCCCATACCTAATTCATGGGATTTGGCCGCTACTTCGGCATCATCTAGCAGTGCCAAAACGGCACCCTGAGCGTTGCCCCGTACCAGCGCATTCAAGAGTCCCGTGGTGTCCGAGGACGCACCTGCACCCGAATTGTCCTGGGCATCAGCGATAACTACGGGCTTGGGGCCCGTATAGGCCATTGCCTCTGCAACCGCGGACTCTGGTGATTGAAGCCCATCATTAAAGATGTCTTCTGCGTCCACAAAAGACTGAAGTAACGCGTCAGCCACTTTATCAACTTCTTCCTGCGACCCCGCATAGGCAACCACGGAGGGCCCAGAATGAAAGATATCGGCCGGGGGAAAGCCCATCGCGATATCAGCTGAAAACAAAGTCTCACTAACCAGTTGATGCAAGCCCGCGTAGAGCGATTGGCAGGGCTCTGATCCCGTGTACTGGGCGGTTAATGGAACCAGAAACGGTACCTGCCGAAAGGCCTTGAACAATGGTCCCACTGTAATCAATCGCTCTAGGGACGTGAAAGCATTTGCACCGGTTTCCACCAAATCGATATGCGGATAGGTGCGAAAAATGTTGATTGAGGACGCATGTTCCATAATCTCAGGAGTCACGTTCGCGTGTAAATCAAAACTCACAGCTATAGGTAGATCGGGACCCATCAGTTCACGTATGCGACGAAGAAGTTCGCCTTCACCATCTTCGTGCTTCTCTGTAACCATAGCCCCGTGCAGTTCCAAATAGATGCCATCCAGATCACCGGTGCACTCTATATCGTTCACAATCATGCCGGCGATCCGCTCAAATGCATCGGTCGTAACATAGGACGACGGTTCTGCCGCACACCAGAGCACTGGAATAATCTCATAACCACCCGCTGCCATCGCTGCATCCACAAAACCAGTGAGAGAAGCATGGACTCCCGACAAAGCGCGTATTACCTCGTCGCCACGAATCATTCCGGGCCAAGCATCCGCCTTTTCAAATTCCTCGTAGGTGGCGAGAGTCGATGCGAATGTATTTGTTTCGTGTTGAAATCCGGCAACGGCAATACGATTCATAGACCGACTTCTCCGAATCTATTTAACTGATTGTTTGTTATGGCCGCATGCTCGCTCGCTGATCCCTCCCTCTCGCGCAAAAGCGGGACGACAACCATGTCTTCGGAATAGCGAAAAAACCCATCTTCGATGGCCTGAATCATTTGTGGAACATTGATCTGACTTTTGATTTCGTCAAGTCTGAGTCCTTTAGGTATTGATACACCCCTCTTATTTTTCTTATTCAATTCGGTAACAGTCGACATCCTTTGATGTAACCCTGATACGTCTGAGAAACACCTAAATGTTCTTTCCTACGAAGGTCTTATCTCCCAGCAGTCGTACCGCCGTCGGTCGCCAGAGAAGCCCCCGTTATATTCCGCGCTTTGTCTGACGCGAGGTAGAGGACAGCGTAGGCGATCTCCTCCGTTGAAGCGATGCGCTGCAAGGGCGAGTAGTCGATCATTTTTTGCCAAGCCGCATCTGGATCCGCTTTCTTTTTTACGCTGAGGCGGATCATGTCGGTATCGACGTAACCCGGGCAAACGCAATTAACCCGCACATCTGGTGCAATCTCCAGCGCCATTGCACGAGACATGTTGATAACGCCTCCCTTTGTCCCGCAGTAAACGGTAATCCCTGGGCAACCCTGCAATCCGGCATCCGAACCGATATTGACGATATTGCCATTCGACTTCGTCAGCTCAGGTATAGCCGCTCGACAACAAAAGAACAGGCCCTTCAGATTGACGTCACAATGCGCGTCCCACATTTCTTCGTCACAATCGGCGATGGGCCTTCCCGCGCCGACACCTGCGTTGTTTACGAGAATGTCGAGCCCTCCAAATGCGTCAATCGACGTCTGTACCGCTGACTCGCAGCCAGCGACGGTCCCGATATTTCCCGGTGCAGCGACGGTCTGCTCGTACTCGCCCAATCTGTCCATCGCGGCGCCGACGGACTGTTCGGTACTGCCGTTAATTGCGACTCGGGCTCCAGCATCAAGAAAGTTCCTGGCGATTTCAAAGCCAATACCACGACTGGCGCCAGTTACAAGAACGCGTTTATCTGTGAATTCCAAGTTTGTCCCCACTTTTTATTTCGCCTTATATTGTGGTGCATTTTTTGGAGCAACGATTTGTTTACCTAGACGATACGCCTGCCAGTACTGCGTCTCGCAACTCTTCCCTGGCACGCAACAAGCTAGTCATATTGTTCCGCGCGTGATCGATATGGATGGCTAGCTTTCTGGCTGCTTCATCAGAATCATGCTCTTTAATACTGATGATCAGTTCCGTGTGCTCTCGGTGAGCGATCGCAATTTCCTCAGGATGGGCGCTGGACGCGTCTACCCAGTCAACCCAGAAGAAGCACATCACCTTGTCCATTAAATTCTGAATCGCCTGATATAACGAAGCGTTCCCGCTCGCCTTGCCGATCTGGTTATGGATCTCCAGATCCAGCTCGACGTATTTCACGAGATTCGCCGGTTTGGTATCCAGCTTTCCCAGGTCAGACAATATGCGGTCGAACACTCGAATATCCTCAGGCCGGGCATTCTTTGCAGCCAGTCTGGCCGCATTGACTTCGAGGATCTTCCGAAAATCGTAAATATCGGACACTTGTTCGACCGTATACTGACGCACGTAGTAGCCTCGACGACTACGTGCCTCGACCAGTCCCATCATCGCCAGTCGTCCGAGTGCCTCACGCACTGGCGTGCGACTAATTCCCAGTTCCTCTGCCAGATCCCTGTCAATGAGTTTCTGTCCGGGACTCAGAACGTTGGCGAGAATCATGTCGCGCAAGCGGCGGTAGACGGTATCGAAAAGAAGTTCAGATTTGTGAGATTGCATAGGGGCGTCGGTTCCAGCACTATAATCGCTGCCATTTTGCATTCCAACGTTTCTTTGTCAAATAATTTTTTCCGCCAAATTAATAGGCCGCCTGCTTATTGCATCACGGCTGTTAATCTTCCTTGTATCCGACCAGACGCTTACATACACAGGTCTGGTTGGGGCTAGCCGTATCAATAACCTATCCGTGTTACCAGAACCTGTGTGCGTATCTCAGTCCGACAGTCCGTGGTCGGTTCGTGGTGATAATTGATTGCCAGGTCAGAACACCGTACGGATCCCAATAGTTATCATCGTATACTGTGAGGTCCGCCCTTTCATCAAATGCATTGTCAATAAACAGATCCAACGACCAGTCATCGTTTTGTATCCCAGTTGCAAAATTCACGATCGCGTACGAGGCCTGCGACTCCCGGCCTGACAATTTGAGTTCGTTCCATGAAGAACCGGTATAAGTTAGAGCAGCCTGAATATACCCCGGCATTGTGCCATAATTGACATTCAGGCGGCCGGTTGCGCTGTACTTTAATTCAGGCACATAAGGCATGTCCGCACCCTGCTCAGCGTCCGGCGGGTCCCCTGCCTCTTTGTCTTCAAGGTCTGTCCAGAAACTCTCCCCTAACTCAGCTTTGTTATAGGAAGCGGAAAGTGTCAGACGCAACTTTTCAGTCGGGGCGAACTCCAGGTCAAATTCGGCGCCGTTGTTTTCCGCATTACCAACATTCTGGATGATCGTGAGAATCGAGACGTCATAATCGTGGTAGGAAAGCTGGAAATCGTCCCATTCCATCCGATAGACTGCCCCATTGAAACGCAGGCGACCATCCAGCCATGTCGTTTTCCAACCGAATTCGTAATTATCGACAAAGTCCGGGCCGTATTTCGGGACAAACTGTCCCGCGCTCTTTGCTCTATTGACCCCACCGGCTCTGAAACCCTCGGAATACGTGGCGTACACCATCTTGTCAGCGTTCAACTGGTAGTTTACGCTGGCCTTGAAAATATTGCCGTCACCCTCAGATACATCGTCGATATTCGGAGCATTCTCGGAGCAAGGCGCTAGCAATACACCGTCTACAAAACAACCACGGCTGGCATGACCGTTGTATCCTAATAATGAGTTCTCATAGTTAAAGCGACGGTATCCGCCCACCACAGTCAGGTCATCCGTAAGGTTGTATTCGATTTCACCGAAAAATGCCGTGTCGCGGTCGACGCGATTCTGATCCGTCTGCCATACGACTTTGTCGCCCGGGACCAATGATGGCGGCCTTATGGGCCAAATGTCGCTGCCCATCGGATCCATGCCCGGCACGTTCCAGCGCAGATCGAAGTCATGTTCCTGACGCTGATAGAAAAAGCCCGCCGTCCAGCGGAATTTTTCATCTTGGTCCGACTGCAATCTAACTTCATGGCTCTGGCGCTTGAAGGTTTCATCCCGCGAAACAAACTGATCCGAGTCCGTACAAACATAATTCGCGTAGGTGGATGTCGTCGCATGATGGTAGCAGCCTCCGGAATCGTAGTAGTAGTAATTCTGCAGGTACTGCGCATAGCCGATGTAATCTTCTGTTCTTTCCGCATCACGATCCAATAAGCTGCCCGCATAAACTATATTGAGGCCATCAATGTCACCCTCGACGGTCATCGAGGCTTGGTACCATTGATCCTCATAGACATCAGGCGAGAATCGTTGGACCTGCAAGTCACCGACTTCATCGGGATCATGCTGCCATACGCCGCTCGAGTCCTGTTGCTGGTAAATGATGCCGGGTGTAATCGTCCAGTTTTCGTTCAGATCGACTTTCAGTGAGGCTCGCATGCCGCTGATCTCTGCAACGTTAAAATCTTCCTCAACCAGCTCCGCGTTATCGTGCACGAACTCGGGGGTCCCGCGTAGGGTTATGGTTCCAGGAACATTATCGATGTAGCCAGGACTTTCCTTAGTCCAGCCCACAAGCCGAATCGCAGCATTATCAGAAATTGGGATATTTGCGAAGCCCTCTACTGTATAACCAGTTGAGCCTTCCTTGACAACACTACCACTTACATCAACACCTGCTTCGAACTCGCCAATTACCGGTTTATTCGTGATGATGCGTATCGTGCCAGCCTGGCTGCTGGCGCCAAAGAACGATCCCTGTGGTCCAGCTAGGGTTTCGATGCGTGCAACATCATAGACATGCATATCGAGAACGTGATTGATCGTCGTGATCGGTTGTTCATCGAGATAAATACCAACACTGGGCATCGAGGCGGAGTGATTGCCATCACCGCCACTGGCTATGCCGCGCATGTAAACTTGAGCTATACCCGGACGATCATATATAAATGAGACCGCCGGCAGGAAGGCAACATAGTCCTCGAATCCGTTGAGATTAAGATCTTCGATCTGCTGGTTTCCGAGCACTTGCACCGATATGGGTACGTCCTGAAGGTTCTGTGTTCGTTTCTGTGCCGTTACGATGATTTCCTCTAACGCTGATTCCTGCGCTAGCATCGGTGCAGCCGGGTACATTGCTGCAACAACAGCGGCTGCAAGTGGCGTCAGCGCGAAACGTTTTCCTGAACGGGCTTTAGCTTTCTCTTTAGGCTTAACCATTTCAAATCCTCCTTAATCCTTTAATCCTTTAATCCTTTCCTTGATATTTCCCCTTAATTCCTTGCTTAATATTAACGATACGACAGTAAAGGGCCAGGAAGCCAAACCCAGCATTTTAACCGGCCTTATCATCAAGTATCCTATTTGGTATACAATACTGTATACCGACCAATGGGCCTGTCAAGTAAAAGCTGAGTAATATAATTATTATGACAAATTTAACAAGTTAAACTGCACCGTTCTGCACCTGCGAGATATTATGGTTTCAACAACCTCACAGCCCAGCGGCGACCTGAAGACCGCATTAGCACACGCATCCAGCCTGCTGCGGCAAAATCCGCACTTGGCCGAACAGCAGGCCAGAGAAATTCTCAAGGTCCACCCAAACGTAGAACCCGCTAAGAGAATTCTAGCCGTCGCGTACCGCCTACAAGGAGAGCCGGATAAAGGCCTGGCAATACTCGAACTACTGGCGAAAAAGAATGCGGATTCGGCGGATTTATTGCATGAATTGGGGCTTTGCTTGGGCGCTACCGGGCGGGGCAAAGAGGCGATAAAGTGCCTGAGACAAGCTGTTCACCTAAATCCGAAACATGCAGGCGCATGGCGTACGCTCGGCGATCAACTCAGCGCCTACGGCGACGAAGACGAAAGCCGGCAAGCGTACGAAATGCACCTGCAGGCATCCACACGTCATCCTGAACTCGTCGATGCTGCATATCATCTTCGTACGGGTACCCTCGGTATATCTGAACGCTTAATTCGAGACGTCCTTAAGAACGACCCGGGCGACGTTATAGCAATACGGATGTTGGCCGATATTGGAATCAAGGTCGGCCAACTCGATGATGCTCAAAATCTTCTGGAGCGCTGTCTCGAATTGGCTCCAGACTTTCATCTTGCACGCCACGCATACGCCACTCTTCTTATGCAACGCAATCAACTCGAACAATCCCTGAGTGAGATCAACAGACTGTTGACGTCGGAGCCCAAGAACCCTGCCTTCATGATAGTTAAAGGTGCTGTACTTGCGCAAAAGGGAGAACATCTCCCAGCATTACAGATCTACGAAAAAGTACTCAAAAACTACCCGCGTCACGCCACAGCGCAGATGTACCATGGTCATACGCTAAAAACAGTTGGCAAATTGGCCGAGTCGATCGACGCGTATCGAAAATCTATTGAATTGAGCCCAACGAAGATCGGCGAAGCCTACTGGAGCCTGGCGAATCTCAAAACATTTCGCTTTACTGACGAAGACATCGCCAACATGCGCGAACAGTTTCTGCCGGATACCGGCGACCCCGATGACCAGGGACACCTCGCATTTGCGCTTGGCAAGGCATTTGAAGATCTCGAAGACTTCGACCAGTCCTTTGAATATTACGAGCAGGGCAACTCGATCCGCGCACGACGTCATCGGCACGATATAAAAACAAATATTATGGACACCGCACGCCAGATGAAGACCCTCGACGCCGCATTTTTTGCGGAGCGCAAGAATTTTGGCTGTACTGCAGCAGATCCGATATTCGTAATAGGCCTACCTCGATCTGGATCAACGCTCGTTGAGCAGATACTGGCCAGTCATTCGCAAGTCCAAGGAACCTCTGAATTACCGGACATAATCGCAATCTCCCGCAAGCTTGGCAGCGTTTCTCGAAAAGGCCCTGCAGGAAAGTACCCGGAGATACTTCCCGAACTGACTCAGGAAAGGTGCAAGGAACTCGGGGAAAGTTATCTCGATACCACCCGCGTACAACGCACTAATTCACCGTATTTTATTGACAAAATGCCGAATAATTTTCGCCACATTGGCTTAATTCATCTGATTCTACCCAACGCCAAAATTGTTGACGCTCGGCGTCATCCGATGGCTGCGTGTTTTTCTGGTTTCAAGCAGCTCTTCGCGAGCGGGCAAACGTTCACCTACGACCTTACAGGCATCGGATATTACTATCGCGACTATATGAAGCTCATGGACCACTGGGACGAGGTTTTGCCAGGGCGGGTGCATCGTGTTCAATATGAGGATATGGTCATTAATACTGAAACCCAGATTCAACGCCTACTTGAGCATTGCGGACTCGAGTTTGAGGAGCAGTGCCTGCGCTTTTATGAGACAGAACGCGCTGTGCGCACACCGAGCTCGGAGCAGGTGCGGCAGCCCGTGTATACACAAGGACTGGAACAATGGCGAAACTTTGAAACACATCTTGAGCCGTTGAAAGAAGCACTCGGGCCGCTTCTTGAGCGCTACCCAATCGACTAATATGAAAATTATTATCGTCGGCGCTTCGGGCGCTGTTGGCAAAACAGCGGTTGGTCCCCTTTCCCCACTTCATGAAATCATTCGCGTTGGCAAGAGTACCAGCGACGTGCAAATGGATATCGAGATTATCGGCAGCATCCGCGTGATGTACAGCCAAGTTGGCAAAGTCGATGCCGTGTGAGCGCGATTAGCCAGGTTCATTTTGGAGCGGTAGATGAGATGAGCAGTCAACAGTTCATGACGAGCATCAACCACAAGGTCTTACCGCAGGTCAATCTCGTACTGGAGGGATTCGATTACGTGAATCACGGTGGGTCCTTCACGGTCGCCAGCGGTGTGATAAACCGTGACCCAATCCTAGGCGGCTCCTGCGCTGCCGCCGCCAACGGTGCACTCGATGATTTTGTTGCGGGCGCTGCGACTAATATGCCTCACGGCATTCGCATCCACACTGTCAGTCCTGAAGTATTGGAATCGTGCCGAGAAGCCTACGATGGTTTCTTTCCGTTTCACGTACATTTATCGAACGAAGCGGTTGGACTGGACTATAGAAAGGCAGTAGAAGGCTGCCTGAAGGGACAAATTATTGTTGAGGAGTATTGGCGGCAGAAATGACCCAAATTTTGAACCAGCAGAGCGAATTCTCGGAGCCCCGTACCGCCAGGAAGTCTTGCACACACGCAGGCTACATCGATAGAATTTCTTGTCCTTTAATACAACGTCAAAACAGGGACGCCCGATGATGCGCGTCTTATTAGCGAACAAAAGACTCATTATTTTCTCGATCGGACTGATTACGTTGGTTGCGAGCTTCTGGATGGGCTCGCGATATCCAGAACTCGATATGAAATCTGCGATGGCTGGTTCGATCAGCCCGTCCAGCAGTTTGAATTTTGAGGAAGTTTTCCGGGTAGGAGATCATTTCCCCTACTGGAAAAAAGTTACTTATTCAACCGGCAACTGGTTGAACACAAACAAGCGGGGGATGACTTTCGGCATTCTGTTCGCGGCCCTCATCGTGTCCTTTTTGCAACTGATGCACTTCAGAAGCGTTAAAAATCCGTTCCTAGCTACGCTAGCAGGCATTTCGATCGGCAGCCCACTGGGTGTCTGTGTCAATTGTGCAGCCCCTATTTCTAAGGGAATTTATGACTCTGGGGCACGGGTCGAGGCGGCATTGAGCGCATTGATCAGTTCGCCAACGTTGAATGTGATTGTTTTGACCATGCTGTTCTCAATCTTCCCGCTGCCCCTGGCTCTGATGAAGCTGGCGCTGGTCATTCTGACAATATTTATCATTATTCCTTTCCTGGGGAAAAGTCATCACCACGCCTATTTAGAACCAGGATTCACATGCCCTCTTCCACCTCAGGAAATCCCGGACAAGGAAGAGACCTGGGCCGGAGCCTTCATCGAATGCTTCCGGAATTTTGCCAGCAGTCTGACCTACATTGTCATCCGAACGGTTCCTCTCATGTTTGTTGCCGGGTTTATCGGGTCAGCAGTCATTTACTTATTCCCGTTGGAATTGCTGACGGATGCGGAGCCGACGATACTGCTTCTTTTCGGAACAGCTATAGTCGGCGTATTGCTGCCAGTCCCGATTGCTCTGGATATTGTCTTTTCCCAGACCCTTTTGATCGCCGGAATACCACTGCCCTTCGTGATGACACTTCTCTTTACACTGGGCATCTTCAGCGTTTATGCATTTCTTATAGTGTGGGGTTCGATTTCGAAGCGAATTGCAATCATATTAACTGTCACCTTTATTTTAATGGGCGTCGGATCCGGACTCTTTATTGATTTCTATTACGACCGAGCTTATGCGGAAGGATTACAAGTATTGGAACGGCTCGAGAGTGACCACGACGACCCGGTAGATAAGAACACGTCATCATCTCGCGCATACGAATCCGGCGGTACAACAACAGAAGATACGAAGGACCCGTCGAAGTATATACTAGTAGACACCGAGAACCGGGTGGAACTGCACTCCCTCGCTCACATCGAAAGAGAGCGGAGTGACAGCAAAAATTTCGAGTATGTCGAAGGCCCGGAGATCGGCCTAGACTCTTTCCATGAGTTTGATTTAGTTGACTTTTTACCGCCGTTCTTTAACGGCAGGAGTATATCCGCCGGCGATTACAATCAGGACAATTTTGTGGATCTCGTTATTGGCGGGAAAGGCAAAATTTCCTTATTCAAAAACATAAATGGCAAATCCTTTTTACGTCAGGATTTGATTGTCGGCGTCGACCCTGAAACGCGATTTGTGAACGTGGCATTGGTTGACCTCAATAGCGACTCTGTTCTGGACATTTATGCCTCTACTTTTGAAGAAGGGGATTTCATTCTTTTCGGCAACAAAGACTTGTCAGGATTCTCTTATCCGTCCGAGGCTGTTCCGGCAACTCCAGGCGTGACCAATGCCGTCGCATTTGCCGACTTTGATAAAGATGGGGACATGGACATCCTCCAGGGCAAATTCTACATCGGTGCTGCGACTGAATTTCCGCACTCCCGATCGTTCAATTGGCTCCTATTGAACCAAAATGGGACCTTCCAAACCAACCGGTTCAAAGAAAGGGTTCACGGTGAAACGCAATCGTTGCTGGCTGCAGATATCGACGACGACAATATTACGGACTTGATCGTAGGCAATGATTTTGCTCCTAGCAGCAGTTTTTTCCTTGGAGGTGATGGTGGAACGTTTAAGGAATTAAACGCTCGGGATATACCGGTTAGCACGAGATTTACGATGAGCCTTGATACGGCCGACATCAACAACGATTTACGGATGGATTTATTCATCGTCAATATTTCCGGATCCTTTGTACCGACGAATAGCGCGGACTTTCCAGAGCCCCGACCGTTTGGAGAATATTGTGCCGGTATGTCTCGAGAATCCGACAGGGAAATATGCCAGCACAACGTCGAGATGAAGAAATTCATTTCGGTGCGAACGGTAAATTCGCAAGGCCTTATGCGTTGCGACTCCGAGTTGGATCAACGCAGCACAAAAGAAAAGCTGGATTGCACGTCGATGACACTAATGTTGCTCGGTCTTCAATCCAGAGATATTGGGTATTGTGAAGAAATTCCCGATGCGAACAGTAGAGAACGCGGGATCTGTAAAACAGCATTGGCACTATATAACGAGTCGCGGGTTCCAATAGCGTCGGAATCGGCCGGAGAAAGGATCCCGTTAGTTCGAAGGAAAAACATCCTCTTTATTCGCCAAAGCAATGGAACGATGGTTGATTTCGCAGAGAAATACAAACTGGATGTGAGCGGGTGGGCCTGGAATACGAAGTTTGCAGACTTAGATAATGACGGTTGGCAGGACGTCTATGTCGCTAACGGAACATGGAAAAGAGATAACACTATTGAAAGTAATCTGTTTTTTCGCAACGTGCAGGGAAAGATATTCGCACCGGATAACACCATTGGTTTAGTCGATAATCTGGTGGTCAATTCATATGTCTACATCGATATAGAAAATGATGGAGATCTGGACATTATTTCCTTACCCTTGAATTCGCAACCCAAAGTATTTGTCAACCATTATGCTGGTGAGAACAGCTCGATCACGTTTGAAGTTCTCGATCGAGATGGCAACGACTTCGGCATTGGTTCGAAAGTCTTTGTTTCCACCATTCCGACTGGCCCATACGATCAGATGAGGGAGATAAAGGCCAGTGGTGGATTTCACTCATTCGCTATGCCGAGAGCCCACTTTGGACTGGGAACGTCGGACTCTGTTTCGCGCATCAAGCTAGTCACATTACAAGGCAGAGCGGTCGAGTTCCAAGGCACATTTCCTGCCAACACGCATTACCGATTTATTGTCCAACAGGACATGTGAGTATGGACCACGTCGATCCGGAGCTGGGATCTCGCCCTGTTGTAGATGTCGATCTTTGGTGTAGGTCGACTTGATGCGCCTCTGGAACTCTGATCTTATTAACTAGCCAACATCGCGCTGACACAGGATTTTGATCGCCCTCTGGAACCATGACCCGACACATGACAACAAACTCCTTTACCCGGCGGCAACTCAAGATGACTACCGTGTACGCGGGCGCCGCAAGCGTAATCGGCGTGCATCCAGGAATTTCATTTGCAGCCAGTGGCCACGCCTTAAACTTGCGAACCTATGGCACACTCAGCTGCCTGGGTAGGAATTCGCACCATATACAGTTATTGAGGAGATTCGTTGCATCAATGACGTCGATGCTACCACTATCAAAACTCTTTGAAATCAACATCTAATAATCCATTTCATAAAGGGTCTGTATCGCCTAGCCATCATCAGACGCGATCTTGAGTTTCACAGGACCTGCAAGGACGTCATAATCGTCACAACACAAGAAATAGACATCGTAATCGCCATCAGCCAGCGGCCAGTCAACCTCTTCGTTTTCCGGATTGTCTGAAGCGCTATCCAACACCAAACTGCCATCGCTGGCGCCACTTTCCCCGGCAACGCGCTTGCCATTGCTGAAGTACCACAACTCCGTGAAGATGCCGCTCCCGGGAACTACACCCTTGGCATAGACCGCAATCCAATCTTCTTTATTGCCCGGCCCGTTGGAAAAATTAACGACAATATTTTCGCCTGAGGCATACGTTGATTTTTCCAGAGTAACCGTCGGTGCCTCATCACCAGGTTGGTCGCTGGAACAAGCTGAAAGCATGCCGATGGCGACACTTATAACGAAAACTAAAACAGATTTAGCAATTCTAATTTGAAACATTGTTGACACCCTCTTTCAGTTAGTCATATCCAATCAAGACAGCCACGACCAAAGCTAGCGAGCCTACGATCGCAACCTTCACCATGAACGGCCATATGAATCTCAACCAGCGATCGTAGGGAATGCCCGCCATCGCCAAAATGCCTATTAGCACATATTGCGTCGGAATCAGGATGTTGCTGAAACCGTCACCGAACTGGAATGCGAGCACCGCTGTCTGCCGGGTCACTCCGACGATATCAGCAAGAGGCGCCATGATCGGCATGGTTACGTAGGCCTGACCACTTCCCGATGGGATAAAAAAGTTAAAGACACTTTGTACGAAAAACATTCCGACAGCAGAAACGGTGCTCGGCAGCTCCTGGATTGGAACGCTAATGCCGTAGACCATGGTATCCACAACGCCGCCCTCGTCCAGAACAACCTGAATTGCGCGGGCCACTCCGATCAAAATAGCCACGCTCGTAAGGCTGCCGGCGCCAATGCTGAATTCGGTCGCCGTCTTGTCCGGACTCATGCGGGCAAGGATGGCGATGACAAGAACCAGGCCGGCAAATAAGCCCTGCATCTCAAACAAGCCCCATTTCCAGACGATCATCCCGTAAATAAGGAGGACCATGGCAGCGCCCACCGCGGTCATGATCCGTTTTTGTACACCGGTCATTGGTGCCAGGTTTCTCAAGGCCGTTGGATCCTGAACGTTGGGTATCGCTGCGCCGGTCGGAACATCGATTCCAGCGACCAGACTCGCCGACGGATCTTTCTTGATTTTATTAGCATAAGACCAGACGTGATGAATGCCGATAGCGACGAAGATGATTAAGCAGATCAGGCGATACCATAGTCCGGAGGCCGGCTCCAATCCCGCTATGTCCTGCGCGATCAGCGTCGTGAACGGATTAATGATGGCGGGCCCGTAACCGGCACCGTAGCCAACCATGATGATGCCGATAGCTGTCATCCTGTCGTATCCCAGTGCCAGGCACAGGCTGACGAGGATCGGCACGAAGGGGAAATACTCTTCACCAAAACCAACTGTGCTGGAACCGAAAGCAAACACAGTGATGCAGCCGGCGATCAACCAGAAGGGTTGATTTCCCCAACGCCTCAAGAGTGACGCCATGCCCGCTTCGAGAGATCCCGTTTCCCGGAGAACCGCGAACAGACCGCCGATAATAAAAACGAAAAATATGATCTCGTGCGCCCCGCTGAAGCCCTTGGGAATGGCCGTCAGGCTCGCAAAAGGCGATACCGCGGGAGCATCCGGGGTCAGGTGGAAGCTACCCGGCACGACCTGCATACGCCCAGATTCGGTCTCTGTGCGGTCGAAGGATCCAGCAGGAATGACGTAAGTCAGCAGCTGCGCCAACACCACCATCGAGAAGAGAATCACCAGCGTATGTGGAACCTTGAACTTGCGTTTCGTCATCGATCAGTTCCTTTTCACATACTTGTCGAACCAGTCAACAAATCGCCGTAGCAGATCTTTTTGGTAGACCGGGCGCCTGATACCGTGATGCGCGTCCGGGTATACCACCAACGAAACCTCGCGGCCCAGGTGCTTCATCGCCTGGTACATTTGCTCGGAGTGGATGATCGGCTGATTCCAGTCTTTCTCCCCGCCGATGAAGAGCGTCGGCGTAGTGATGTTCTCCACATCCATAAACGGTGAGACGCTGTCCCAGAGATCGCGATTCTTCCACGGCGGGCCCAATTCCGTATGCCACCACCGCACGTAGGGATCGTGACCGTAGGTGCTCGTATACAATCCAACGCTGGCGCCACTGACGGCGCCTGCAAATCGATCCGTCTTGGTTATCACTACATTCGTCAGCGTCCCGCCAGACGACCAGCCGCCGACGCCGAGCCGGTCGGGATCGACATAACCCTGTTCGATGACGTAGTCGGTAGCCACGATCACATCTTCGACATCGTGTGTGCCATATGCTTTGTTGAGGGAGAGTGCGAAGTCGAGCCCCCGTCCACCTGAACCCCGAACATTTGGCATCACCACGACGTAGCCGTTGGCGGCGAAAAGCTGAACACGGAAGTTGAAACCATAGTCGTACTGGGACTCCTGACCACCGTGAAGCCAAAGAATGGTCGGGTAGCGACGTTTCGGGTTGAAGGGCTCTGGCTTGTATACGAAAGTCTGGATCTCGGTTCCGTCGACGGTATCGAAACGCAGCTCCTCCGCGTTTGCCAGCCATATCGAACTCAACAACTCGCCATTGACGTCCGTGAGGCGGCGGGGCACCGGTTCAGACGGCCCTGCATCAAGGACAAACAGATCGCCAGGCAGGCGCGGCTTGCTGATAGCGGCGACAATACTACCATCCGGTGCTACCGCGGTGCCCCCCACCTGAACCTGCCCTGTGACCAGCCGACGCAACTCGCCGTCGGCGACAGAGACGACAGCGAGTTGCACCTGGCCGTCATCCTCGAGCAGAACATAGATGTGACTTCCGTCTGGAGAAAAAGCGGGTTGGTAAGCTTTGCGATCGAGATCCTCCTTGGTAAGAAGCACGGGCTCGTCCTCTCCAATACGAATGATCGCGACTTTTGTCTGCAGGTAGGAATCAGGTACGTCGGTCCGGTCCGTGTACGTCATGATGTAGCCGATTCTCTCGCCATCAGGGTGCCAGATCGGCGAGCCGTCCGAACCAGAATTCGTGGTCACCTGCACCAGCTCCTGCTCGTCGTATGGCATGCCCGGATTCACCAGCCAGATGTCGTAATTAGAATTGGCGTCCGGTTCGGCAGTGCGATTACTGACAAAAGCGATCGAGCTGCCATCAGGTGACCATGCCGGCGAATAGTCCTCGTAATCTCCCGACGTGATCTGCGTAACGGATTCCGTGCCGATGTCGTACACGTAAAGATGGGCACGTAGCCGGTCCAGGTATCCGACGTAGTCGTCCTTAAACTTCAAGCGATCGATAACCCAGGGCCCTGGTCCTGTCTCCGGACCTTGATCACGGATGACGAGCACGAATCGCTTCCCGTCAGGCGACCATTCATACCCTTCGACACCCTGCTCAATACTGGTGAGTTGCACGCCCTCGCCGCCGCGCATGTCCAGTGTGTAAACCTGTGTGCCCGTGTCACGGCGAGATGACAGGAACGACAACCGCTTACCATCCGGGCTCCACCGGGGAGCCCACGCCGAGGTTCCTTCGGCCGTCATCGGAAGCGGGTCGCCACCTGCAACAGGAGCCATCCACACCCTGGTCCCACGGCTGTCTTTCTCAAGATCCTGGCCATTGACCGTGTAAGCAACCCAGGTTCCGTCCGGGCTTACCACCGGACTACCTACCCACTTGAGTGCAAAGTAGTCGTCTATCTCGATGGGACGAGGGTCGCCGGTTTCTTTTGCGATTAACGGCGTAAGCGATCCGGCCAGCAACAGCGCGACCAGTGGAAATACCCGCAAATTTGGACTCTTCTTCATCTCCGATTATTCTTCCTGTCCGCTGGACAGTGAAAGCGCGAGTTCCTTATCGACGATCTGGTTGAAGCGGTCGCGCTGACGCTCGAAGCGCTCGGTAAGGTTGGCGAATACCGCGTACATCGATATTGTGGGACGGGCATCACCGCTATTTACGGCGTTCGAGAGTGAACTCAGCTTTTCTGTCAAACCCGGCGGACTCCACATCATCGGGTGGGCCTCTGAACCCATCCAGATCATCAAAGTGCCTTCAATCTGCCGCAGCTCCCCGAGGATTGCATCGGCGTCGGATCCTGCCGGCAGGTCAGCGCGCCGCTCGTTAAGCGCCGTGCGAACCTTTCTGATCTCGAGCACAGTGTCGGACACTGCGGTGAATCGGTCACGAATATCAACCATCAACTCAAACTGGGCCCTGAGGTCGTCGTTGCTCGCTTTGATTCTCGGGTCCTTGCGAATCTCGAAGTCTCGCTCAATCGTTTGGTCGGCCGCGGTGAGTTTGACTTTGTACTGACCCGGCGGCGCAACAGGGGACGTCGGCGGCGAGTAGTCGACACTTATGAAGCCATCTAGTGCACCATTGGGGGGAGGCATTACGGTACCCGGATACTGCATGTCCCAGACAAAACGATTCATACCCTTGTCAGCCGTCAGGCCGTCCTCTGCGCCGCCGGTGAGTTCCCTTATTACGTCGCCGTCCGGCTCGGTAATGGTGACGGTCACAGGATCGGTTGTTGCTTCGGCGAGGTAGTATTCGAAGGTCACGCCCCGCGCCGGGTTAGCGGCACCGCTGTAGAGTTTGGTCCATCCGCGCCCGCCGCGCAGATGCCGGTACACCGGCGCAACCCCGAACAGATAGACCGGTGCAACGGCAACCTCATGAGTAATGGCACGCAACGACGATATGTTATCGAGAATCCAGAGTCCTCGGCCGTGGGTCGCTATCACCAGGTCGTCATCCTTTATCTGCATGTGCATGACCAGCACCGGCGGCAGGTTGCCCTGTAGTGATTGCCAGTTGTCCCCATCGTCGAATGAGACATAGGCGCCGGTTTCAGCGCCGGCGAAAAGCAGCCCTGGTCTCTCTGGGTCTTCCCGAATCACCCACGTGAAGTCGTTCTCTTGAATGCCGTCGGTTATCCGCTGCCATGTTTCACCATAGTTAGTAGTCTTGTAGAGGTACGGCGTGCGGTCACTGACCCGGTGACCTTCACCAGATATATAGACAGTTCCGGGACGGTGATGCGATACATCGATCGCCGTGATTGTCGTCCATTCGGGAAGGTCCGGCGGCGAGACATCCTGCCAGCTCTCGCCATCATTTCTTGATACCTGGACATTGCTGTCGTCGGTGCCCACCCAGAGTTCGCCGGCCTGCAGCGGCGATTCGGCGATGGTGCGAATCACGCTCGTATGAAACAGCGAAGACGCGTTCGAACTGATGGGTCCGCCGGATATTTCTCCCATATCCGCCTGGCGATTTCGCGTGAGATCAGGGCTGATGGTTTGCCACGTCTGACCTTCGTCCGTGGATCGAAACAGGAACTGCGCAGCGGTGTAGAGTGCATTCGGCTCATGTGCTGAGAGGAGAATCGGGAACGAATAGTAGAACCGGTAGGGAATGTATTTTGCCGGCGTTCCGAATACCCATTCGGGCCATACGCTGACTTGCGGCGCCTCGCCGGATTCCATGTCAATGCGGACGGTCCGCGAGCGGTCGTTGGCGTAGATCACGCTGCCGTCGGGCGTAACGGCCGTCTTGCCACCCTCGCCGACGGGAAGCGGAACGTAATGCTCCCGGCTGATTGTTGGATCGTCGGTCTGACTGGGTATCGCGATGTGGCCATTGTCGTTCTGTGAGGCATACACCCAGTACGGCTCCTGATCGTCCACCGCGAGGCTGAGAAGATCAGCCGTCGGCTGGTTGATGAGGCTCGACCAGGACTCTCCGCCGTTCAACGTCACCGACGCACCGCCGTCGCCACCCTCGATGATGCGACGCGAGTCGTTGGGATCGATCCACAACGCATGCGGATCCCAATTTTGCATGGGGACTTCCTCGAACGTGTTGCCCGCGTCCACGGATTTCAGCAAACCGATGAGCGGCTGGATATACACGACGTCGGCGTCTTGTGAATCCGCAGTAATGTAGTTGTACGAGTTGGGAATCTCCATTTTGCCGGGATCGGTATGAGTCCTTTGCCATGTGGCACCGCCATCATCGGAGCGATAGATTCCACCCTCGCCTTGGTCGGCCTCTATGAATGCATAGACACGGCTCGAGTCTGCCGGCGAAATGGATACGCAAATCTTGCCAATCAATCCTGTTGGCATGCCGGGATTGCGGCTGATATCCGTCCAGGAATCGCCGCCGTCCGTTGTCCTGAAAAGACCTGAAGTGGGACCACCGCTTTCCTCGTCCCAGGGAAGTGTTACGTGGTGGTTCATGGAAGCGAGGATTACGTCAGGATTGTCGGGGTCGAAGGTCAGGTCCACGCCGCCGGTCGTATCACCCTTATAAAGAACCTGTTCCCAGTTCTCGCCGCCGTCCTTGGTCCGATAAATGCCGCGCTCCGGATTGGGGCCGAACATGTCGCCCATCGCGGCGACGTAAACGATTTTTGGATCGGTCGGGTGAATGCGAAGCCTGGCAATGTGCCGAGTGTCCTTCAGGCCAACATTGGTCCATGTATCGCCTCCATCCATCGACCTGTAGACCCCGTCGCCGGGCGAAATAAACTGCCGTTGAACACCCTCACCTGTTCCAACGTAGATCACCTTGGGGTGCGAAAACGACACATCGAGAGCGCCGACGGCCGGGAATTCAAAGTATTCGTCCGATACATTGCGCCAGTTCAACCCGGCATCGGTGGTCTTCCAGACGCCGCCATGTGCCGCACCAAAGTAGTAAACAAGCGGGTTGTCTATGGTCCCCGCGACCGCGAGAACTCGTCCTCCCCGGTACGGCCCGATGAACCGCCAGTCGATCGCAGAGAGAAAGCTGTCATCGACGCTCGGGTAGAGGGCGGGCTCGTTGCTTTGCGTATCGACCGTCGAGTTTTCTTTTGTACCGCAAGCGGTCAACAAAATTCCGGCAAGCACGACAGCAACCCTGATTGTGAACTTCATCAATACTCTCCCGTTACATTGTTTGCTGGCCGTCGCATCGGTTGCACCGCATTGCTTCTAGCCCTCTACTCGCGATCACGCGCTGTATGCAGGAAATAGTCTACCACCTCGCCGGCGGCATCGATAACGTGGATGCCCGGGTAGCGAATGGTTGTGGGACAGATGTGGCCCGGTACCGCAAGCAAGTAATCGCCGACCTCTGGCAATTCGCCAGCCATTCGAAAGACACCGTGCTCTTCGCTGTGCAAAACGAGCTTCGCCGATTCGTAGCCCAATAAGACGGCCCGCTCTTCCTCGGGCAGATCTGAACTGATGGCCTTGCAGCCGAGGTCGGTTGTGAATAAGCCCTCATCCGGGAAGCAGTCCACAACTTGGGTCAGGACCAAAGCCGCGCATTGAAACGGCAAGTCGGGCATATCCGACGCATAGCCTGCGTCCCAGTACGCGAATGTGCCGGGCGAGCCTTGCATGCCTTCTGCGCGCGCATAGTAAGAGAACGACCAACTTCCTCCGGCGACAATGTGCGGCACCGGCAGATCTTCCGCCTCGAGCTGTTGCTGGTATTTTCTGAGAGACTCGATATGGCCTTCCGCTTGCGCCCGGCGCTGCTGTTCATCGCTGAAGTTGTCATGCCCGTCGTACCAGTGAATGCCGGCAGGCTGTAAGAACGGATGTTTACCGACACCCCGATACAGCTTTGTCGCGTCATCCCCGAAACTGATTCCCGTGCGATGCATCCCGGCATCAAGATCCAACATTACTTGCAATGATTGCTGGTGATCGTCGGCAGCATTCGAAAGCAACTCCAGGTGCAACGGCGAACTAACAAGGGCAGCGATCCACGCATCCGAGTATCTAGAAACCAGGTTGCACAATCGCTCGATCTTGCGCTTCTGTACTTGTGGATAAGCCAGGATCGCTTTGCTGGCGCCAGCCTGTAGAACCATTTCCAGCTCTTTCAACGTGGCACATTTGAATCCGTCGATGCCATGCTCGAGCTGTCGCCGTACAACCGCCTCCGACTTGTGCGTCTTTACATGAGCTATCAGGTTCTGGCCGCCACCAACCATCTCGCAAACGCTTCGAATATTGTGATCCATCAGGTCCTGGAACAACACCATGGCGGGTGTTTCCAGGCTTTCCGGATCAGCGATACTATATTGTTGAGGATTGATCATCCTGCATTCCGGACATAATCCCAGGTCTCATCGCCATTCGACGAGACTGGCTGATCATCCAAAACCGGTAATCTGAAGAACCTGCTCATAGTGTGCCTCTCAAAGTATTGACGCCAGGCGAAAGTGTGCGGTGTTATGCCTAAGGCCTTTTGATATTCCAAATAGCATGCTAGCTAAATTGCCTTGTCAATGCCAACTCTCTCAAATGCAACGGTAAAAAATCCATCACAAACCCGAGCAGGCCACCTATATTGAATTTCGCACGGACAGGGAAGAATGATGAGAATCGTCGTCGTTGAACTGCGGATAAAGCTAACGCGACCCACATGTCGAACAGTCAATTCTCGGTCCGTATATTGAACTAATCCGACATCAATATGGCGCTAACGAACAGAGACTCGCATTTGATGAGCTGCGTGCGACTTATCACCAAAGACTGGAGACTATGGACGACGCGTTACACCACCACTTCGACGGCCTCACAACGTAGACGCGGCCAGACGGTGGTTATTTCTTCTAGGTACAGTTCATTGAGGTGGTCGACACAACCCTGTTCCGCGACAGGGCGCGTGACCGCTTAAGACTGGATTCCAGCACGACGCATTCTTCTCAACCCAAGGCCGATTGAAACACTGCCATCGGCTCTGTTTTGCACATTACAACGAAGTTGATGTTCGCGAGGGAATTGACTGGATGAGACCTCTCTTCGAATAGGGACAGTCAGTCGTCAGCTTTATATCTGAATATCGAAACCTAGCATTCCAATATTTCGCCTGTCACATCGGAAATTTTTTCGCCGGGCAGAACAAAATCCATGATCATGTGAACTCGGCCTTCGGTTCCATTGTTCCTCACTGAATGTTTGTGACGATTGTTGATTTCCCATAGTTCACCCGGGGGTAAATGTTGAGTAGAGTCGCCTACACTAAATTTAACTCCATCATTGGTTATTAGGGGTAGGTGAATTCTATGGGAGATGCGCAGGGATCGTCCCTTATCATAATGGGGTGGTATAGATCCCCCTGGCAATAATTTTACAAATAGCATACGCACAAAATATCCTGAGTTATTGCTCTCATTCAAATCCGGGAGATCTATTGTCTGTCCAAATTGTCTATGTACATAGTCCAACAAGGGTTGAAGAATATCCTGGTTTTCTAACAGAGCAGGCCGCACGGTAGGGTCCGTGTGCCTGCCATCTTCATCCATAATTAGATAAATAGACTGTGTACTTTTATGCATTTGAAAATTTTCTCTGCGCCAGGATTCTTTTAACCACTGCTCTTCAGTAAAGGATTTAACTCGTTCTTGAATATCGGATACGTCATACATCCCAATTTTTTTGAAATCGCCATCAAAGTTCATGTGAATGTCTACCCATAATTTCGATATTTCTATTCTATTGGGTCAAAATGTTCATTTCAATATTCGCATGTATATGGCGCATCTTGGCAACAAACTTATGGCCTACCATCTCAAAGACATAGAAGCTCAGCATTAGGCAGCCTTTACAGTTAATGTTAATTGTATGTTTAGCACACCAAATTATTGTTATCACTAACTTTTATATAATATATAGTGGAGTTGACAGATGGTTTTAGAAATTCCTAGGCCGTGCAATAACGTCCTTAGCGGGACAGCGTGAAACAAACGTATCGCGCCTTATTGACATCCAGATGGATCAAACGTTGGATACATAAGGAGCATTAGCCATGTCACGCATATTGAAACTTGCCGAAGTCCAACAGACGACCAGTCTGGCAAAAACCATTTATTGCGGTTAATTACGCCGAAATGGCTGCTTGCCGAGTGCCTGTAATTAACCTCAAAACTTGAGAGTAGGTGCTTTTTAGATTTAAGGATATTTCAGGGGTATATTTTTGATTAATTTTTTAATTTATTGATTTATAAGTAATTAATTAGAAGTTATGAGGCCGACCCCAGCCTCCACTTCATCCCATTTTTACTGACCCCACAGCCTCCCCTGCTTGCAAACCCTTTGTTCACGGTGTTACGTGAGCTTTTATGGTTTGTCATGTTTTTGTGTGNNNNTGGCCGACATAAAAACCGGCAATGCCATTGAAGCAGACAATCTGGGGTCTGGCGTCCCACAGTCGCTAGTGATCATAGGCTCCTTTGACATAAACCTAAAATAGTTTTAAGTTCATAAAGATAAATCGCGTAATCTCAAATTATAAGACCAATTTAGGAGATAAACTGATGGGATTAATGAAATTTAGTATCGCTATACTTATTACGATGGCACTTAGTCACGTTGCGCAATTTGCAGACGCAGCGGTTCCTCCCACGTGGACCCCAGGGACACCTTGTACTGGGGGATGTATAGTTGAAATTGTTGACCATAATGGAATAGCCCCAACTTCTTCGGGGAGTTTTGTCTTCAGGGTTAGGCGCCCTAGAACAATCCCTGGTGGACCCGCCCCTTATTTGGATTTATACAACCCTACTCTCACTAAGATCGAAAAGTGTGCTCGGATGGTCAGATCTATACGGAAACCGCATCCGGGATCAGTCCGACTGAGGGCAAGAGAGTACACGTTATCAGGCAGTGATCGTGTCGTCTTTTTAGTCGACAGGTGCAGGAAATTGAGTGGTCATGGAACGCCGCCTCCGCCTCCGCCTCCTGAGGAATGTGCATCCGGAGATGAACCAGATGATTATTCTTGTAGTATAACGAGTACAAGCTCGTTATCGGTTACGGATACGCGTTCAGGGGACAGTTGCAACCTGTATTATACAGATGCCCACCATGGTCCTGATCAAAGGGTAATCTACGATAATAGTTACTCGGTGACTTGCAAAGACTCGATCCATCAACCATCCGTATACTTGGGCACAACCAGCGGCGACTCAAACTGGGATGTGGTTATGGATAG
>LWDU01033421.1_pt1 | contig 27733 bp, 20 predicted proteins | sample 727161 | NCBI WGS metagenome assembly LWDU01 (sample SAMN04566230, study PRJNA314399) | hydrothermal vent metagenome | isolation source: deep sea hydrothermal plume seawater | place: Mexico: Gulf of California, Guaymas Basin | collected 2004-07-11
ACCGACAACTAGCGCTAATGCCGTTAGCCCTGTCAAAATCCATTTGGGCCACGCTGGAATTGCTAATTGAACCATTATTGTCTCCGTTCTTAGAATCTAAAACTCATTATTGAGTGTGGTACAAAAGTACCGCGTAAGTAAAATGTTAGTCTATATTTTTATGCGATGTGATTATGATTAATGTTCGATGCCATGGACTCTGTATTATTCCCGAACGGCGGCCAAAATAAAAGCTCGGGAGTAAATGATTGTAGATTATTCCGCTCTTGATTTCTGTTCCCAAAAGGTTCCTGCGTACTTTTCTCTTAGTAAGCGTTTGCTGGCTTGAGCACGATCCGCTTTGCTAACCTCACTCCACAGTTGCGATAAGTGATACAGTGCTTCCGCATGTGCATCCGCAGATTCGTTGAATATCAAGTGCGTATGTAGAAACGCTAGGATAGCATCTTTGGGCTGTTTATTACTGCGGTAACAAACACCTTGAGCATTGTACGCTTGGGCAAATAACTGCTTATTCGTTTTTGGATCATTATCCTTAATCAACTTATCAGTCAGAGCGATCCCAGCTACCGCTTTTCCCGTTTCACCCAAACATCTCGCTTGACCAGCTTGTGCCTCAGAAACAGTCGCTTGCATCAACGGCGTCGTCGCAGGAACCGCAGCAACTTGCTCGAACATGACCAACGCAGCGGCATAGTCGCCGGTTCCAACAGTTGCATTAGCTAATCGCAACGCCCCTTTGGTTTTCAATTCTACCCACGGAGATGTGGTTAAAATAGTGTACTGTGTAGTAGCCAATTCAAAGCTCCCTACCGCGTACGCTAAATCGCCGAACAACTCGACGACTTCATAATAATGGAAGCTATCCGCGTGTTGTTGTATAAAGGCGACTAACAGGTTACCAGCTTGATTTTTATCACCATCACCAGCAAGCGCGCTACGTGCATCCACTGCGGCCAGCATATAAGCAACATCCTGTTTGACGAAATTATTCTGGATCGCATCAAGATTCACCTTGGCAAGTTCCGCTCGAGCGTCTTTTAACTGGCCTTTTCGAAACATCGCTGCCGCTTGCAAGACTTCGGTCGGGGAGTCCACAAATTGGATCCGCGATACGTCGTTGGCAGCCAACTTGCGCGGTACACCGTTTACTCGTACGGTCACTTCGTTTTTGGTAATCGAGTCTATCAGACCCTTCACTGACTCACCAGGATTACTGATCAAGTAAATCTGATCCTTGACCTGTGCTTGCACAGCAGACGTATTGACTAAAAACAGACTCGACAATAGCACCACAATTAGTTGCAATCGTTTGATCATTGGTAACATCCCTTTTTATCTTTTTATCAATCGGCATCGATCCGCGTACGGGCGAAAACCACATTTTCCTCATAGCCACGTCGGGCTAAATCTACTTACTTGCTAATCCTGTAACAGGTTCACCTAGAGCTTTTTGAATTTGCTTTAACAGCGAGTCAAATCGAGCCACAAATTCTGGCCCGCCAAGTTCTGGGTATATTTTCTTTGTATTGAGTATCTCTAATTTGGCATAACCCAAATATTTCTTTTTATCTTCACCGTTCTTCAACATTGCATAACCCAAGCGGGCCTCGGCAATCCCCAGACGAGCCTCGTAGTATTCGTTTTTAAATGTCTCTTTACCTTGGGTTAATCGGCTTATTTTTCGCCAGCCCCAGATTAAATTGTCGCCGCTTTTCAATTTGCGAGCACCGCCAATGGCGAGCAAAAATTTATCCGTATCCTTTTCTCGGATACCTAATTCACTGTAAGTGCGCGCCGCTTCAATTTGAACGCTGACGTTCGATGGTGTCGCTAACAGAATGTAAGCAAGCTCCGTCGAGGCGCCGTTGTAATCATCAATCTTTTTCATGACTTGAGCCATATTCATGCGAATCGACCCAATATATGCCTTAGCAGTCGCTGGGTCTTCGTGGACCCAAGTTGGATCCGCTTTGCCCTTTGTTTTAATTTCCTTAAACTGAGCAATCGCTTTTTCATAATACATTGTGGCTTGAGACGTCAACACACCGTTATCCTCAAAGCCGTTACCGAGACTCTGCATCGTAACACCAACCCAATGCCGAACGGTAAACTGATCCGACGTCTTGCTGACTTCATTGAGGAAAGTGTCGAAGCCATTGGCGAGTACCTGACGTTGAGCGTCATCACTAGCGGCTGCTAATTGAGTTTCCAATTCTCGAGCCAATGTAAAATAAATACTAACTAAACGTTTTTGTCCATCCGGCGTTTCACCAACAAGTTCGTTTAACTCCGCCATGATCGCTTTGGCGTCGGCAATATGTGCTTGGGCGTCCTCGCCAGATCCAAGCATCGCGATATGGCCACTCAGGGCAATTCGGAAACCTTGTTCCGCTAACGAAGAACGATTAGCCGCGGGGTTATTATTTCGAACCAATGTCAGTAAACCGTAATCATCGGCTTCTAAATGAGTGACTGCTTTGGCTGGCTCACCCACTTGAATATAATACTGACAAGCCGACAACAAGCCGTTCACGGAACTAGAAGTAATCCGAGCATTTTTTGCATTGGCGGCTAAATGGTCGGTACCCGCAGTCAACATTTCAGCAGCGACTGCTAAAAACTTCGGAATCTCAGTTGCCAACTCAGCAAGTCGATCTGGATTCGATTGATTCTCTTTTAATTTTTTCTCTTCCGCCACGCTTTGCCGATAGCGCAACCACATCGCTCGGCCCAAACGCAATTCAGACTCCATTCGCTCCGCAGCCCCTTCCGGAATATCCAACGTAAAGGTGCGGGCGTCTTCAAAGCGACCAGCTTCGATCATGTAGGGCACGAGGCGTCGTCGAGCATCGATCGCTTCTTCACTAGTCTCCCAATTCTTGATCGTATATTCAGCAATATCAATCAACCGCAAAACTTCAAAGTCGCGGTCGCCTGTCGCTGCTTGGTTGTAAAGTAATTGGTAGCAATTTAAGGCAATTTTCGCACAAGGCAGAGCAGCGTTGGTACCAGGATATCTGCGAGCCAAATATTCGCCCAATACTGCAGCTTCAAAATATTGCTGGCGGCTGTAATTGATGAATGTCAAATAGTAATAGACTTCCTGCAGTTGCTCCACTGGTGTGTCACCATCGGTAAACGATAATGCCATTTCATAATATGAAACAGCTGCAGCTTGCGTTGATTTATAATTTTCCCGAGCTTCTCGCAATTGAACTACGAGAACGTTCTTATTCGCCTCGTCGGTCTCCGCCTCAATTGTTGCCGGTAAACTCTTGATGGTAAATTCCATCGTTTGAGCCGCCTCCATGTATTCCTTGCCCAGCGTCAATGCTTCGGCGAATGTCTCAGGAGTTTTTTCTTCTTCACCCGCGCCGCCTGGCAGGTCCGGTAAAGATGCGATGAGATCACGCGCGACACTTTTGTACTGCCCGGGGTATTTGAGCACTTGTTGTGCGAGACTGCGAGCTGATACATAAGCCTTACGCGCTTCACGATCCTCGGGATTTTTCTCTTCCAAGGCCTGAGCTTTTTGAATATAGGTCCGAGCAAGCTCTAGTTGAAATGCATGCCATTCCGCATTGTAGGTTTCATTGGGACGAATGTCTGCGTTCCACTCGACGCCAATCGCCAAAGCCTGTTCAATCTGGTTTACCGATTCATGCGATAAGGTTTCGAGATACAGCGGCATTGCTAGCGTGACAATGTTTCTAAAGCCAGGTGTTTCGCGTTGATCGACCACCTGTTTGAGATAACTCATTGCTTGCTTAGTATCGCCCAGTGCCAAATAGCATCGTCCTTGGGCAACCAAAGCTAATAACCCAGCACCTTTGCTGCGATACTTGATCGCTATGTCATCATACTCAGGCAACGCTTTTTCAAAGGCAGACGTGTGTTCAGCTGTACCCGGATCATAGGTCTTTCCGATTTCCTCTAGCAATTTCGTAGCGGTTATCATCACTTGCAAATAATTGCCATATAGCGATTTCCGACGCTCGATTTGTGGTTGTTGCGTTTTCGGATCCAGAATCTTGGGTATCGCTTCTAATTCCGTTTTCAGTTGCGTTCGACCCTCCACATAGATCTCGCGAGCTCGTCGCAACAGCATTCGAGCTTTGTCTAGCATGTCACCGCGAACCGCCTTGTTCTCGTCTTGATTCGCTTCGTACAAAATAAGATTGGCGCGCTGAAATAACAAGTTGCCTAATTCGTTACTCGCGAGGATCTTTAGTTCAGCATTTTCAGACCCTTGAGCAAACTTTTCTAATAACTGTTGAGCAACTGCAAATTGCTTATCGCGTTCGTCGCCGTTGCCAATCAGTCGAGCACTCTGAATGAGGACAATGGCACGCTCGTAGTCGAGCTTGGTGCGAAATTCAGACGAAAGCAGATCCTTCTCGACTTGTCGATCCAAGTAATACTCGGCTAAGTCGTAATACTTCAGTTCTCGTAGCGATCCTAAAAACGCGCCCGCAGGCTCTGCTGCCTGTACCGCCTCACGACCAAACATGGTCACGCTCAATAGGAATACGGCAAGTATTGCAAATCGTGAGGGTAATGCTAGACGCGTTAGTAGTAATGGAGTCCTACAACAGATCATTAATGTTCTTTTATTTACCGTTTTAGAAGATATTCAAGTTGAGAAGCGAAAGAGGCCAACAATGCGAGAGTTCCCAGTGTTGTAAAATAAAATCTACTTCACAAAGACTATCGCTATGTTATAGCCTATAAGTTTAGTTACCCAGAAGCAAGTATGCCCTGCCACGAAAAAGCCCTTCACGAACCCACTTATCGACGAAAACTTTCCTCCGGCCAACGAACCTCCTAATGGACTTGCCCCACGTGTTACAATAGGTAAGCTTGGGCCAAAATCTAACCCATCCACAACCATTTTCGCTGCGTTACAGGGTCACGCAAACATCGATCGACCATCAAGGATTCACAAAATTTAAAGGCTCAACGCGGACTCTTGTTGGTAAAATAAAAGAACACCGCCAAAAAGAGGACATTTTGGAGAGACATCGAGCGTGCATTTTAGAAGTAGCAAATCAATTCGAGACGAAGATCAAGCCGCTGGGAAAGACACACCCAATGGTCTTAGAGCTAGCAAACGACGTCCACCGCCAAACTATTTTTCCCGAAAAGTTCAATACAAGTTATTTGCTCTCGTTGCATTGCTGATGACCGTCGTGGTAATGATGGAGAGAGTAAGTGATCCCGATTTGTTTCGTTTCTTTGACGAGCATACTCCGGTCGAAGTGAATTCATCGACTACCGCCTCACCCGGCAACAGCGCCAACTCCTTGTTTGATCCGCAACTTGCAAAATTTGGCAATCCGTTGCCACCAACCGCTAGCCAAGCCTCCAGAGACTTACAATCAACCCACCACTCGTTGTGGACTGCCATCCTTAAAAAATTAACACAGGAGGAAGAACAAACATTAGTGGACACTCTGCACCGCGCACGCAACGGAAAACGCGGTAATGATCAACAACAAACCAACTGGTGGGATCTGTACCAGAAAATAGATTTGCTGTACCAAAAATACGAGCAACAACTCATGCTGTCGATTCACTCGACCTCTACAGCACTTACACCCCAACAGAAGACTCGCGCTCAAGCCGTACTTAGTCAACTGCGAACACGATGGACACAACCGCTACGCAAAGCATTTCTCGATATTTTGGAAACAACGCCGGCAAAAGCGCCAGAGCCAAATCAAAACGAATATCAATTCGTTCAACACATCCTCGATCAAATCGGAATCTCACGAATCGACGACCACACGGTATTTCGCAACAGCGACAACTTAGCTTGGTTCCGAATGTTAGAAACACTACGCACTGCCGCTGCTGATCGCTTACAAGCGAGTGTCGTAGTCACACCCAACATTCTTGAGCTTTCAAAACAGCAAGATACTTTTCGCGGCAAACTAATTTCTATGCGTGGTGAAGTCCGTAAAGCGTATCGTGTCCAAGCACCCACAAATCAACTCGACATCCAACAATACTATGTGCTTGTAATCCGGCCCAGCGGCGGCGGCACCACGCCCTTAATCGTATACTGCCTGCAACCGCCGACAGATTTTCCGGCGTTACCAGACAAAGACATCGACCGTCGCACCGCAGACATGAATGACGTGGTCCAAATAACCGGATATTTCTTTAAATCTTGGGCGCACATGGGAACTTCAGGGCAGATGCATTCCTCACCATTAGTGCTCGCCAATTCTTTTCAATGGTTGCCAGATGCACAGATGCCGTCAACGACCTCTGCAGAATCGGCGTCTCAACTACCCGTCTGGGCACTATTTGTAATTCCCCTGATTCTGGCTGTTGGCTTCACCGCCGGCATATACTTGATGAGTCGCTGGAAAGGGCAAACTTCCACAGATACATCCCCCACAGATATATCACAACATTTAGCCGGCCTAAGTGATGATGAAGTTGCACCTCCGACTCGTGAAGCACTGCAGCAACTCGCAGAGCAGAACTCATCGACCTAATATTTTTGTCTTTTCCAATTACTCATAATCACACGCCATTCATGCCAGTTGCCAACATCCAGTCTCACAGTTCAACATTGCAATCCCACATGCAACTGGTGCTCTACGCAATCCTAATTTGCGGAATCTGTTTTACTCGACAAAACTGCTTGCTGCACGCAGATGAATCTCTGCCATGGAATCAAGACAACATTAGTGACCAACAGCTTCCATTTTCGATTGCCCACAGCACTACGGCTGAGCAAATCTTAGAGATCTCCGGAATAGGCCCCAGTGAACTTCGTTTTTTAATTGATCTCGACCCTGTAATTGGAAAAGACATCGATACGATTGGTAAGCTGCTTGCCGTATTTCCAAAAGTTAGTGAAAGCGATATTCAGCGATTAACAAAACCGACCGTCAACGCAGATGCTGCAGTCACATTAGATATGTTAGTAAGCGATGTTGATCGGCACCGCATCAAGTTTTTCACGATTCGAGGACGGGCAACAAGTGTGAAACGGCAATACATTATCCCCGAAGCCGCTCGGCTGATTGGGTTTAATTCGTTTTTCTGGGTGACCATCAAAGCTGACGACAGCGATATACCGGTGAGAATCGCCACTCGAAAAATACCCATCGCCTGGTTTCCTGAATCGTGGAAACGTCCAGCGACCGCTACCGAAGAATCCCCACCCGCAGCAATGCAGAGGTTGCCCTTTGAAATCGATGAACCGATTCTTGTCGACGGCTTACTCTTGAAAACCACCGATGAAAATCAACAACTCGAATTAATTATGGCTGCTTCCCGAGTGAAGTGGCTGCCGAGAGAGGTTTCCACCGAACAACATGTACATAGCTCAATGGTCCTGCTTAGCCAACATGGTTTTGATTCTGGTTTGCTTGATGAAATTCGCCGCACCAACAAATCGGCACTCGGTCATAACGACCGCGAGGCCTTCTACCAAATTCTTAAAATTTTTCAGCCGTCTTCCGCACTCGATGCGATCCAGCAAGTTCATCAACAAGCACCACCGCCGAATCGGGAAATTGTGGACTACTTCAATGACACTCGCGCTCTGCAAGGACAATTTGTGACCGTCAGTGGCGACGTACGACAAATTAGCCGAATTGCGATTGTCAACTCAAAAATGCAACAGCGCTTCGGTAGTGACCACTATTGGCAACTCGACCTCTCTATACCGATTGGGAAACACCGTATTCGAGTGAAAACTAATGATGCCGACCAAGATGGTATTATCTTTCAGAATCGATTTCCACTTCAAGTGTGTGTGAACCATCTGCCTCCCGAATTGCAAAAGGCGATGAATGAGATGCGGCAGGGTATGGACGAGCGCAAACTGCTACGTGAAAAAGTGACGGTTCAAGGAGTTTTTTTCAAGCTTTGGTCCTATCAAACAGCGCTGACGATGCGGGACGGTCCTGAACGCGAACAGCTTAGTCCGCTGATTATCGCCAGCACCATTCGTATGCATGAAAAGCCAATAACTGATCAGTCCGATCGCGGAATTTATGTTGCAATTGCCTTTATAGTTGCAATGCTATGTATCACTGTATTCCTTGTTCGAGTGGGTAGGGAGGACCGCCAATCTAAGAAACGAACCGCTCAAACAAGGCACCGTCTCGAGGACCTCGGTGAACTTATAGACATCGATACTCACGAGTAACGACCGCGATACTTTAAGCCGCAGCCAAAAACGGTTGCTGGCCCGTAATCGTAATCTGCCCGGCATTGGCTAGGCTTGTTGCTGTTTCCGCAACATTTTGCTGAGCTTGTTCTATCTCATTGAGCGTTATTGGACCGAGGGACTTGATTTGTTCATTGAATCGTTCTTTTTGTGCACTCGTCAACGGTCCCGACACGCGTTTGATGAATTCGACGGTCGCGCCGGCGAGTGCCAATAACATAATTTGCGAGTCAACGACGTGGAATACTTGAGCCAAGGAGCGATCATCAAGCAAATTCAAATCCTCAAAACGTAAAGTGATTGGCTGTTTGGCTGCTTCGATCGTTGACCGTTCCAACCTCTGACCAGCTCCTAAATGACCCAACTCTGTTCCCGGAGTATCCAGCGTAGAAATAGTTCGATTGCGAAAACTACTTTGCGCGGCGACCCGAATCTCTTGGGCTTTCGTGTCCGGCCGTGGACTGTGTCCTTGCCCATTTGCGTCAATTTGCAACAGCCGATCTTGCAGCAATAAGACAGCGAACTGTAACGATTCAGCGGTACATGTACCGGAAACTGCAATCCTGTCTAAAACATCCTGCTGTTTTTGCGAATCAAAATAGGACAGAATTACTCCCGCCAATCTAGAGGGCAACGCTGACAAAATGGCTGCTCCAATTTGACTATGTACACTCGACAAAAAATCCGCAACCAAAGCTGGTGACACTTGGTCTAAGAAATCAAAATCCGGTGCAACATTAAACCCTGAGGCCGTCGACGATAGTTCTTCCGGTTTTGCTATTGCCAGTGTTTGCTTGGAGGGAGCTGCGGCAGGTTCCTGATGATGATCGAGGAAATCTTCGATCACATCTGCTGACGCCGCTAAGTCTTCAGCCGAAAGATTGGCAACACAGGCCTGCAGCCGTTTCGCATCGTGCGACGGCAATTGAGCAACCAACTCATCCGCTTGGCCTGGCTTGAGACTTGCAACTAAAACTGCCGCTCGTCGTAATGTGTCATGGTCCATCATTTGTACTACTTACCCACTGTCGTAAAATATCCGCCGCATCGGCAGGTGAATCACTTAGCAATTTATCTAACTCATTGGTTAAACTTGGCTCGGTCTCGACATCAGCCACAGCCTGCCGCACTACCGTGGATGCCGCCGAAGTTTCTCGGCGGTCATACACTCCAAGTGGGTAGACATGGAATTGCCGGTTAGCATGAGCAAATCTCGATCGCGGTGCGATGCCCCCAGACGCCTCGGCAGTTGAGTCATTCAATATTACTTCGGCAGTTGACAAGTTTTCGGGGTCTGCGCTCAATGCTGGCAGGGAAGTGGAACTATTTGAGCGATTACGTAGATGACGCACAAACGTCAATGATGTAATTACCACAACGAGGCCCATGACGGCCTCTCGCCAATGGCTTGTTAAACTCGTCATCCAAGAATCTGCAGAAGTCGAATCGGATTCAACGTTTACCAAGTCAACAATCGTGGCAACGTTTACTTGTAGCGGATCAAGCGTGGCTTGGGGAACAATTGGCATTACACCTTGCACCAATGTTGTTACGCTCTGCAATATTTGCGTTTCGACTTGTACCACAAATTTACGGTGTTCTGGACCATTTAAATTTTCAGAATCCCCGTTCGTTTTGGCGACTTGTTGAATATAGGAGTGCGGGATCCCAACTGAAATACTCGCTCCAACGCGGTCTATCGATTTAGCAAGCACAGCAGAATCGTCAGTAACAGTCTTGGACGATATGATTTGCAAACTTACTTCAATACGTTTATTTGGAATATCAACAAGTAGATTTTCAATACGATTTTTCCACCATCGCTCATATTCCCGCATTGCCCGTTGGCGGTCAGTGGGCTGCAGTTGAGAGGTTGACGAGCCGAAGGTCTGACCACTGTTTAAATCAATGACCACTACCTCGTTACGTTGCAAACCGGCGTAACGAGCGGCGATAATATCTCGTATCGACTCCGCCTTTGGCATCGTCAAATCTTCGCCATTTGTAGCTTTGATTGCTGCTAGGGCAACCATTTTTGTTTGTCCAGATAAACCACGTTCTTGTTTGCTATCGATATTCACTCGAGCTAATTCGATATCCGGCATCTGCATTACCATCATGGCGAGATCTTTTTCCTTTGCATTTCGCAATCGCAGATCACGCAAACTCGGTGTGTCTAATATGCTCGTTTGTTGCAACACTTGATCGACATCGGTATTACTAGTATCTAAATCAAATTTGCCCTCGAGTGCCGCTAGATACTTTGCCCGCTCAACCCGTGGAATTTTAATTTGCTTGCCAACCGTTTCCCATTGGTCTAGCTTTGCCACTGAAAAGGACTGAGTTATTTTTGATATTTCACTCGCCGACATCTCCCGCCCGGCAAACAGATGTTCCATCTCACGTTGCCCACTGCCTAGCAAGACCACAATCGAGATTCCCAAAATCGATAGACACACCACTAGGGCTATCCGCGTCGATTTTTTCGATTCTCGCAGTGCCGCAATAGCCGTACTGCTGATGTGTGAAAATGGTTGCATATTTAGATCGGAAGTGAACGTCTTGTCGCTTGTTAATGACTTGTTAATGACTGGTTTTAGCTCAGATTTAAGCCGCTTGTTGTGCCTGAATCCGAGGGAGTTTTAATATGAACAGTGCGCCTCCATGTTCCCTATTAGTGACTTGAATCCCGCCACCATGTATTTCGATAACGCGGCGGACATTGGCAAGGCCGAGTCCAGTAGCGCCGGGTTGCGTTGTGTAAAACGGTTTGAATATCCGGTACTCTGAACCCGGCGTAATACCCGGACCTTGATCCTCAACAAGGACTCTGGTTTTACGGCTATCCACATCCACCGTCACTCGATAATGGGATTCGCTAGGTGTGTGTTCGATAGCATTTTCGAGAAGATTTGTAACCGCCATCGTGATCCATTCTTGATCACCATAGGCAAACACGCTCTTTAATGGGTCGCAAAGAACATGTACGTTGCGGCGTGCCTGATATTCTCGAACTCGTTCCAACGACTCTTGAACAACTTCAGCAATATCTATAGGCGCCCAGACCGGATGCTTCCGACTGGTAAAGAACCGCAGGTTTTCAGACATGGTATTTTACATTCCCTTAAATGGCAAACGAACTATATTCGCGCCGGACTTTTAAGGAATTAATCAATGTCTGTCAATGCCGATAACCTTACCCCGTTGAATGTTTAACCTGCGCAGGGGAAGTGGTTTCGTTCCTATAATTCGTGGGCCTAAGCTAGGTCAGCCATCACTGCCACAAGTTCTTTCACGGCGTCAACGCTGTTCTGGAAGTCAGCCGTTTCTTGCTCGGTTAATTCCAATTCGATAATACGCTCCACACCGCCTGCACCCAAGACAATTGGCACGCCAACGTAATATCCACCAACACCGTACTCTGAATCACAATAGGCAGCACACGGGAGAACCCGTTTTTTGTCTTTGACAATAGCTTCCACCATCTGCGTACAAGCTGCGGCTGGAGCGTAATAAGCGCTGCCAGTTTTTAGCAAACCGACAATTTCGGCACCGCCTTTACGGGCGCGGTCTACAATTTCATCCAAACGAGCACTATCCAGCAATTGACTGATTGGAATGCCCCCTACCGATGTACAACTTGGCAGCGGCACCATCGTATCGCCGTGGCCGCCCATCAGCAAAGCTGAAATATCTTCAACACTGACTCCTAATTCCATCGCTAAGAATGTGCGATATCGAGCGGTATCCAATACACCAGCTTGACCTAGGACTCGGTTTGACGGAAAGCCAGACACCTGTAAGCATCGTTGCACCATGGCATCCAACGGATTACTGACAACAATAATGACCGCGTTGGGGCTCGTTTCTTTGATTTGCTCAGTCACGGCGGTCATGATTTTTGAGTTGGTAGCCAGCAGATCATCGCGACTCATGCCTGGCTTACGAGGAATACCTGCGGTGATCACAACAACGTCGCTGTCGGTGGTGTCCGCATAATCACTTGTACCCATAATATTGCAATCAAAACCCATCACTGGTGAGGCTTCCATGAGATCAAGAGCTTTGCCCCGAGGCATGTCACCAGCCTGAGGAATATCCAGTAGCACAATATCTCCTAGTTCAGCTGCGGCACACCAATGTGCTGTCGTTGCGCCAACGTTTCCCGCACCGATGATTGTAATTTTTGCGCGTCCCATGTTGCTGTCCCTATTGCTAATTCATTGTGTTGGTTTGTTACGCCGCATTACGCAGCTTAGTGGACATTTTCAACGACTCACCGCCAACGTCAACCCCCTACACATGCAGGCTGGTGTTTTGGCGACCGTTAACGCCCATTCCCACTCAATTCACAGGCAATATATGAAATTGGCATTGCATGGAACGCAATTTTTAGCGACAAGTTAGCCCTATTTGTGTGCACTATTTGTGCATTACCATACCCTGTCTGTTTTCATGGGCAACCCTAATGACAACCGAACCAAACAATCCAGATTCTGCCGCAGATTCAAATAAACCGGCATCCGACACACCCGCGACCGAAACGGCTTCGACGCCGATCCTCGAGACACTCGATAAATGCTCGCAACTCACTCAAATGCTGCAACAACAGGAAGGTTCCGATACAACTCAAAAAGCCATACCATACCCGCAGCTGTCTGGGCCTAGCCAAAATGCCACACCAGCACAACTTACCCCTACACACGTCCCCACAAACATGCTGCGGGCTGAATTCTGCCATCTAGATGTCACACAAGAAACGCTTGCTGGACTCGCCCCTGGTAACGTCTTGCTGTCATCCGAGCGGATTGAACAACCAGTCGTCATTTACCGAGGTACCCGTATTATTGCCACCGCTGAATTAACCGTCAGCAAAGGTGAGTATGTCCTCAAAATCACCTCGACTAGCCACGACTCCATTTCACCGTCTGCTAAATAACACCCCACTCGGTGATAAGTCATCAAGGTCACAAAATGTCGCCTCAACATCAAGTACGCTGTTCGCTTACCAAATCACTGCTCGACAAGCAATTCCTGTCGCGTGTATGCATTATTTTGGTTTTACTATCCTCCAGCAGTATTTGCATAGCTCAAGTGGAACCTCAGCAAACCGCAGGCGACATTAGCGTGCTCGAACCCCAACCACTGCAATCTCTACAGTCGTTCCCGCGTTTACCTTTGCAACCGCGCGTGACCGAGCCCACATCTAAGTCTGCTACCACTTCGGCAATCAGCCAATCCTCGATTCCCAATTTCAGCCAATCCGCTACTCGCATGGTTGCCGCCTTAGCCGTTGTCCTCGGTGCCTTCATGGTGCTGCTGTGGGTCACCAAGAAAATTCAAGGTCCCTCCCAAAGCATAATGTCAAAGCAAACGCTCGAAGTGCTTGGACAAAAGCAAATAAATAAAATCCACAGCCTGCACTTAATCCGCCTTGGGCAACGCATCCTTTTAATCTCTGCTAGCGACAGCAGTGTCACCTGCCTATCCGAAATTAATGATCCGGTGGAAGTTGCACAGTTACTCAATACAAACTCACAAGCTGGTGACTCAAGCGAACTTCCCCAGAGCACCTTTAAGCGAATTTTCGCGCAATACGAACAGAATCCCAATGAAACGTTCAGTGCTTAAAGAACTGCCCCGCCATCAGACGCCAAACAAAACTAATGCCTGAATCACTAGGAAATCTTGAACCGACACTACTGCAGCGAGCAACTCGTTCGCGGCGAATCCAACTTGCCAGTGCGCTAACCGGATTGCTGCTTTGCCTACCCATGCTACCGTTGTCAACAATACATGCGCATCCCGCTGCAGTCGTCGAAACCGACGTCTCTTGGGAAACAGCCAATCCTGTCGATACTATCGGCCACAGCGGATCTCCCAACGCAACGGTTACTCCCACCGCCGAATCGAGCCCGAACGTTCTCGAGCAGCAACTCAATTCTCCCGAACAGGCCCTCAGCAGTTTAAAGCTGTTCCTGATGGTGACCGTGCTTAGTGTTGCACCAGCGGTACTGCTCATGACAACTTCATTCCTGCGAATTTCCGTCGTGCTGGGCCTACTGCGGCAAGCTCTCGGAACTCAGCAAAACCCCAGCAATCAAGTGATCGGCGCGCTGGCTTTGTTCATGAGCGCTTTAATAATGACGCCCACTTGGACAGCGGTCTACGAAGAAGCGATCGTCCCCTACAGCGAAAAAGAAATTTCTGGCGAACATGCTTGGGAAATCGCTCGCAGTTCCTTGGTGGACTTCATGGGACGACAAATCGACAAAGCTGGTAATAGCGAAGACGTCTGGTTGTTTTACGACCATCTACCTGAAAACGCCCGTAATCCTCAGGCGGGCGACCCGTCCTACTTCGCAGCGGATGCTCAAAACGGGATCACACCCACCGCGCTAAGCTATCACGACATCCCGATGCAGGCGTTGCTACCAGCATTCATGATCAGCGAATTAAAAACCGCTTTTCTGATTGGGTTCATTATCTTCTTGCCATTTTTAGTCTTGGATATCGTTATCAGTAGCGTGACCAATGCAATGGGCATGATGATGTTACCCCCAACCACAATTTCACTCCCATTTAAAATCATGCTGTTCGTGCTCGTCGATGGTTGGCACCTGATCATCGGCATGCTCTTAGAAAGCTTTGTCTAGTAATCTGATTTTTTGATCGAGAAATGACCAGAATATTTAATCACGATAAGGGAACACAAAATGCAGTCTGAGCAAGCAGTTGAACTTGGTCAACAAGCGCTTATGCACGCTTTATTGATCGCTGCGCCCATCCTCATCATTGCCATCCTTGTGGGACTTCTTGTCGGTATGTTGCAAGCAATGACTCAGATCCAAGATCATACCCTCAGCTATATTCCAAAACTGGCTACAATTCTAATCGTGATGTGCATTTGCTTGCCCTGGATTTTCGAGAAGCTTACTGAGTACTCCACCCAGCTTTTCACCAGCATCCCCCAGATGATTTTTGGAGGATAGCAACCGATGATCGAAATGCATGATTTGCAAGAACTGCTGCCGCCGGAACTCCTTGAATTCGGCGAAACGATTCCGCTCGCAACGGGCCTGATCGTTGCCTGCCGCATGGTCCCTATTGTTTTGCTGCTGCCTATAGGACGTTTGCAGTGGAGTTGGAAAACAAAAATCGTTCTCGCCATTCTGCTCACAGCACTGATGACTCCCGTCCAGCATGACTCAGGACTGTTCGCTCCTTTTCTGGATTCCAACAACATCCCCCCTTTGAACTTGCTGATTTCAGAAAGCATAATCGGATTGGCGCTAGGAACAGCAATTCTGTTTGTCGTCGAATCCATTCTCTTAGCGGGGCATTGGCTGGGGATGACATCGGGCGTACCTCTGAAAACATCAACACAATCCCAAATCGGTAACACCTCCATCGGCATGCTGGTCAGTCTGATTACCGTTGCAGTGTTGTTAACCTCTGGGATGCAGCGGATGTTAATCACCGCTTTGCTGGACAGTTACCAATGGCTCGGCGTCGGAGAATTGTCGGTAACTCAAGAACCGAGCCTCTGGTTTGATCGCGCGGCAGTCGTAGCAACTTGGAGTTTCACTCTGGCTCTTCGGATCGTGCTGCCTGTCATGATCATCATGGTTATTGTGAACTTAGCATTGGGGTGGATCAGTCGGCAAAGCCCTGCATTGAATCACTTTGTCATCGGAATACCGCTCAATACATTCGTACTGCTCGGCGGCATCATGCTGACTCTTGGCAGTGCCATGCTCGCTATGCAAATTGAAATCCAAGCAGCTTTGGCAACGCTGGGAGTGCTGTAGTAATCATGTCCGAATTATCTGACCCTGACGCCAGGACAATTCCCGCTACGCCGCTGAAACGCCAGCGTGCCTGGCAACAAGGTAACTGCCCGCAAAGCCGCTCGCTCGTCGCTGCGGTCGTCTTGCTCAGCGCTGCTTTACTACTGGCCAATAACTCGACGTCGACGCTAGATTCAATCAAAAGCCACTGGGCGGAACTCTTACAATTTCGTCCGGAGTTGATTGGCCATGTGGGTCAAAACAATTCAGCGGCATTGACCGAACTTGTCAGCACAACAGGGTTTCGCCTGCTCGCGCAATTGGCGCCGCTGGCCATCGGTTTGATGTCCGTAGCTATTCTTGCAAGTGTACTGCAAACCGGATTCATCTGGGTGCCGAGTAAAATTAAATTAGATACTACGCGGATGTCGCCTCAACATTGGTGGCGGCAGGTAACACGTGGATCACGGTGGGTTGAACATTTCGGCAGCGGATGTCGGTCAGCGATAATACTCGCTGTTGCGATCGTGACATTATGGACTCAACGTGAAGAGCTCGCGCATTTGTCTTTTAGTAACGCGTCTGGAGTCGAGCAGGGCGGTTTACAAGTTCTATCGAGTGCCGTGGTGCGAGTCGCGCTGGTTTTATTGGCAATCGCTAGTGTCGACTTGTTTTGGCAACGTTGGAAATGGAATCAGTCTCTGAGAATGACACCTGCTGAACTTAAGGAAGAACAACAGGAGCAGCAGAGGCAACGAGGCTATGCTGAAAACCGACTACCGCGACAGGGATTTCCCGCAGATGATCCGGCAACGATAGCCACATTGTCGAATCGCGAGTGGGGGGAAATCGACTTTATCATTTACAGCCCCGATGGTGCCGCTGTTGCGCTACAATACAATCCCGCAAAAATGGATCTGCCCCGAGTGATAAAGGTCATTCGCGACGGAAATTCAACCGATATGATTCAACAAGCGCGGCAACAAAACATTACGGCTTACCTCGACAATCACCTTGCCGCACAGCTCGCACACCTAACTATCAACAAACAATCAATTCCCGTGGAACTTTATAAACCTGTCGCTAAACTGCTACAAACGCCAGATCTAACATGAGCAAATCGCCCAAAACTAAAAAGCCAAGCTACCATTCCTATCCCATAACCGCACCCCGGTTTTGGCACGGGCTGCGGTTTGGTGACTACGTGAAACTACTCGCAAAGAATCGATTTGCGGTACATCCATCGCGTTGGTTTCCGGCGTTCACAATTTCATATTTTTCGGTTTTCAATAGCTGCATGGCGCAGCTGCAGAACATCTTCTATCGTTCAAAGATCAATGCCCACGAACTGCATGAACCGCCAATTTTTATCGTGGGGCACTGGAGAAGCGGCACGACGTTTCTGCATGATCTAATATCGCTGGATGAACAGTTTACCTTCCCGAGCACCTTGCAATGTTTTTTGCCAAATCAATGCTTGATCACCGGTCGTTTCTTTTTGAAATTTGATAAATATCTGATCCCCGATAAACGCCCACAAGATAATGTCGCTACAAGTTTTGCCAAGCCGCAGGAGGACGAATTCGCTATCTTTAATATGGGGCACCATTCGCCCTATTTGCGGATGGCTTTTCCAAACGGGCCACTGGTCGATGATGATTATCTTACGCTCGAAAACCTTTCCGCTGACGAGGTTACAGCTTGGCAAGACAACCTGCGATATTTTGTCAAATTGGTCAGCTATCAGTCGCCCGGCAAGCCAGTCGTACTTAAGTCACCACCACATTTAGGTAGAATTAAGTACCTTGCTGCTGCTTTCCCAGGGGCAAAGTTTATCCACATCACGCGGAGCCCCTATAGCCTCTTTCCCTCAACTGTTCGCCTCTGGCAGTCGCTCGATTATATTCAAGGCTTTAACAAGCCTCGTTATGATTTAACCTGGCTGCACGAATACATCGTGAACACCATGGAAACACTGTACCAAGGATTTGAACGGCAAAGGTTGGAGGTCGCACAGGATTCCATTATCGACGTTCGATATGAGGATCTTGTACAGGACCCCCAACAATTGATCCGAACTATTTATGGTGAATTGCAACTCGGTGATTTCCAATCGCGGATTGGCAAGCCTTTAGCAGAGTATCTAGAGACTCAAAAAGACTATAAAACCAATAAACACCAGCTCGATAACGATATTCACAAGCTAATTACCGAGCGGTGCTTGCCATTGTTGGAAAAATACGGCTACCAAGAAGAGTAAACTCTGCCACAAGTAGCAATTCCTAGTCATCGACAGCTTCTATTCTGATATTGCAAAAACGCTGCGTATTACGTACTCTTGCACCTCAATTTCGCCCAAAACCAAACAGTTCTTACTCATATAGTAGTATGCGCGGTTATGGGCTCTAGGTAATCGTTGGCGTGGTATAGAAAAAATGCAACGGATTCGGTGGCAAGACTTAATTATCCCATTAGGCATCATAGCCTCCATTTTGGTACTGCTCATCCCAGTACCGACTTGGCTGCTTGACGTCTTTCTGGCGTGTAATATTACGTTTGCCGTCATCATCCTGCTAACCACGTTGAATATCAAAACTTCACTTGAACTCAGCGTGTTCCCAGCAATCCTGCTGTCAGCCACTCTCGGAAGGCTCGTTCTCAATGTCGCTTCGACACGATTAATTCTAACGGGCGGAGCGACCGAAGGGACGCAAGCGGCTGGGAGCGTGATCAGCGCGTTCGGCGAATTTGTCGCCGGCAATGATTTGATCGTGGGAATGGTCATTTTTGCAATTTTGATTGTTATACAATTTGTCGTCCTCACCAAAGGTGCCACTCGAGTCAGTGAAGTGGCCGCGCGTTTTACTCTAGACGGTATGCTAGGGCGGCAACAAGCAATCGATTCTGACCTCCATGCCGGACTCATTACTGCAAAACAAGCTCAGAAACAACGTCACGAACTAACTGCCCAATCGGATTTCTACGGAGCGATGGACGGTGCCAGCAAATTTGTGCGGGGAGATGCGATCGCCGCCATTATCATTACGGGCATCAACATTGTTGTCGGGCTCGCCTATGGTGTATTCAAAGCAGGTATGCCGATCCAGGAAGCGGCCCAGGTTTTTACCTACTTGACGATCGGCGATGGTTTAGTGAGCCAAGTGCCGGCACTATTAATTTCATTGGCTACTGCAATTCTAGTCACTCGCACCAGCCAAACCGACAAGCTCTCGAATCAACTGTTAAGCCAGCTATTTAACCAACCTCAAGTACTCGTCATTGCAGCAGCGTTTTTGGCGATTTTGACGCTTACTAGCTTGCCAAAACTACCGTTACTTTCCATGGCCGCAGCCTGCCTAGGAATTGCATATGTGCTGTCGAACAAATCATCGGCAGACAATGCGGATTCTAATGAAGGCCAGCCCGAGCAGAACTCAGCATCTAGTAAACCAGCGGATATCAGTCAATTACTTAAAGTTGAACCCATTTTGCTCAGCTTAGGTGTGCGTCTATTACCTCTAGCACAACGCGGCGGCAACGATGGAATTCTGCAACGCATCCATCAGTTACGGCAACAATTTGCTGGGCAACTGGGTATGGTTCTGCCGGAAATTCGCATCCGAGACAATCTCAGTTTGGCCGCGAATCAATATGAAGTCAGTATCCACGGAAATTCAATCGCAAGAGGCAAGCTTGCAGTGAATCGTCTGTTGATTGTCACCAAGGATGAAAACGCCGAACGAGATTTGAGTACGGATTTCCCAACAAGTGTCCAAGTTGAATCAACTGAGCACGGCAGCAACGCCCGTTGGATCGCAACGTCGAATAAGCAGCAAGCCGTGGACATGGGCTACCATCCGATTACGCCGACCGATGTTCTCGGCATTCATCTAGACGATATATTGCAGCAGAATGCCGCTGATTTACTCGACCATGAGGCCACGACCCAACTCGTCAACCAATTCGATGCACACACGCCACAGATTGTCGACGAAGTCATCCCCAATCTAATTAGCATGGCTCAGTTGCAACAGATTTTGCAACAGTTACTCATGCAAAACGTTTCGATCCGTTCGTTATCGACTATTTTTGAAACGATTGCTCGCCATGCCCCACATGAATCCCACCCAATTATATTAACCGAACGTATCCGCGCTCGACTCGGCCGTACGATCTGCCAATCGTTTTCTGGTTTCGAAACCACTTCGTTCATTTCGGTCTGCCCCCAAACCGAAATGTTTATTGAACGCGCAATGCGATTTACGCACACTGATTTGGATGTAGATGTGTCCTCAGCATTTAGCCACCAGTTATGTCGTCAAATAAAACGAGCGGAACGACGAGATCCACAAATCGTGGCCGTGGTCGTTAACCCATCAATTCGCCCTGCTGTGCAACAACTCGCAAGCCAGCACGGGCTACGTATTCCAATATTAACAGCCGCAGAAATTCCACGAGACCAAAAAATGCAGGCCGGACCTGAATTATCGATCACGTCCCATATGCCGCAGCCTGTACCACTCCATGAGCAACTTGTCTCCTAGACGCGAAACAAACATTCGAAAACTAATGACTGTCCAAACCTTTAAAGCACGATCGATTCAAGAAGCCCTGCAAATGGTGCGCGAATCACTCGGGCCGGAGGCGACGATTCTTGAAACCCGAACCGTTTTCGCAGGTCTGCTGCCTTGGTTTCGGCGTCCATCACACGTCATTGTGTCGGCATCTTGTGAGGTGAAGATTCCGTCACGCTTACCTCCAACGACGAGTGAATCGAATTATACCTCGCCGGCAGAAACGGCCGAAATACTAAACGCGTTAACCAGACCTTCACCGCAGATAGAGCCACGGCCAATGGAATTGAGGGCACCCACGTCGTATGTCGAACAATTATATCAATTTGAACAACAATCGCACTCCAACGCTCACTCCCCAGCGACACCTACGGCGACTAATGATGACCCCGTTGGTGTAGATTCCGGAAAGAATGCTGTCATCATTGATAGCTTGCAACAAGCAGGCTTCGGTGCATCGGCCATCGACGAGCTATTGCAGCTGGCATTGAATAATAATCCACTCGCGACCGGCGAAATGCTCAAGCAGGAAATCAACCAGGCCTTGTCTCGCATTATCGAAACAACGGCGGTTTTATCTGGGTCTGGGCTACAGTCATTGGACAATACCAAGACGGACCGGATTTTGTTTTACGGACTCAGCGGAGTCGGGAAATCCACAACGATTGCCAAGCTAGCGACTCAATTACAATTGCGACAGGACCGAACTGTTGCCGTAATCGATTTGTCGACCATGTTCGCCAGTGAAGCAACAAAACAAAACTGGTTGCGATCCCATCTTCAAACACTTGGAATTGACTGTATCAGTTGTGCAGACCACGATTCCTTAAACCACGCAATGCAGCAGTTTCAAAATAAAGATTATGTACTGTTTGATACACCAGGGATTTGTATCAAGAGCAAAGCGCGGCACAACTGGTTTGAGAAAATGCTACCGTTAATCAAGCCGCAGCGGAGTCACCTAGTTTGCTCAACAAGTTGTCACGCTCACCACATTCAAGACCTACTTGCATCACCAATACCGATTCATCCTTCATCGTTTGTATTAACCAAGCTTGATGAAACACGAACTGTTGGCCACCTCTTTACCTTGTTGCAAGATACAGACTTACCAATCAGCTTACTCACAACCGGCCCAGAACTTACCGACAGCTTTGAAGACGTCAATCCAGATCTCTTAGCCCAATTCATTACAAAGCTGACACCCATTGAACCTACCCAGCGGATGGTAGCAGACAGTAGCAGCATGGATTTGAATGTCTCGCAACAACAACACATAAACGATAGGCGGACAGTACATACTCAGTAGACACTTACTCATTATTATTTTTCACATTTAATCTCGGTAATTATTCACCTATAGCAGACAAACTTAGATCTAAATTTAAGAACATCACGCTATCGTTCAAGGAGGAACGACATGCCCAAGACCAAAACACCTCAGACCGAAACAACGAGTTTACAAGTTCCAGGCGAATTGCAAGTTGATGTGCCTGAAAGCTTTATTGACGAAAACGGGATTCCACAGCAACGCAACGGCAGCGGTCCTGTGGTCGAACTCGACATCTTACCAGCGTGGGAAGCGTTCAAAGCGGATCTTGAAAATCCAGACCTGCGAAACGTATTGCTCGAACATTACTTACCGCTCGTGAAGATTCACTCGGAACGACTGTGGAAAAGACTGCCCGATGGAGTCGACATAGACGATTTGTATTCAGCCGGTTGCTTTGGGATGATCAATGCCATTACCGCGTTTGATCTTTCTCGCGGGATTAAGTTTGAAGCCTATTGTGTAACGCGTGTTCGTGGGTCGATGCTCGATGAACTCAGACACATGGACTGGTTGCCGCGCATGGTGCGGTCTCAGGCCAGCAAGCTTTATGAAGCGACCAATGTACTCGAAGCACATCTGGGAAGGCAACCAACGGAGCAAGAACTAGCCGACCACATGCAAATGCCGTTGCGAGATATGGAAAAATTGATTGCGACATCGTCTTGTTTGAATTTAGTTAGTTTAGACAAGAAAAAATGGAGCAATAGCGACGGCAATAAATCGATGACGGAAAAGGATATCGTAGCGGACAAGCGGTTTGCGTCACCACAGAAACGACTCGCTCGTAACGACGTTGTTCGCCTCGTCACGAAAGGACTCAACCGATCAGAACGCCTTATCATGATCCTTTACTATTTTGAAGAACTGACGATGAAGGAAATTGGAGCAACGCTCGACCTCAGCGAAAGCCGCGTTAGTCAATTGCATAGCAACATTCTACACCGCCTCAAAGATCAACTCGACGATCGCAAAAGCGAGTTCAAAATCTAATATTGAATTTATTAAGGACAAGGAAACGAAGGATAATGTCCAATTCACTTTTCAATCCCTTGAGAAGAAAGTGGTTGACATTCGAACTGTTTTTCTGGAAACAACCTACTGGTATTTGACACATCCACGAGTATCGATACAATACACACAGGCAATCTACTCTTCTTTACATATCTCTAAATGTTCCCTCAAAGTGTTCACTCATTTTTGTGAGTGGCTAATCCTCGTCACACTTTGCTTGCATTGTTTGATTTGAATTAGCGTTCACTTATTGTTAACAGGGATTTATTTTTTTGGGGGATGGATCGTACGCCCATCTCTATATTTGTCTTTATTTATTGGAGTACTCATATGAAAAGGCACACAAGCCGCAAGAGTGGTTTCACACTTGTTGAATTGTTGGTCGTGATTGCAATCTTCTTCCAGCAGTATCGGCAGCACGTGAAGCAGCTCGTAAAATGTCGTGTAGCAATAACCTGAAACAACTCGGGTTGGCGATACGCACTTATCACAATACCTATAACTCAATGCCTGCTACCGGTAGCTATTTTTGGGCACGTCAGTCCAACAATGGTTTAACTTGGAATAATACAAGTCACGGCTCTATGTTGGTAAAGTTGCTTCCATTCATGGAACAAGATCCACTTTATAACCAATTGAACTTCCAAGACGTCGGAAAACGCACATCGGGTTTTGGTGCTAATTGGGCGTCTACGTTTGAAACTCGGACGATTGCTGATTCTGGACAAGGTAAATACTTTTGGTCACACGTTATCCCTAGCTTCATTTGCCCTTCAGCAGACGTTGATCCATTGGGTCGCCGACCAAACCGTCCAAAAGAAGGTCCAGCAACGGGTACCTATGCGCCTTCGATGGGTGCTCAGAAGATGAATTCTTGGAGTAACACGTGTCCTAACTACCCTGGTAACCTGTTCCAGACTGGCCCTGCCAATCGTGGTGGTGATGCTCGTGCGTTCCGACTCTCGGGCGTGACGGGTCGTGGTATGTGGGCGGCTCGTTTCCGTGATGTCATCGATGGTGAAAGCCAAGTTATTGCCATGGGAGAAATACTTCCGAATAAATCGAATCAAACTGCTAATCGTGGTTGGGCGCACCACCGATCGTATTGGTTCGCAACGGTAGGTCCTCTCAACTTCCCAGTTGTTGGTCTTGGTGATCCTGGATTCTCATGGGGCAATGCAAACCCACCATTGAACCCTCATGGTTGTTCGCACTACCGTAACTTAGTAACCTCGCAGGGATTCAAATCTCAGCATAAAGGTGGAGCACAGTTCGTTCTTGTAGACGGTAGCGTTCAATTTTTGAGCGAAAATATCGACTACGTGACTTACAACCGACTCGGTGACCGCCGAGATGGTATACCACTTGGTGAAGAATGGAAGAATAACTAAACACTAGTTATATCCTTTTAGGTTACAAACCCCTTTGGTTCAATCAAGCATTGAATCAGAGGGGTTTTTTTATCGCTAATTCTCCAGTAATGAGAGTACTTCGCCATTCGTGCAATGCGTGCCGCCTAATGACCCAAAGTTCCTTCTAAAACTGTTCGTATTCAAGCATAAAACATCAAGGAAAACGGCTATTTCATTTGACGCGCCGACATTCGTTGATACAATACCCTTGCAATCTACTCTTGTTCACATATCTCTAAATGTTCCCACAAAGTGTTCACTACACTTTTGTAAGTCGTTGAATCCTCGTCACACCTTGCGTGCATTGTTTGATTTGGTTTGAACTAGCGTTCACTTATTGGGATTTTTTTCGGAGACGGATCGTACGCCCGTCTCTATTATTTTCTTTATTGGAGTACTCATATGAAAAGGCACACAAGCCGCAAGAGTGGTTTCACACTTGTTGAATTGTTGGTCGTGATTGCAATCATCGGTATNNTCAGCAGCACGTGAAGCAGCTCGTAAAATGTCATGTAGCAATAACCTGAAACAACTCGGGTTAGCGATACGTACTTACCACAACACCTATAGCGCGATGCCCGCCAATGGCATGTATTTTTGGGGCCGTCAATCCAACAATGGTCAAACTTGGACTAATTCAAGTCATGGATCTGGATTGGTAAAGTTGCTTCCATTTATGGAACAAGATCCACTCTATAACCAATTGAACTTCCAAGACATCGGTACGCGTCAAAGCGGTTATGGTGCTAGATGGATGGCCAAGTTTGAAAGTCGGACGATTGCTCAATCTGCCAAAGGTCGTTACTTTTGGTCAGAGCTGATTCCTAGTTTCGTTTGCCCATCAGCAGACGTTGATCCATACGGTCGCAGAGGAAACGAACCTCTTTTCTCTCCAGCAACGGGTACCTATGGGTTCTCGATGGGTGCTCAGGCTATGCCTTCTCGGAACAACATGTGTCCGAACTATCCTGGTAACCTGTTTGGAACTGGTCCTGCTGGTCATGGTAATGAAGGCCGTGCTTATCGTATGTCGGGCGCATTTGCTCGTGGTATGTGGGCTGCTCGTTTCCGTGATGTCACCGATGGTGAAAGCCAAGTTATCGCCGTGGGCGAAATACTACCAGGTAAGTCGGATCACATCACTGATCGTGGTTGGGCTCACTTCAACTCGCTTTGGTTCGCGACGGTAGGTCCTATTAACTTCCCATCTGTTGGTCTTGGTGAACCAGGCTTTTCATGGGGCAATGCCTCGCAACCTTTGAACCCTCATGGGTGTTCACATTACGCGAACTGGTCAACCTCGCAGGGATTCAAATCTCGGCATAAAGGTGGAGCTCAGTTTGTGCTTGTCGACGGTAGCGTTCAATTCTTGAGCGAAAATATCGACTATGTGACCTACAACCGACTCGGCGATCGCCGTGATGGTGGTCCACTAGGTGAAGAATGGAAAAATAACTAAACACTAGTTATATCCATTTAAGTTACAAACCCCTTTGGTTCAATCAAGCATTGAATCAGAGGGGTTTTTTTATCGCTGATTTTCCAGCAATGAGAGTGCTTCGCCATTCGTGCAATGCGTGCCGCGACGGCCCAAAGTTCCTTCTAAAACTGTTCATGTTCGAGCATAAAATATCAAGGAAAACGGCTTTATTATTTGACGCGTTGACATTCGTTGATACAATATTGTTGCAATCTACTCTTCTTTACATATCTCTAAATGTTCCCACAAAGTGTTCACTACACTTTTGTAAGTAGTTACATCCTCCTCATACTTTGCGTGCATTGTTTGATTTAGATTGAACTAGCGTTCACTTATTGGGATTATCCTTCGGAGACGGATCGTACGTCCGTCTCTATAATTGTCTTTATTTATTGGGGTACTCATATGAAAAGGCACACAAGCCGCAAGAGTGGTTTCACACTTGTTGAATTGTTGGTCGTGATTGCAATCATCGGTATTTTGGTTGCCAGCACGTGAAGCAGCTCGTAAAATGTCATGTAGCAATAACCTGAAACAACTCGGGTTAGCGATACGTACTTACCACAACACCTATAACTCCATGCCAGCAAATGGTATGTATTTCTGGGGTCGTCAATCCAACAATGGCCAAACTTGGCATAACACCACACATGGTTCTATGTTGGTAAAGTTACTTCCATTCATTGAACAAGATCCACTTTATAACCAACTGAACTTCCAAGACATTGGCATGCGTCAAAGCGGTTATGGTGCTAGATGGATGGCCAAGTTCGAAAGTCGGACTATTGCTCAATCTGCCAAAGGTCGTTACTTTTGGTCAGAAGTGATCCCTACCTTCGTCTGCCCATCCGCCGACGTTGATCCATACGGTCGCCGAGGAAACGAACCACTCTTTGTTCCAGCAACTGGTACTTATGCATTCTCCATGGGAGCTCAGAATATGAACTCTTGGCAAAACATGTGTCAGAACTATAAAGGTAACATATTTGGAACTGGACCACCTCAACATGGTAATGACGCCCGTGCTTATCGAATCTCGGGCCCGTTTGCTCGTGGTATGTGGGCTGCTCGTTTCCGTGATGTCACCGATGGTGAAAGCCAAGTAATCGCATTGGGCGAAATACTACCGGGTAAGTCGGATCACATCGCTGATCGTGGTTGGGCTCACTACAACACGATTTGGTTCGCAACGGCAGGTCCTGTCAACTTCCCAGTTGTTGGTCTTGGTGAACCTGGTTTCTCATGGGGCAATGCCTCGCAACCGTTGAACCCTCATGGTTGTTCACACTATAAGAACTGGGCAACCTCGCAAGGATTCAAATCTCGGCATAAAGGTGGAGCACAGTTCGTCCTCGTAGACGGTAGCGTTCAATTCTTGAGCGAAAATATCGACTATGTGACCTACAACCGACTCGGCGATCGCCGTGATGGTGNNNNCTAAACACTAGTTATATCCATTTAAGTTACAAACCCCTTTGGTTCAATCAAGCATTGAATCAGAGGGGTTTTTTTATCGCTAATTCTCCAGCAATGAGAGTGCTTCGCCATTCGAGCAATGCATGCCGCCTGTTGACCCGAAATTCCTTCTAAAACGGTTAATATTCGATCGCAAAACATTGCAAAAAATGGATTTATTGTATTTGACGCAGCGACATGCGCTGTTACAATCAGGGTGCAATCTACTCTTCTTTACATATCTCTAAATGTTCCCACAAAGTGTTCACTACACTTTTGTAAGTGGTTAAATCCTCGTCACACTTTGCGTGCATTGTTTGATTTGGTTTGAACTAGCGTTCACTTATTGGGATTTTCCTTCGGAGACGGATCGTACGCCCGTCTCTATAATTGTCTTTATTTATTGGAGTACTCATATGAAAAGGCACACAAGCCGCAAGAGTGGTTTCACACTTGTTGAATTGTTGGTCGTGATTGCAAT
>LWDU01041382.1_pt1 | contig 27707 bp, 26 predicted proteins | sample 727161 | NCBI WGS metagenome assembly LWDU01 (sample SAMN04566230, study PRJNA314399) | hydrothermal vent metagenome | isolation source: deep sea hydrothermal plume seawater | place: Mexico: Gulf of California, Guaymas Basin | collected 2004-07-11
CACCGACGTATCGGCATCCAACGCCAACGTCGTCTACGAGTACGCCCCCGGCGGCTCAAGCCTCGGCGAAGGCAACCTCGTCGTACCGGCAGCGGTGCCCGTGCATGGCGGCGAGGTGTCCATCGGTGTCGAATCCGAAGCGACCGGATTGCGTCCCTGGGAGGACGCCTGCTCGTCGCCGTGCCTGATCTTCATGGGAGCGGTCCATGAGCGACTCATGGAGCAGACCCACACCGGTGCCTACTCGCCGTGGGCGGCTGAGAGCGTCACCCCGAACGGCGACTACACCGTCTGGACAATGGTGTTGCGACCGGGGATCACGTTCAGCAATGGAGACGCACTGACCGCCCAGACGATCGCGGACATGTTCCCGATCCAGCAGACCGGGGCGGTTTCCGCCGGAGCGGTCGCTCGGTCCGGGCTCGTGAGCGTCGAGGCCGTTGGTGACCTCACGGTCGAGTACACCCTGAGTGCCACCAACGTGGCCTTCGATGGTGAGCTGGCCCTCCAGACCCTCGGAATGGTGTTCCACCCGGGTCTGGCAGTCAGCGACCCGGACGGATACTCCCTGAACCCGATCGGGACCGGGGCGTTCATCCTGGAGACCCGCGACATCGACAACGAGACGGTCTTCGTGCGGAATCCGAACTACTGGATGTCGGTCAACGGCAAGCAGTTGCCGTACCTCGACCGGCTGATCATCCGGCCCATACCTGATGAGACGAGCCGGCTGGCCGCGTTGACCTCGGGCACCGTGGACGGCATGCAGACCCTGCGGCAGGCCACGATCCGCGACGCCCGTCTCGCCGATGTTGTGATGCACGAGTTCCAGGGCAACAACAGCGGCGGCGGTCACTTCAACGTCGCCGTTCCACCGTACGACGACGTGCGGGTCCGAAGGGGCCTGACCCTGGCCAACAACCAGGACGCGGTCATCGAGGCGTTGGGTGGCAAGGGCATCTCCGATCCGGGAACCCAGTTCTTCTCCCCGGACAGCCCGTGGTACTCACAGGCCGTGGCCGACGCCTGGCCGCACTTCGACTTCGAAGCCGGCACGGCGATGCTCCAGGAGTACGTCGACGATCCGACCCGCTCGGATGGCAAGGCGGTCGGTGAGAAGATCGACGTGGAGTTGGGTTGCGTCGGTGGCGAGGCGACACTCATTGCCGCCATGGCAGTTCTCGAGCAGTTGTGGACCGGGACCGGCCTGGCCAACGTGACTGTCAACCTGGCCGCCGACCAGCCGACCCACATCAACGTGGCCCTGGGTATCGGAAACGCCTTCGTCGGCGAACACGGTGCCCACTGCTGGCGCTGGGGTGACCAGCAGGATCCGTCGGTGGCGCTCGGTTCGGCCTACGGCGACCCGGTGAGCAATCCGTTGAACTTCTCGAACTACGACAACCCGGAGGCCCGGGCCATCCTGGCCGAGGCCAAGACGGTTGCCGACTTCGAGTCCCGCTATGCCCTGTACGAGCAGGTGGGCATGATCGGTGCGACCGAGGTGCCCATGTGGTTCTCGGGCCACACGGCGACGGCGCTGGCATTCGAGGAAGGCATCGTCGGTCTGGACGACTGGGTGCTCCCCGACGGGACGCTCGGCATCGGCCACCCGAGTGCCATTCCACGGACGTATCAGATGTGGCGCACCGACGGCTGACCTGATCGTCAAACGCATAGTTCTGGGGGGTGGAGCAACCCGCTCCACCCCCCAGAGCGCGTCCGGCGGTGCCCGCCGGACAAGTGGAAGGATTGCTGTGCCCTTGGGTGCAGGGCGCGAAACGGAATCGAGGTAGGACCAACGTGGCACGTCTCATCACAGCACGACTGGTTCGACTGGTGGCAGTCCTGCTGGCTGTGAGTTTCCTCACGTTCATGATGGCGAACCTGCTGCCCGGTGATCCAATCGACGCCCTCATCCCGATCGAGCTTCAGGAAGACCAGGAGTTCGTGGCCGAACTCCGCGAGGAATGGGGACTCAACGACCCGCTGCTGGTGCGCTACGGCCGGTGGTTGGGCAACGCCGTCCAGGGGGATCTCGGCAGGTCCTACATCACCGGCCGACCGATCATGGACGAGATCGCCCCCCGGCTGCCCATCACCGCCCAACTGATGGTGGTCTCCATCGGGTTGGCCCTACTGGTCGCCGTGCCCCTTGGCGTGCTCAGCGCCTACCGGGAGGGGTCGCGCACCGACCAGTCGGTCACCGGAGGTGCCCTGCTCGGTATCAGCACCCCGAACTTCCTACTCGGCATCTTCCTCATCTACTTCATGGCGGTGAAATTGCAATGGTTTCCGGCCGTCGGATGGGTACGGATAAGCGACAGTTTCACCGGGAACCTCAAGTCAATGGCCCTGCCGGTCGTCTCCCTGGCCGTTGCCGAGGCCGCGGTGTTCACCCGCCTCGTGCGTTCGGACATGATCGCCACACTCCAGGAGAACTACATCCTCTCGGCCCGGGCCAAAGGTCTCAGGGACCGGTTCATCCTGTTCCGTCACGGGCTACGGCCCAGCTCGCTAACCCTGATCACCGTCGTCGGGCTGAACATGGCCAGCCTCATCGGCGGGACGGTCGTCCTCGAGCGGCTCTTTGCTATTCCCGGCCTCGGATGGCGATTCTTCGGTGCCTTTTTCCAGCGTGACTACATGATGATCCAAGGGATCACCATGCTGATCGCCGCGTTCTACGTGATCATCAACGCAGTGGTCGACTTCATCTACTTGGCGGTCGACCCGCGCATCCGGCGGAGGGTCTGATGTCAACTGTCGGATTCCCTTCGACCCCATCGACCGACTCAACCGTGAGGGACTCCGGGGGCGACTCGCGAGAATGTCGTGGTACACCAGAATCTGCGCCTCCTGGGTGGTGTTGATCATCGCCGCGGCAATCTTCGCCGACTTCATCCCCGGCCTCCCCGACCCGAATTACCAGGGGTTCCTGTGGGGTAACGACAAGATCCTCGAACCCCCGTCGAGGGACCACTGGCTCGGCACCGACGGCATCAGCCGGGACAATCTGGCCCGGGTCATCTACGGGGCCCGGGTCTCGCTGATCTTCGCCGCATCGGCCGTCGCATCCGGCCTGCTGTTCGGCGGAGTGATCGGCTCACTCGCCGGTTTCATGCGGGGCAAGGTCGATGGCGCGATCGGGTTCGGCATCGACGTGATGTTGGCCATGCCGGGACTGGTGATCTACATCTTCTTCATTACGATGATCGGCAAATTTGGCCTGGTTTGGATGTGTCTGGTGGTGAGCGTGCTCGTCATCGCCCCCTACGCCCGGGTGGCCCGGGCCAATGCGCTGGCGATCAGCAACCGCGAGTTCGTGACCGCAGCCCGGTCCATTGGTACGAACAAGGCCCGAATCCTGTTCCGAGAGGTCATCCCGAACGTCTACCCGACCCTTTTCGCCTACGCGCTGGTCTCGATGGGGGTCCTCATCATCCTCGAATCGACACTGTCCTTCCTCGGAATCGGCATGCCGATTCCTACCTCCTCGTGGGGGAACATGATCGCCGAATCACGCCGTGATCTGGCAATCAACCCCTGGCCCCTTGTCTGGCCCGCCCTGACCCTGATCCTGACCGTGTACTCCATCAACGTTGTCGCCGACTGGATCCGCAAAGACATGGCCGCCCGGACCTCGGCCCTGTCCTGAGTCGGGGACGACCTCATGACCGATGTGACAGACCCCGCACCCGGACCGATCGAGCGATCAGGCCGGCGCCGGACCGACCGGCCCACCGTCGGCACGACCACCCGGGTAACCGCCGGATCGACCCTGCTGCGCGTCGAAGACCTCCACACGAGCTTCACCATGCCGTTCGGTGAGGTGAAGGCCGTCAGCGGGGTGAGTTTCACCCTCGACCACGGCCGGACACTGGGCATCGTCGGCGAGAGCGGGTCGGGTAAGACGGTGCTGGTCCGGTCGATCATGCGTCTCAACCTCGGGAGCACCGTGACCACGACCGGCTCCGTCGAGTTCAAGGGTCGGGAACTCCTGGGGATCCCCATACGGCAGATGCAGGACCTCTGGGGGCCGGAGCTGGCCATGGTCTTCCAAGACCCCATGACATCGTTGAACCCACTGGTCCGGGTGTCCCGCCAGGTCACCGAACACCTACACCGTCACCTCGGAGTCAGCCGCGACCAGGCCCACCAGACGGCACTGGAGTTGATGCGCGAAGTACGGATTCCCGAACCAGAGACCCGACTCCGGGCCTTCCCCCACGAACTCAGCGGCGGGATGCGCCAACGGGTCTGCATTGCCATTGCCCTGGCCTGTGAACCAACGCTGTTGTTCGCCGACGAACCCACCACGGCCCTCGATGTCACCGTGCAACACCAGATCCTCAACCTGCTCGGACGCGAGAAACAAGAACGTGACATGACCATGGTGCTGGTCACCCACGACCTGGGCGTGGTCGCCGGCCGGACCGACGACACCATTGTCATGTATGCCGGCAAAGTGGTCGAACAAGCTCCCACCCCGACCCTGTTTGCCGAGATGCGCCACCCGTACTCGGAGGGACTCCTCCGGTCCATACCCAGGATCGGGCAACCCAGCCACACCCGCCTCACCGCCATCACCGGTCGTCCTCCCAACCCCGCAAACCTTCCTGCCGGATGCGCCTTCAGCCCCAGATGCCCCCACGTCCAGCAGAAGTGCCGAGAAGAGACCCCGCCACTGACCGCCGAAGGCAGTTCGTCACACCAGGTGGCCTGCTGGTTCCCGGCCGGTACCGACCGTGGTCGCGACGCCTTCGCCCGGAACATCGCCGACCGCCTGCCCCAGGCCGTCCTGGTCGCCGAAGGCGCCGAATCGTCGACCGAGGCCGGTTCGACCGGCCAACCGGTCGAAGACGGGGGCAACTGATGGCCGGCACCGGGAAAGCCCACCTCCGCCCGGCCGACGAGACCCTCGTCCGGATCGAAGACCTGGTCGTCGAGTTCCCGGCGCCAGGCAGACGTTCGGTCAAGGCGGTCAGCGGCATCAGCCTCGACATCAAGGAAGGCGAAACCCTCGGGCTGGTCGGCGAGTCGGGCTGCGGGAAGACCACCACGGGACGAGCGCTCATCCAACTACCACCGCCCACCTCAGGCTCAGTGGTCTTCGACGGCACCGAGCTCACAGCACTGTCCGAGCTGCAAATGCGCCGCCAGCGCACCGACATGCAGATGATCTTCCAGGACCCGATCAGTTCGCTGAACCCTCGACGCCGGATCGGTGACGTGGTCGCCGAACCGCTGAAGGTCTGGGGACCGCACGACGCAGACCAACAGGTCCGGATGGTGGACGAGATGCTAGAGGCGGTCGGAATCGACCCTGCCACCGCCCGCTCAAAGCGGCCCCACGAGTTTTCCGGTGGCCAATGCCAGCGAATCTCCATAGCCCGGAGTCTGGTGCTCGGTCCTCGGCTGTTGATCTGCGACGAACCGGTCAGCGCCCTCGACATGAGCATCCAAGCTCAGATCCTCAACCTCCTTGAGGACCTCAAGGCCGACTACCAGCTGACCCTGATGTTTATCGCTCACGACCTCGCGGTAATCAAAAACGTCAGCGACCGGGTGGCCGTCATGTACCTGGGCAAGCTCTGCGAGGTCGGCGGCGCCGACCAGCTATACGCCGACCCGGCTCATCCCTACACAGAGATACTGCTCGGAGCGAACCCGGAGCCTGACCCCGAGGCGGTCCTCGACCTGGAATCGGTTGAAATCGTTGATCTGCCGTCGCCCATCGACCCCCCCTCCGGATGCCGGTTCCGCACCCGGTGCCCCCGGGCCGACGAGCGCTGCACCGAGGAGGAACCGCAGATGCGCCAGGTCTCGGCGGGTCACCACGTGGCCTGCCATCACCCCTTGGTGGCTGTAGCCGGCTGAACGGCGCCCTGTCCTATATACGGCGCCCAACTTGTGTTGGTGCCTGATCGCGACCATCGTGGTCACCTCGTAAGAGATCTCTCGCGCCTTTGAACTTCTAAGTACCGGTGGCGAGGCGGAACCAACGAAAGGCAATTCCATGCTTCGTCGAACTTTCCGGCTGGGACCGATCGTTCTCAGCCTCGCGCTGCTGGCCGGTGCCTGTGGCTCTGATGGTGATAGCAGCGGTTCCGCCATCCCCTCCCCCACTGTCCGTACCACCACATGCCCCGGCCAGGAGCGCGAACGCCGCCAGCACCACCGTGAATCGGACCTGTCGAGTCCCCATGAAGAACTTCCCCTCCGTCTGTCGAGCTGAGGCCCGACGCGCAATCGCATGTCGGCCAGTCGGCAGACGGGCCCAACATACACGCAATCTGACGATGTGTCAGAAATACTCCGGAACAGTCCCACGGGCATCTCTCCGTAGGCCAGGTCCCGACCCGCAATCCCTCGCAGACGGCTAGCGTTCCTGCCCATGCCACGCATGAAGATCCAGTTGACGAGCGCTCGGGACGATGGCGACTGGACGTGGCGCGCCCACGGCGCCCGGCAGCCGAAGGGATCCATAGGCCGGGACCTGGTGCCAGACGGAGCGGCGGTCGGCGACGTGCTGCGCGTCGAGGTTGACCAGTTCATGGACGGGATAGAGGTCACGTCGGTCCTCCGGGGCCAGGCCGAGCGAACCGGGGCTGAGAGCCTCGAGATCATCGGGTCGGGTCGCAACGAGCCGCTGGTGACCACCAAGCTGACCGGGCGACGTGGACGCCGTGGCGACGACGATCGCAGGGACGGTAGACGCGAGGGTGGTCGCGGCCAGCGACGTGACGGTGACAGGCGCCCACGGCGCGACGGGGAGGGTCGGGGTGACCGAGACCGCGGCCCCCGCTCTGCAGCCGACCGGAAGGACGGCGACCAGCGCAGGGGACGCGAGGACACCGGACGCGACGGTGACAGGCGTGGGGGCCGCAGCAGCCAGAGGAGCAGGACGGCGGCTACTGCCGACACCAAGGCCCGGGCCCGCCGTCTCCGACCTCGCCGCACCCACCGCAAGGCGGCCATCGCCGCCCTACCCGAGGACCAGCGGCGTCTGGCCCAGATCCTCGTCCGGGACGGCGTGCCCGGACTCAGGACCGCCATCGAGGCGCAGAACAAGGCGGCCGAGGCAGACGGCCAGCCCGGCATCCCAGCCGACCTCCTGTTGAAGTTGGCTGAACGGATCCATCCCGCCCTGAGGAGTGCCGACTGGCAGGACCGCGCAGAAGCCGCCCTCGCCGGAGTCGCCGATGTGGACCTCCGCGACCTGCGGTCCGTTGTCGTGGCTGCGGAATCGGCCTTCCGTACCGACGAGAACCGCGCACTCGCCGACCAGCTCAGAGAGGCACTCACGGCCCGCGTCGAGCGCGAGCAGCAGACCTGGCAGGCGGAGGTGGCCAGCGCCATCGAGGAGGACCGCGTCGTGCGGGCCCTGCGCCTCAGCTCCCGCCCTCCGAAGGCCGGCGCCCCCCTACCCGGACCCGTCCTGGACCGACTGGCGGCGATGGCCGATGCCAGCCTCACGAGCGAAACCGGACAGGACCGTTGGGCCACGGTGCTGGACGCGGTCGCCCTCTCCCCCGTCCACCTGCGGGTCGTCCCCGCTGGACTACCGACTGAGCCCGGCGACCAGCTCCTGGACGTGGTGAAGCGCGTCTCCATGAGCGTCCCGGCCATCGCCGCAGCGTTCGGCATAGAGCCGACCGCCCCTCCACGGGCCCGGCGCGGACGACCACGGGGCTGACGCCCGCTTCCGACCCGGGCACGACCCGTATGTAGGGTCCCCTTCCATGACGGTCGACTTCGAGGTCAGGGCTCGCATCGCGATCATCACGTTGAATCGTCCGGAGGCCCGCAACGCGGTCAGCCAGCAGCTCGCCGAGGACCTCGAGGCGGCTATCGACCGCCTCGAATCGGACGACGGGTTGTGGATCGGGATCCTGTGCGGCAACGGCCCCGCCTTCTGTGCTGGTGCGGACCTGAAGGCGATCGCCTCCGGTGAGGCCAGACTCACCACGAAGCGGGGGGGCTTTGCCGGCCTGGTCCGTCGAGCCAGGACGAAGCCCCTCATCGCCGCAGTGGAGGGCCCCGCTGTGGCCGGTGGGACCGAGATCGTGCTGTCCTGCGACCTGGTGGTTGCCAGCACCACGGCGCGCTTCGGTCTGCCGGAGGTGAAACGGTCCCTGGTTGCCAATGCCGGCGGCCTGTTCCGACTCCCCAGGGCCCTGCCACGCAATGTGGCGATGGAGCTCGCCCTGACCGGTGACGACCTCGACGCCGATTCCGCCTTCCGGCACGGTCTGGTGAACCGACTCGTCCAGCCCGGAGAGGCGCTGGGTGTGGCCATGGAACTTGCCGACGCCATCAACGCCAATGCCCCGCTGGCAGTACGCGCCTCGCGCAAGGTGGTGTTGGCCGCCCATCTCCTCGAGGACGAGGAGGCCTTCCAGATGGCAGCGGACGCCACCCGTGACGTGGTCGGAACCGAGGATTTTCGGGAGGGCCCCAGGGCCTTCGTGGAGAAGCGGGCTCCGCGTTGGACAGGACGCTGATCTCCGGCCGAACGGCAGGGGGCGCCCGCCTGTGGTCCCAGCCGGTGGTGGCGGTCAGTCCAGGGACAGCAGTGAGCCGGGGACCAGTCCCTGTTCGACCAGGAATGACGTCAGGCCGTCCACCAGTGGAAGGCCGTCCAGATCCGCCACGTCCACCCATGCCGCCTCGATGGCATCTGAACCGGGCACCGGTGGCGTCCCATCCAGGATCGTGACCCGGAAGTCGGCGATGACGAGGTGGCGGCCGACCGTCAGATGCTCGACCCAGCCAAGCATCTGACCACATACTCCAGCGAGGCCCGTCTCCTCCCGGAGTTCGCGTACCACCGCGGCGACCATTGCCTCACCGGCCTCCACACGTCCTCCCGGCACGGACCAGAGGCCCTTCCCGGGCTCGGTTCCACGGCGTACGAGGAGGATCCGATCGTCCTCGATGGCAATGGCACCCACGCAGAGTTCAGGTCGTCCGCCGCTCACCTCCGGTCCAGCCAACGGTGAACGATGATCGCCCTGGCGACCATTCCATGTGCCTCGAAGAAGTTCTTCGTGGAACGGTCACCGGGTAGCGCCACGGACTGGATGGCGACGGCACCCCTCCCGGACGCCTCCATGAGGAGTGCCTCCAGGATCACCTCGCCGACGCCAACCGACCGGGCGCCGGGATCCACGAATATCTCCTCGACGTTGGCCTGTGTGGAACCGTCCGACACGGTTCCCAGGGTCATGAGGCCGTAGCCGACGACCGTGCCGTCGATCGTTCCCACCAGCAGAACCGTCGCCTCATCGCCGAGTGCCGTTGCGATACGCGCACCCGGGTCGTTGCGCTGCGGGTCGAGCCGGACAGCGACGTCACCACCCTTCCGTTCGGGAAGTTCCGCTCTGGCCGCCGCCGCCAGGCCAATCAGGACGTCGAGGTCCCCACTTGAAGCCGGTCGAGCGGACTCCTCCATCAGGAAACCGGCATGCTCACCTGATAGGGCCGCCGCAATGGCCGCACTCACCGGTCTCGGCCACCGTCTTGGCCTGGATCAACAGGAAGCAGTGCGGACAGTGCAACTCGGTGTCCTGCCGCTCGACCGTCCCGCTGGTCGGAACCGGGGCCGGGGCGTCCCCTTCGTTCTCTTCGTCCTCTTCGTCCTCTTCGTCCGCGGCTATCCGGTCCCGGAGGATCTCGTTCAGGTCGGCCTCGACCTCGTCAGGGTCGGGTTCGTCCTCGTCGTCCTCTTCGCCGGCGCCGGCAGGTCGCGCTCCGTCTTCGTCCTCATCGTCGTCGGAGCCCTCGTCGTCGGAGCCCTCGTCGTCGGACCCATCCGCATCCTCCGGTCCCGACTCATCCTCAACGAACCCGTCGCCGCCCTCGGCGAATTCCTCGCCGGCGTCGTCGGCTGTCTCCTCGTCGGATGTCTCTACGGTCACTTCTTCAGCCATCGGGTCCTCGGGCAATGCGGTCGGTTGGTCGCGGCGGGATCATAGACAGGATCAGCCGACCATCAACCCCCACCCCGGACAGAGCGCTTCCTCTCGGCCCGACGCTCGCCTTCGAGGCGTTCCAGATCAGCTTCGCCTGAATGGTCCACGAAGGACATCATCTCGGCAATTGCATGGTGCCCGGCCACATCGGATATCAGGTGGTGCATCTGCTGCGCCACCTTCCGGTACGAGGGATGGCCCTGGGGGGTGGAGCGGAGCTCCAGGACGTGCATGGCCTCACGGGCGTTCATGTGCATCAGGTAGCGGACCCGGTAGGCCAGCGACACCGCGTACGGGGCCTGGTCGGGGTAGGGCCCCCGGAGGGCCTCGTACAGGTCCCGTGAGCGTTCCATGGCGGCATCGAACCGGCCACCGACGCCAGCCTCGTCCACCTCCGGGGGCCGCACGTAGCCATGGTCCGTGGACAGCCTCTGCCAGTCCAGCGTCAGCATCCGATGCCGCTGCATGTCCCGGAAGGCGCCGTAGTCCGACAACACGTCGAACCGGTACGAGGGCCGCTCGAGCGCACGGCCGGGCCGGTGTCGGCGATTGCCCCGATCGCCCACGAACGCCCGCAGGATGGTGAGGCGCTCCTCGATGGACATCGCCCTGACCCTGGCCTCTACCTCACGATCGGAGCGGTTCGTCACCGGATAGAGGGCTGCGGCCACCAGCTTCACCTCGGCGTCCGGATCCCACTCGGTGAGGTCCACCACCGGCGAACCCGCTACCGCCTCCTCCGAAGGGAAGTACTCCTCGGCCAGGTCCTCCAACCGCTCCCTGACATCGGTGGCGTACCTGCCCACCTCCTCGCCCCTGTCCGGAAGGTCCACCCGCTTCAGGAAGGAGGGGATGACCTTCCGCAACTCGACGAGCATCAGCTCCGCGTAGGTGCGGGCCTCCGGAAGGGGGTGCGCACGCATGCGGACCAGGAGCGACTCGTAGGCCTGCCCGGTCCCGTAGATGCCGACGTTGGAGAGCGATGCCGCAGGTAGCACTCCCCTCACGGCATCGAAGGCCTTGGCGGCAATGGCCTGCCGATAGACGAAGTCCGAGTCGCCAGCCGACTTCGGGAGGGCCCTGCGGAAATGGTCGTTCATGTCGCGGACGAGGTCGGTGTAGACCTCGAAAAGCCGATCCATGTCCGAGATGTAGCGGGCACCGATGGGTGAAGCGAGGACGTCAGGGTCCCGGAAGTAGCGGTAGCGGCCGCCCAGCCGGGAGTCGTAGGCGATGTAGCGGGTGGACTGTTCCAGGTACGCCATCAGTCGGCCCCACTCCAGGACCTTGGTGAGGATGTTGGATGCCTGTTCGCAGGCCAGGTGAACCCCGCCCAGCTGGGCCACGCTGTCGTCGCCGTACTCGAAGAAGACCTTGTCGTAGAGTTCCTCGGCACGCCGCAGCCCGACCGTGGCGTCGATCGTCTCGTCGCCGGAAACGTCCAGTTCTCCCACGAACTCCTCGAGGAACAGGCGACGAAGGCTCTTGTCTGAACGCGAGTAGCGGGCGAAGAGCGCACCCTTCACGACCTCGGGGAGGTTCACCAGGGCGAAGACCGGCTGGTCCAGGTTCGTGAAGTAACGACGTAGGACGTCTGCCTCGTCCGGACTGAACTCCTCGGCGGCGTAGGTGGTCACGGGCGCCGAACCTACGACGTCTAGGTGGGTACGGCGCGGACGCCAAGCATGTGCTCGAACTGTTCCCTCGCCGTGGCCAGGAGGGATCCCTCGGTCCAGCAGTCCACCACGGTCAGGGCCATGGCCTTCGCACCATCCAGGACCGCCAGGTCGGCTTCGGCGCTCGCTGCGAAGCCTGCGAACGCCTCCGTGTGGATTGCCGTTCCGGCCGGTGCCGACTTGATCATCGGGTGGATGGAGGGCACGACATAGCTCACGTTGCCCATGTCCGTGCTGCCCACGACCTGGTGTTCGACCGCCGGCATGACCGTCCGGCCGAGCAGCGCTGCGTTGGCCGTATAGCGGTCCAGGAGCGCCCGATTGTCCAGCACCTCCGCATAGGACGGCTCGATCCACTCGATCTGGAGATCGCACCCCGTCGCATCAGCCCCTGCCTGCAGGCAGGCGGCCAGGCGGAGCTTCAGGTCCTCCAGTCGTGAGCGGCTGGGCGACCGTACGTACCAGTTGGCAGCCGCACGCACGGGCACGATGTTCGCCTTCTCTCCGCCGTCGGTGATGATCCCGTGGATCCGCTCGTCCGGAGCGATGTGCTGGCGCAGCGCAGCGATGTTCACGTATCCCAGTACCGCTGCATCAAGGGCGTTCAGGCCCTTCTCGGGTGCAGCAGCAGCATGTGCAGCCCGGCCCTTGTAGGTGACCGCCGCCTGCTGTACGGCGAGGCTCGTGATGTTCTCCAGGTCGGCGTCAGCCGGGTGAACCATGAGGGCGGCGTCTACGCCATCGAAGGCCCCCCGCTCCAGCATGAACTGCTTGCCGCCACCGCCCTCCTCGGCCGGTGTCCCGAGGATCCGGACCCTGCCGCCCAGCTCTTCAGCCACCGCAGCCGCCGCAAGGCCGGCGCCCAGTCCGGCGGTGGCGATGATGTTGTGTCCACAGGCATGTCCGATGCCGGGCAGGGCGTCGTACTCGCACAGGACGGCCACCACGGGGCCGGTGGTGCCGGCTGATCCCTCGAAGGCGGTCTCCATGCCGTAGGCCGACTGGACGACGTCGATGCCCTGCGCCGCCAGGACGCCGGTCAGGAGGTCGTGGGCGGCGTGCTCCTGGAATGCAAGTTCGGGATTGGCGTGGATCGCCCTTGACGTCTGGATCAGGACCTCGGCCAACTCGTCCACGCGGTCGCAGACCGCCCGCCGCGCACCCTCCAACTGACCTGCTGTCGTGTCTCCCATTCGCGGAGACTATCCGAGGCCACCGGGACGGACAGGAGCCAGGCTCATACGGTCAGGTGGAGCGCCTCGGGCTCGATGCGAACCGAGAGGTTCCGGACACGACCGATCACCTCGCCGTCCAGCCGGACCGTGAGGGGTCGGTCGAAGGTGGTCTGGACGGCAGGCAGGCGCCGGTAGTCGATGTCCGGGTGTGGAACGTGGTCGCCCCGCCCGAGGCGCCGCCAGGCCGCTATCTGGGCGGCGGGACGCAGGTCTGCGTCCAGGACGTCGAGGAGGCCGTCTCCCGGATGGGCCCGGGGCGCAAGGTTCCAGCTTCCGTGGTGCGCCGCATTCGCCGCTACCCACCAACGCCCGATGCCGATGGGTGAACGGGCCACCAGGTGTGCAGCGAACCAGTGCAGGCGACCGTCCAGCAGCACCGAGCCGATGTCGACCACGACGCGGCTGCCCGTTCCACCCGGAACCACCTCGCCGCGCCCGCCCAGGGTGCGGCAGAGGTCTCCTCCGACAAGGGCCACGTGGGGTATTGGACTATCGGCCCTCCTGGCGGCGGTGATGACGGCTCGCAACTCGGCATTGCTGGCCGCCACGACCGCATCGGCTGGAACGATGCCGCGGCCGCCCCAGTCCCGGCCCCTCTCGACCGTCATCCGACGTCCTCCGTGCCAGTCGAGGCGTCTCCCGGCGGCGCACCGGCGGACATGGCCACCACTCCCCGGACCAGTAGACCCCCGGCAGCGTCGGCCACCCTCGCCAGCGGATCCGGCGCCACCTTCGAGACCTGTCGGAGGAGGTCGGCCACCAGGCGGACGTTGCGCACGAATTCCCCGCCCGTCATCTCGGGATCCAGGACCTCCTCGAGCTCCCCTCCGCCGGCCCATGCATGTATCACGTGTGCGAATCCAGGATCCGGTGGGAGTGCCGGTTCCATTCCGAAGTCCGATTCCACCTCTGCGACCTCTGATGCCAGCCCCAGGATGTCAGCGAACCGCGGTCCGAAGTCACCTCCGAGGCGAATCCTGGACGGCTCACCAGGGCCACGCTTCCGGAAGGTCAAGGTCGAGACCAGGCCGGCCAGCACCCCGGGCGAGACGCCGTCCAGGAGACCGGCCGCCATCACCTCGACCACCAGCAGGTCGGCCTCGTTGTGGATCGCCGTGAGTGGCCGCCCCCTCTCCGTCAGGGCCCAGCCGTCCGCCAACCCTCGCTCCTGGAGGACGTGGAGGGAGGAATCCAGGCGGTCCGTAAGGGCGCTCCCGGCTGATGCGTCAGCGATTCGGGCGAGGTTCCGCTCGAGGCGTGCCAGGCGTCGTCGTGCTGCCGGGTCCTCCCCGGCTTCCCGGGCGAACGGTCGCAGGCGCTCCATTGCGGCCCGCCGGAACTCCGGCCGATCGGGTGCGAAGGGCGCCGGCAGGTCGACCTCCCCCACCCTCACCGGGAGACGCGCAAGGTCGGCTGGATCAATCGTCGAGATCCGGCCTGCCTGGTCCAGGCTCCTGAGCTTGAGGCGCCCCCCACCCCTGTGGGCGATGGAGACCACCAGGTGGGCGAGGCCGTCGTCGATGACCACCACCTCGCCGGGCCGGAGTCCCGCCGGTTGTACCGGTTCGCCGTCCACGTATCCGAGCTCTGCCAGCCCGGTCCGGATCTCCCGTGCCTCCGTGCGCATCTCGTCGGAGCGCCGCTGACGATTCGCCTCCTGTCGGTCCATCTGGAACTGTGCGAAGGATCGTGCCAGGAGGTCGTCCGCCTGGGCCCGGGAGCGACCCAGGATCAGGTTCGCCACCATGTTGTAGGTGGGTCGGAAGGCGGATCGGAGGACGAAGTCCCTGCTGCCGGCGAGGCCGGCGACCCGGTCGAAGGGCACGAACGGGGACCAGCAGACGATGGCGTGGCCTTCGGTGTCCATGCCGCGCCTTCCGGCACGTCCGGTGAGTTGCGTGAACTGGCCCGGCGTGAGGACCTCGTGGGTCTGGCCGGTGAACTTGGTCAGCCTGTCGATCACGACGGACCGGGCCGGAAGGTTCACCCCGAGGGCGAGGGTCTCGGTGGCGTAGACGATCTTCAGCAGGCCCATGGCGAAGAGTTCCTCGGTCACCTCCTTGAAGATCGGGACCAGCCCAGCATGGTGCGAAGCGACACCTCGTTCCAGGCCCTCGGACCAGCGCTCAACACCCAGCGCCTCCAGGTCGGCGGGAGGCAGCCCGTCGAGTCGGGCCGTCACGTGTTCGGCGACCGACGCAGCCTCCGAACCGTTGTTCAGGCGGACGCCGTCGGACAGGATCGCATCACGGGCCTCATCACATCCGGCCCTGCTGAAGATGAAGTGGATCGCCGGCAGGAGTCCGTGGGCGGAGAGTTCGCCGAGAACCTCGTCGCGCCGGGGGGTGACCCAGCGGGATCCCCGGCCCCGGCCACCACGCTGAGAGTTCCCACGCTCGTTGTCGAAGCGTCGCCCATCAGGGTTGGGAGAGCCCCCACGGTGCGTCGCCAGGCGGTGCAGGCGGCGTTCCCGGCCACGCTCGGCCACCAGGTAGTGGGTCCGAAGCCGCACCGGTCGTCTGGTCTCCACGATCACGTCCGTGGGTCCCCGCACCGCCGTCAACCAGTCGCCCAGTTCCCGGGCATTGGAAACGGTCGCAGAGAGGGCGACCATCCCGACCTCCGGCGCGAGGTTCAGGACCACCTCCTCCCAGACGGCCCCACGATAGGGATCCTCCAGGAAGTGGACCTCGTCGAGGACCACCCAGCCAAGGTCGGCCGTCGCCATGGACCCCGCATAGAGCATGTTGCGGAGTACCTCGGTGGTCATCACCACCACCGGGGCATCCGGTGATACGACCTGGTCACCCGTCATGAGGCCGACACTGCCGGCGCCGAGACGCTGGCACAGGTCCCGGAACTTCTGGTTGGAGAGGGCCTTGATCGGGGCCGTGTAGAACACCCGCTGTCCGGCGGCGAGTGCCCGGTCGATGGCGTGCTCGGCCACGACGGTCTTTCCGCTGGAGGTCGGGGCCGCCACCAGCACCGATCTTCCCGCATCCACCGCGGCCATCGCCTCCAGCTGGAAGCGATCCAGCTGGAAGGAACGTTCCCGGGTCACCTGGTGCGGGCCCTGCGACGACGCCGATCCCGCAGCATGCCCAGGAGGATGGCCAGCTCGTAGAACACCAGCATCGGTACGGACAGGATGAGCAGCGTGAACGGATCGCCACTGGGCGTGAGCACGGCCACGAGGGCCACGATCCCGACGACCGCGTAGCGGCGGGTGCGCCGCAGCCCGGCAGGGGTGACCACGCCGATCAGCTGGAGGAACACGAGCACCAGCGGAAACTGGAAGCCGATGCCGAAGGCCAGCATCATCTTGACGACGAATCCCAGGTACTTGGATGGGGAGAAGACGCTGACCAGGTCCGGGCCGCCGATCCCGATCAGGAAGTCGAGGGCCCGCGGGATGCTCCAGTAGGCCAGCCCACACCCCGTGGCGAACAGCAGCACGCCGACCACCACGAAGGGGATCGCCCAGCGACGCTCCCCGGCCTGCAGACCGGGAACCACGAACCGCCAGGCCTGCCAGAGCAGGACAGGCATGGCGAGCGCCACCCCGCCGTAGCCGGCCACCATCATCCTCACGCCGAACGGCTCGAGGGGGTCCGTGACGAGCAGCTCGCAACCATCCCCGAAGGCGTTCGATACGGAACCCGAACCGCGGATCTGGCAGTAGGGCTGGAGGAGGAGCTCCAGGATCTGCGGGTAGAGGATCCAGCAGGCGACCGCCCCGACGGCGATCGCGGCCACCGCAAGGATCAGGCGCCGGCGGAGTTCCTCCAGGTGCTCGACCAAGGGCATCTGGGCATCGGAATCAGGCACCGTCTGGCCCCGCTGGCCGCTCCGGGTCCTCCGGGGCCGGTTCGGTGATCCGCCGGCCACGCTCCCTGGCCAGGGCCTCGATGGACGGGTCCTCGACCAGCTCCCTGACCTCCTCCTGGAAGGCCCCCGCCACCCGACGCACCTCCCTGGTCATCGAACCGACACGCCTCGCCACGACCGCCAGACGGGCCGGGCCCAGGACCAGCAGGCCGAGCATGAGGATGACCAGGACCTCGCCTCCGCCGATATTGCCCATGGCCGGCGCCTATCCACGGGCGACCGGGCCGACGTCGAGGCGACGGACCGATCGGGCCAGGTCACCGACGGCGACGGACAACCGTCCCAGTCGAGAAAGGGACTCGGCTACCAGTACCAGTTCACGGGTCAGGACGAGGGAGAGGCGGGCGACGGCGACGACCACCGCAACGAGCCCGAAGGCGGCCAGAAGCCATGCACCGTCCACGTCGACGAGCCTAGGCGTAGTCGCTTCGTACGACGGCCCCGGTGAAGGGCAGACTGGACCCGTGTCCCGTTCCGCCGAGAGGCCCCGTGAGCCGATCCTGTTCGCCCACCGGGGAGGCCGTGCACATGCTCAGGAGAGCTCACTCCAGGCCTTCGAGACGGCGATCCGGATGGGCGCCACGGGTCTGGAGGGCGACGTGTGGTGTACGGCCGACGGGGTTCCGGTGCTGCACCACGATCGACGGGTCGGCTCCCCTCTGAGGCGTCGCCCGATCACCGGACTCCGACGGGAGCATCTTCCGGACGGGATCCCCACCCTGGAGGACCTCTACCGCCGGATCGGTGGTGGCGTTCCCCTCTCCCTGGACATCAGGGACACCACGGCGATCCCGGCCGTCCTGGAGGTGGCCCGTCGGCACTCCGCCGTCCGGTCGCTCTGGTTGTGCCATTCGCAGCAAAGTGTCCTGGCCGGCATCCGTGAAACGGAGAGGGACGTGGTCCTGGTCCACTCCACCCGTATCGAGCGGATCAACGAAGGACCCGAGAGGATGGCGGCGGACCTCTCGAACATGGCCATCGATGCGGTGAACCTGCCTGAACAGGACTGGAGTGCCGGGTTGGTCGCCCTGTTCCGCCGCTTCGGCCTCCGCTGCCTCGGCTGGGATGCCCAGCATCCCCGGCAGATCGACCGACTCATCGCCCTGAGGCTGGATGGGATCTACGGCGACCACGTGGACCGGCTCGTGGAGGGGCTCGCCAACCGTCGGGTCCGCCCCTGAGGGGCAGGTCAGAGCCTGTCCAGTGCCCCCAGCGGCCATACCCGAACGAAGGCGCGACCGATGATCGAATCGATGGGTACCGGGCCGAAGAACCGGCTGTCCCGTGAGTTGGACCGGTTGTCACCCATGACGAACACGTTGCCATCCGGGACTGTGCACGCGCCCATCTCGGAATCGGTGCACCCGGGAACCTCCCCGAAGTCAGCCGTGCCCTCCTGGAACGGAAGGTACGGCTCGATCAGGAGGCCACCACCGATGAGCAGGCGTCCTCCCTGGGCGGTCACCCTCTCACCGGGTAGGGCAATCACCCTCTTGATGAGATCCTCGCCGCCGGCCCCCACTCCAGGAGGCGACCGGAAGACCACCAGGTCACCCCTGTACACGTCGTGCAGCTGGTAGCTCAGCTTGTTGACGAGGATCCGATCACCGGACCAGAGGGTCGGCTCCATCGACGGGGATGGGATGTAGAACGCCTGGAACAGGAAGGTCCTGACTATCAGGGCGAGCACCAGGGCCCCTACGAGCACCGAGCCCCACTCGATCACGGAGCGCCGCGCCGAGCCGAGCCTCCCCGGAATCCCCAGGTCCACCTCCTGGCGTACATCCACGGGAGCGTCCAGGGTCGGCGGTGTCGTCGGAGAGCCGGACCACGGTGGAGTCACCGGGAGGTCGAAGGTTCCCTCCAGGGGTCCTGTTACGGGGTTCCCTCCGCCCGTCAGGTCCGCCCGCGTCACGATCGGGACCCCGACCGCCGGAGACCGCCAGGTCGGCTCCTCCGGCTCTGGCGCCTCCGCCGGCAACGGATCCTCGGCGACGTGTTCCGTGGGGTGCTCCGTGCCGGTCGTCTCGCCGGTTGATCGCGCCCGGGCCCGGGCCAGGAGGCCGTCCTCCCAGGCTCTCGCATCCGGATCATCGGAGGCGGACACCTCCGGTCCGGGAGCCTCGCCGCCCCCTGGGGTCTCGTCCGTCACGGGCCGAACCTAGCCGTCCGGGTACGGATGGCGGTGGCGCCTGCTCAGCGGTAGCGGGCCAGGACGCGCCGTGCCGCAGCGGCCCGGAGATCCGTTCCCAGGCCGGGTGGAGCAACCACCACCTCGGCAGCAGGCCCCAGCCTCAGCAGGAGCCGTTCCAGCCACCTGTCCGCAGTGACCGGCAGGGTCACCCGTAGCCGCCCGTCGGGTTCCGAATCCAGGCCGGTGTGCGGGTACTGGTCGACCACCCAGCGAACTCCGGGGTCCAGCAGCAGGGTCACCTCGGGAAGGCTGCCGTCCACCGGTATGCCGTCCATTGCCTCGGCCACGTCGTCAGGTGGCTGGAACACCTCGTCGGTCAGCTCGGCCCTCCGCACCCGATCCAGGCGGAAGACCCGGGGGGCCTCGGCCAGTCGGCAGTGGGCCACCAGGTACCAGAAGCCGTCGTAGAGACAGCGGTGCGGCTCGACCACCCTGCTGGTCTCGACGTCACGGCCGTAGGAGTAGTAGTCGATGTCGATGCAGCGTCCAGTCCCGATGCCCTCCCGGATTACCTGGAGGACCGGTTCGTCGCCGGCCGCCAGCCGGATCTGCACGGCTTCCGCCTCCGAGCCCCTCGCTCCGGCCAGCTTGGCGACCGCCCGCTCCAGCGGCCCCAGTTCGTCGACGTCCAGGAGGGCCGCCACGGCACGACCGGCGGCGACCAGGGCCGCCAGATCGGCGGGGTCCATCCGCATCGGCTTGCCCAGGAGGTCGTTTCGCTCGACCCGGATCCGATCTTCGGTGACGAGGATCTCGAAGAGCAGGAAGCTCTGGTAGGGATCGGCCGACACGAAGTTCACGACGTCGGTGAGGTCCCGCACCAGGTCCGCCGGTGGGTAGCCGTACATCGTGGCCACCTCTCCGATGTCGGCGCCGGACGGGTGGTTCTGCTCCAGCCACGGGATGAGGGACAACAGCCGGCGGGCACGGTCCGCTGCACCCGCTGCACCCGGTGCACTCATGCCAGAGCCTCCAGCCAGGCCACCGTCTCAGCGCGGAACCAGGCCGGCTCCAGGACCTCGGCTCCGTCCAGGAACGTCAGCAGGAATGACCGGAAGGCATCCGGTTCCCGGACGAGTTCCTGCACGACGATGGATCCGTCGTCACGTCGCTCGACTACCTCCGCCGACGGCAGGAAGCCCGTCAGCCAGGTGACGTGACGCTCGTCGACCAGGATCCTGAACGGCTCCGCCTCGGCATCCCCGAACTGCCAGGCGTGGTCCTCGCGCACCTCGATGGGCACCTCCGGTGGCTCGATCCGCTCGTCGCCCACGTCCACGCCTGACTCGAACCGGTCGCACCGGTACTGGCGGCCGGCCAGCCGCTTCCTGTCCCGACCGGAGAGCTGCCAGTGGCCTCTGGTGAAGACGAGACGGTGGGGTTCCACCACCCGGCGTTCACCCTTGTAGACGAAGGACACCACCAGTCCCCCCGTCACCGCACGCATCAGGTCCCGGACGATCGAATCCCCGGGCACCTCGGCAACGGGCCTGGCCCTGTCCAGGTCGGCAGCGACACCGGTTCCACCGAGCATCCAGATGGGTACGTCAGGCGCAGCTTCGTCGAAGCCGACCATTGCCGAGGCCAGCGCCAGGCTGGCCAACTCTTCGGGATCGAGTGCCGGAAGGTCCGCTTCCATGGCAGACCTGTGGATCCGATAGCCCGAACCGGACGACTCCCAGCCCGCAACCGCCTCCAGCACGATCGGCAGGCCCAGTTTTCGCAGCTCGTCCTTGTCGCGTTCGAAGGTCCGACGGAACGACTCGTCGTCCTCCGCGTATGCACCGGGCGGCAGGGCGCCGCGGATCTCGTGGCGAGTGAGCGGGCGTTCCGTCTCCAGGAGCAGGGCGACGAGGTCCAGGAGTCGCTCCAGCTTCTTCATTGCCGCCATGGCGGCACTCTAGGTTGACCCCGGTAACGGGGGCGGGCCTCAGAGTGAGTCGATCAGCTTCTGCACCCGCTCGTCCTCGTACCGGAATGGGTCCTTGCAGAGCACCGTTCGTTGGGCCTGGTCGTTCAGCTTGAGGTGGACCCAGTCCACCGTGAAGTCCCGCCGACGTTCCTTGGCCCGGCGAATGAAGTCGCCACGCAGTTTCGCCCTCGTGGTGGAGGGCGCCTCGTCAACCGCTGCGGCGATCGCCGCATCCGTGGTGATCCGCTCCATCATGCCGCGTTCCTGCATCAGGTAGTAGAGGCTCCTCCGCCTGTTCACGTCGTGGTACTGGAGGTCCAGGAGAAGGACCCTGGGGTCCGAGAGGGCCAGGCCGTGCCGGTCCCGGTAGGACTCCACCATGCGGTGCTTGGCCACCCAGTCGCATTCGCGGTGGAGGCTGAGAGGATCCTTTTCGATCCCGTCCAGGACGTGCTCCCACATCGCCAGTATCTGGTCCTCCTCCGGGGTGGTGTCACGCCGCTCGGCGAATCGGAGAGCCCTGTCCAGGAACTCCCTCTGGATGTCCAGGGCACTCATCTCCCGACCGCTGGCCAACCGGACGGTCCTCCTACAGGTCAGGTCGTTGCTGATCTCGCGGATCGCCCGCGTCGGGTTCTCCAGCGTCATGTCCCGGAACACCACGTTGGGCTCCTCCAGCATCCTGAGGATGAAGCCGCAGGCCCCCACCTTCAGGAAGCCGGCGTACTCGCTCATGTTGGAGTCCCCGACGATCACGTGGAGGCGTCGATAGCGCTCGGCATCCGCATGCGGCTCGTCCCTGGAGTTGATGATCGGCCTGGAGCGCGTCGTGGCGCTGGAGACCCCCTCCCAGATGTGGGCGGCCCGTTGGCTGATGCAGAATCCGGCCCCACCCCGTGGGTTCTCGAAGATCTTCCCCGCCCCAGCCCAGATCTGACGGCTCACCAGGAACGGGATGATGACCTCGTCGTAGCTCGAGAGGTCGTCGTTGCGGACCGTCATGTAATTCTCGTGGCAGCCGTACGAGTTGTTCGCCGAGTCCGTGTTGTTCTTGAAGAGGAAGACGTCGCCGTCGATCCCCTCCTCCCGGAGTCGGTCCTCGGCGCTGACGGCGAGCTGTTCGAGGATCCGTTCGCCGGCCTTGTCATGCGTGATGACGTCGATGACCGAGTCGCACTCCGGCGTGGCGTACTCGGGGTGCGAGCCGACGTCCAGGTAGAGGCGCGCCCCGTTCACCAGGAACACGTTCGAGCTGCGACCCCATGACACGACGCGCCGGAACAGGTACCGGGCCACCTCGTCCGGACTGAGGCGACGTGCCCCGTCCACGGTGCAGGTGATGCCGTACTCGTTCTCCAGCCCGTAGATGCGACGTTGCACCGTCAGGACCTCATCGGCGCAGGCGATCGACCGCCACGGTCCCGTGGCACGCCGTCAGGCCAGGAGGCCGTCGAGGTCGTCGCCCTCGATCCGTCGGAAGGCCCGACGGCCGTTCTGGCGGGCCAGCACCGCCACCTCCAGGTCGTCGCCGACCAACTGGCGATCCGGGCCGGCGAGGGCATCCACCGAGGAACCGAGGGCGGACGCCAGGTCGGCCTCCCGGGACCAGGTCTCCTCCATGCGTTCCCGGATGGCGTCGGCCTCGCCACCGATCACCACGAACGACGTGGTGTCCATGACGGTGCCGTCGTAGAGAAGGTGGAAGAGCTGGTCCCCACCGTCCTCCTCGCTCATCTCGGCCACGAGCATCTCCACCTCGAGGGGCTTCATCTCGTGGGTGAAGTTGTGCCCGAGGGCCTGCGCGTACTGATTTGCCAGGGACCTGGCGTTCACGTCCTCACGGCTGAAGGAATAGCCCTTGAAGTCGGCGTGGCGCACCCCGGCGATCCGGAGCTGGTCGAACTCGTTGTAGCGACCCACTCCCACGAACCCGATCCGGTCGTATATCTCGCTGACCTTGCGAAGCGTGTTGGAGGGGTTCTCGGCGCAGAGCAGCACGCCATCGGCGTACGTGCACCCGATGGCCGCCCGCCCCCTGGCGATGCCCTTCCGGGCGTAGTCGGCCTTGTCCTTCATCATCTGCTCGGGCGAGACGTACATCGGCATGCTCACGATGCACCCCGCAGGCGCTCCAGGAGCGAGCCCGTACGGGCGGCCACGTCATCGTCGTCCAGCCGCTCGAATCCGTCTGCGGTGATCAGGGCCACGACCGGATAGATCCCCCGCACAATGTCGGGCCCGCCGGTGGCGATGTCCTCGTCGGCGGCCTGGAATATGGCCTCGATCGCCACGTCGATGGCCTCGTCGGCCTCGATGCCATCGTGGTGTCGGAGCTTCACCACCGTGGAGGCATGGAGGCCACCAGACCCGATGGCGGCGTAGTCCCTCTCCTCGTACCGGCCGCCGGTCACGTCGAACTGGAACAGCCGACCCAGCCCGGCGCGGGGATCGAATCCTGCGAAGAGGGGAACGACCGCCAGGCCCTGCATGGCGGCTGGAAGGTGGTTGCGGAGCATCTGGCAGAGCTGGTTGGCCTTGCCGTCCAGCGTCAGGGCGGTGCCCTCCACCTTCTCGTAGTGCTCCAGCTGGAGCTGGAAGAGCCGGACCATCTCCATGGCGGGTCCGGCTGCGCCGGCTATCGCCACGCCGGAGTAACTGTCAGCCGGGAACACCTTCTGGATTTCCCGATGGCTGATCAGGTGCCCGCTGGTGGCCCGGCGGTCCCCCGCCATGAGCACGCCCTCGGAGTAGCGGATCGCCAACACCGTGGTGCCATGGGTGATCTGGGCTGCATCGAAGGGAACGGTCGGCTCGAAGGCCCCGACACCCAGCCTGTCCAGGAGCCCGACGAAGTCAGGGCCCGGATCGTCACCGGGAATGAAGATGGGGAGCGTCACGTGCCGGAGGCTAACCCGCCGCCATGGACGGGCTACTCGCCGCCCTTCTGGATGTAGCTCTTGACGAACTCCTCGGCGTTGGTCTCCAGGACCTCGTCGATCTCGTCGAGGAGGTCGTCCAACTCGTTCTTGAGACGGTCGCTACGTTCCGTGGGGGCCGGGCTGGCCGATACCTCCGTCCCCTCGGTCTCCTCCGTGGAGCGATCCGATTCCACCCTCTGCCGTTGCTCACGCTCAGCCATGTTCGCCTCCGTCCGGATTCAGGCCGACAACCGTTCGAGGAGTTCCTCGACAGACCCGCAGGTCTCGAGGAGCGTACCGACGTGCTGCTGCGTGCCGCGGGAGGGTTCCATCATCGGCACACGGCGCAACGCCTCGCCACCGACGTCGAAGACCATCGAGTCCCAGTTCGCAGCCACGACCCGATCGGGCCACAGCGCCAGGCAGCGCCCCCGGAAGAAGGCCCTGGTGTCCGTCGGTGGATACCCGGTCGCCCTCGCCGCATCCACCGGATCCACCAGCACCTCGGCTCCCATGCGGGCGAACAGCGAGCGCTCCGGTCGCAGGTCGTGGTACTGGAGGTCCAGGGCTGCCAGCCTGAGGTCGTCGGCAGCCAGGTCGTGCCGGTCCCTGAAGCCCTCCACCAGGTGGCGCTTGGCGATCCAGTCCACCTGGCCGACCAGTTCGGTCGGGTCCCGTTCGAGGCTGGCCAGGACCTGTTCCCAGCGTGCCACGACATCGTCTGCGACCGAGCCACCTACCGCCTCGGTGCCCCGCTGCGCCAGGTACTTCCCTGCGGACTCCAGCAGGCCCCACTGGATCTCCAGGGCGGTCGCCGAACGACCGTCCATGAGGTTCAACGGCTTGGAGAGGCTGAGGTCCCAGGACACCGCCTGCAGGGCCCGCACCGGGTCGGCCAGCGCCAGGGTGGGGTCCAGCACGTCGTCCTCCACCATCGCCAGGATGATGGCGGTGGTGCCCACCTTCAGGAAGGTCGCCACCTCGCAGAGGTTGGCGTCTCCGACGATGACGTGCAGCCGCCTGTACCTCAGCGGATCGGCATGGGGCTCGTCGCGGGTGTTGATGATGGGTCGCTTCAGGGTCGTCTCGAGGCCCACCTCCTCCTCGAAGAAGTCTGCACGCTGCGTGAGCTGGAATTCGATGTGGTTCCTGTCCCGGTACGGCAGCTCGCAGCCCACCTTGCCGGCGCCGGTGAATACCTGACGGGTCACGAAGTGGGTCGTGGCGTGCTGGACGATCCGGGCGAACGGGGTGGTCCGGTCCATCAGGTAGTTCTCATGGCAGCCGTAGCTGTTGCCCTTGCCATCGGAGTTGTTCTTGTAGACGACGAGTTCCTGTCCCTCCGGCAGGAACTCGTTGGCTGCAGCCATCGACTCGATCAGGATCAGGTCCCCCGCCCGATCCTGGAGGACCACCGAGAGGGCATCAGCGCACTCCGGCGTGGAGAGTTCCGGGTGGGCGTGGTCCACGTAGTACCGCGCTCCGTTCGTCAGGACAGCGTTGACCAGGTGGGTCTCGATGTCCGGCGCCATGGCGTCCAGCGCGGTGAACCCCCTCAGGTCGACGGCCGGTGACTCGTCCACGAAGTCCCATCCGACCCTGGGAGCCCCCGGTCCCCCGCCCGGCTGGGTTCGTCGGCTGAGGTAGGCGTTGATCAGGAGCGAGGAGGCACTGATCGGGTTCGGGTCCGCCACCCCACGGTGGACTATCCCGTATTCGGTCTCGATGCCCAGTGTCTTCGGGACTGCCATGGGCGGACCCTACTTCCAGGTCCTGATGCGTCGACGGGACCGCGACCGGCCTGGGCGGCAGGGGTCAGAGGTACTGGCCCGTTCCGACTCCCTCGATGGCCCGGCCACCCGACTCGTCCTCGTGGTGGGTCACGAGGGTCCTCACGTAGACGATCCGCTCGCCCTTCTTGCCTGAGATCCGGGCCCAGTCGTCCGGATTGGTGGTGTTGGGAAGGTCCTCATGCTCGGAGAACTCCTGGCGGACCGACTGGACCATGTCCGCCGACCGGAGGCCCCTCGGACCGCCGGCCAGCTGGCGCTTGATGGCCAGTTTCTTGGCCCGGCGGACGATGTTCTCGACCATGGCACCCGAGGAGAAGTCCCGGAAGTAGAGGACCTCCTTGTCGCCGTTCTGGTAGCTCACCTCGAGGAACCGGTTGCGGTCCTCGTCCGAGTACATCTCGGCCACGGCGTCGTCGATCATGACCAGCGCCGCCTTGTGGCGGTCCCCGCCCCCGATCGTCTGGATGGCCTCCTCGTCGATCGGCAGGTCACCCACGAGGTAGCGGGAGAAGATGTGGGCCGCTGCGGTGGCGTCCGGGCGCTCGATCTTGATCTTCACGTCGAGCCGTCCGGGCCGCAGGATCGCCGGATCGATGAGGTCCTCCCTGTTGGAGGCTCCGATCACGATCACATTCCGAAGCGTCTCGACACCGTCGATCTCGGCCAGCAACTGCGGAACGATCGTGGATTCGATGTCGGAGCTGATGCCGGTACCACGGGTCCGGAAGAGCGACTCCATCTCGTCGAAGAAGACGATGACCGGCCAACCCTGCTCGGACTTCTCCCTCGCCCGCTGGAATACCTCGCGGATCTGGCGTTCCGTCTCGCCCACGTACTTGTTGAGCAGCTCCGGGCCCTTGATGTTCAGGAAGTAGCTGCGTGCCTCGAGGTCTCCGGACACCTCGGCGACCTTCGCCGCCAGGGAGTTCGCAACCGCCTTGGCGATCAGGGTCTTACCGCACCCCGGGGGGCCGTAGAGGAGGATTCCCTTGGGGGCCGGCAGGGCGTATTCGCTGAACAGCTTCTGATGCAGGAACGGCAGCTCGACGGCATCGATGATCTTCTCGATCTGGCCGTCCAGACCGCCGATGTCCTCGTAGGTGACGTTCGGAACCTCTTCCAGGACCAGGGTTTCCGCCCCCGGTCGCGGGAGCCGTTCCAGGAGCAGGGCGGAACGTGGGTCCAGCATCGCCGAGTCGCCGCTCTGCAGGCCCACGCCGACCAGGTCGGAAGCCAGCTCAACCACCCGCTGCTCGTCACCTCGCCCGGTGATCAAGGCCCGGACGCCGTCGGGCATGACGGCCCTCACGGTCACCACCTCGCCGACGGCCTCGTGGGTCCTGGCCTGCACGATGCTCATGGCGTCGTTCAGGACAACCTCCTGGCCCGGCGTAAGGGACTCCAGGAGGTCCGGATGGACTGCGACCCGCATCTTGCGGCCGGCGGAGTGGACGTCGGCCGAACCATCACCGTTCAGCTGGACGACGGTGCCGTAGGCCGACGGGGGCTGGGAGAGCTTCTCGACCTCCTCGCGCAGGACCGTGATGCGCTCCCTGGCCGTCTCCAGCGTGGTGTTCAGCTTCTGGTTCCTGGCGTTCGCCCTGGCCAGCTCCCGACCGGCGTCCCTGACCTCGGTCTCAAGCCGGCCCAGTTGGCGGGGAACGTCAACCAGGCGACGTCGCAGTTCCGTAACCTCGGTCTCCAGCCCGGACACGTCCGGCGCCGGATCCCCGCTCGATTCGTCGGCCCTGCCGGGTCCATCCTGCTCGTCGGTCACGGTGCCCTCCAGACGGCGACCATAGCGCCGGGTGGTCTCGCCCCGGAGGCAATTGTCACCCGGCCGGTCCGGTGGGCGGGCTCCGTGGATCGGTAGACTCCTGCCTGTGATCAGGGGTCCCGTCAATGACGGGCCGCTGATCCGGGGCCTACACGGCCTGCGTACCAGCACGGTGCAGGGCCACCTGTACCGATAGAGAGGAACCTTGGGACTATGAAGGTCTGGATCGATCAGGATCTGTGCACCGGCGATGGCCTCTGCGAGGAAATCGCCCCCGACGTGTTCGCCATGCTGGACGACGGGCTGGCCTATGTGAAGGACGGCGACAAGATCCTCA
>LWDU01035553.1_pt1 | contig 27693 bp, 27 predicted proteins | sample 727161 | NCBI WGS metagenome assembly LWDU01 (sample SAMN04566230, study PRJNA314399) | hydrothermal vent metagenome | isolation source: deep sea hydrothermal plume seawater | place: Mexico: Gulf of California, Guaymas Basin | collected 2004-07-11
GTGGCCACCATGGCGGATTCCTTTTCCATTGAACGCCGCAAGATTATGAAGGCGCTGGGTGCTACTTCGCGTCGGTTTCTCCTTCACCGGCGTCTCTGGATCGCCGAACAGAAGTTTGCATAATAAGACTCAACCGAGAACCGTTGATGACTCTTTATGGAGACGTTGATGACTCTTTATAAGCCCGTTGATGACTCTTTAGAGCCGTTGATGACTCTTTTTGGAGACGTTGATGACTCTTTTTAAAGCCGTTGAGGACTCTTTTAAGAGCCGTTGAGGACTCTTTTAAGAGCCGTTGAGGACTCTAAGCTCGCATAAAAAAGCCCCGACTTGCGGGGCTTTTTTGAACCGGGATTTCAATCTACAACGATTGCGCTCTACAACATCGAGTCCAGTTCCGGAATAGCTTTGAACAGGTCAGCGACCAGCCCGTAATCAGCCACCTGGAAAATCGGCGCGTCCTCGTCCTTATTAATTGCAACGATGACTTTGCTGTCCTTCATTCCAGCAAGGTGCTGGATAGCACCACTGATGCCAACGGCAATGTACAGATCAGGCGCAACAATTTTACCTGTCTGACCAACCTGCATATCGTTAGGAACGAAACCGGCATCAACTGCCGCCCGCGATGCACCCATGGCTGCACCAAGTTTGTCAGCGACAGATTCGAGCAGTGCGAAGTTCTCGCCGCTCCGCATACCACGACCACCAGAAATGATAATGGAAGCAGCTGTCAGCTCAGGTCTTTCAAGCTTGACGATCTCATCACGATCCCAGGTCGTAAGCCCTGTGTCGGTGGCAATATCAATAACCTCAACCGACGCACTACCACCTTCGGCAGCAACAGGATCAAAAGCTGTACCACGAACAGTCAGGACCTTGATTGAGTCACTCGATTGAACAGTCGCGATAGCGTTACCCGCATAAATGGGACGTTCAAAAGTATCTTCACTAACAACGCCAGAGATGTCTGAAATCTGGGCTACATCAAGCAGAGCAGCGACTCGTGGCATGAAGTTCTTACCTGATGTTGTCGTTGCTGTCAGGATATGTGAGTAGTTAGAGCCTAGCTCTACGACAAGCGCTGCAACATTTTCTGCCAGCGCATGTGCATAGACGGCATTATCCGCAACCAACACCTTGCTGACACCAGCGATCTTTGATGCCGCCTCTCCAGCTGCACCACAATTTTCACCCGCTACCAGCACTTCAATATCACCACCGATAGCGGCGGCGGCAGCAACGGTCACCAGCGTTGGCGCCTTGATTGTCTCGTTATTGTGATCTGCTACTACTAGAATACTCATGTGATCACCTTCGCTTCGTTCCTGAGTTTATCGACCAGCTCTTCAACTGACTCAACGATAATACCGGCCTTGCGTTCTGCTGGCGGGGTTACCTTCAGCGTCTTGATCCTCGGGGCTACTTCCACGCCAAGCTCTGCGGGTGTATAGATATCGATTTGCTTTTTCTTTGCCTTCATGATGTTAGGCAAAGAAGCGTAGCGCGGTTCATTCAATCGAAGATCAGTCGTTACAATCGCCGGTAATTTCACTGTGATCGTTTCAAGTCCACCATCGATTTCGCGAGTCACTGTCGCAGTTCCATCACCAATAACCAGCTCTGACGCGAAAGTCGCTTGTGACAAACCCGCCAGTGCGGCAATCATCTGACCTGTCTGGCTGTTGTCATCATCAATGGCCTGTTTGCCAGTAATGACTAATCCAGGCTGTTCCTTTTCGATCAGCACCTTCATCAGCTTGGCAATCGCCAGAGGCTGCATGACGTCGTCGCTTTCCACCAGGATCCCGCGATCTGCACCCAGCGCCAGAGCAGTTCGAATCTGCTCCTTACAGGCACTTGTGCCAATAGATACCACCACAACTTCTTCGGCCTTTCCGGCTTCTTTAAGACGTACGGCCTCTTCGATAGCAATTTCATCAAAGGGGTTAACGGACATCTTCACATTATTCAGGTCAACGCCGGACTGATCGGACAACACACGTACATTCACGTTGTAGTCGACAACACGTTTGACAGTTACAAGAACTTTCATTTAATTCCTCTATTCGCGTAATAATTGATCGGGCCCGGTGAGAATTCCCGGGTGCCAAAAAGGCCAGATTTGAAAAGCGCGTATTCTGCCGGTTAATGCCGCTATAATCAATAGTGTGCACATGCACAATTTTAACTAATTTTCTATAAAATCAGTACTTTAACCAGTGAACTCATAGAGAAAAAAATCGCGCTTAAGTTTCTTTAGCGCCCTTCTTTCCTTACAATAGCCGTTTCTCGATTTAACCTACTTTTTAAGGAGACACCAACATGGAAAGAGAATCCATGGAATTCGACATGGTCGTTATTGGCGGAGGGCCTGCAGGGCTCGCCACAGCGATACGTTTTTCCCAACTCGCGACTCAAGCGGGTGACGAATTCACGGTTTGTCTCGTGGAAAAGGGTTCTGAAATTGGCGCGCATATTCTTTCCGGCGCCGTAATTGAACCGCGGGCATTGACTGAGCTAATTCCCGACTGGAAAGAAAAAGGCGCACCACTCAACAACCCGGTAACCGAAGACGATGTTTACTACCTGATTGATGAAAAGCAGGGCATGAGAATGCCTGGCATCGCTATTCCACAAGCCCTGCACAATCCAACTGAAAGTCATGCCACCAGCCTCGGCAACCTTTGTCGCTGGCTCGGTGAACAAGCAGAAGAACTAGGCATCATGTTATTCCCCGGCTTCGCTGCAAGTGAAGTTCTCTACAATGAGGACGGCTCTATTAAAGGCGTTGCCACCGGTGACATGGGTATCAGCGCATCAGGTGAGCAGAAAGATACTTTCCAGGCTGGTTACGAACTGCATGCCAAATACACGGTATTCGCCGAGGGTTGTCGCGGCCACCTGGGTAAACAGGTGATGGAGAAGTTTGACCTGCAGGCAGATTCAGATACGCAGCACTATGGCATTGGCTTTAAGGAAATCTGGGAGATCGAGCCAGACAAGCATGTACCGGGAAAGGTCATGCATACCGTTGGATGGCCCCTCGGTCATTTCCCCGGCCAGACACTGGGCGGATCCTATGTGTACCACCTGGAAAATAATCAGGTAGCCCTGGGGCTGATTATCGACCTGGGATACAGTAACCCTCACCTCAGTCCCTTCGATGAATTCCAACGATTCAAGCAACACAAATTTATCAGGCAATTCCTGGAAGGTGGGAAAAGAGTCTCCTATGGCGCTCGGGCAGTAGTAAAAGGAGGTCACCAGGCACTTCCTAAACTGATCATGCCAGGGGGATTACTGGTCGGTGATGACGCTGGATTCCTGAATAACCTGAAACAGAAGGGCTCACACACTGCCATGAAATCAGGCATGTTGGCTGCCGAGGCCGTGTATGCCTCAGTAAAAGGTGGCTCGACTGGTGGTGAAGAGCTGGAGGGTTACGTAACGGCCTATGAGAATTCCTGGTTGTATGAAGAGCTTTACACCGCTCGAAATATCATGCCACTGCAGCACAGGCTCGGATTATTTATGGGGGCCGCTGCGGCATGGTTTGATCAGTACATCTTCCGTGGCAGGTTACCTTTCACGCTCAAGGACCCGACCCCGGATCACGCTCGATTGAAACTGGCCGCCAAGTCCAGAAAACCCGATTATCCGAAACCCGATGGGGTCCTGTCCTTCGACAAATTGTCGTCGGTGTTCCTGACGGCAACCAATCATGAAGAAGACCAGCCATGTCACTTGCAATTGAATGATCCCAGTATTCCGATTCACAGCAACCTGCCCCTCTTTGATGAACCTGCGCAGCGCTATTGTCCTGCCGGTGTTTATGAAGTGATGGAAGAAGAAGACGGATCAAAGCGATTCCAGATCAATGCCCAGAACTGTATTCACTGCAAGACCTGCGACATCAAGGACCCTGCACAGAACATCAACTGGGTTGTACCGGAAGGTAACGGCGGACCAAACTATGGCAACATGTAGTCAGTAACACCTAACAAGCCAAGTAACTGCTCTGCCCTCGGTTTGTCCCGATTACCACCCACTGCCTGCTCGTCAAACTGGCCATGACATCATGATGGTCTGTCATCATCGCGATCGGCCATCGGGGTTCATCGAGATTGATTTCGTGGGAGCGCAAATGGCCTAATCCGGGTTGAATCTCACCACCGCGTTCAACTTCAAGATCGTGCAGGTATTCCTCAAGGTCACTTTCTCTCAGAAAATATCCCCCGGGGAACCGCGCTTCTATGTACATAAGAGAGTAGAGATACCAGTATCCCTGTAACTTACCGATTGGTATTTCCCACCCGCAGCAAGACACAACCCCTCTTTGCCAGCTCAGGACCTCTTCACGGGAAATTTCATTCGCCAGAAGCGCCCTGACGATTTTCTACAGATCTTTCTGACGTGGCATCTTGATGACTAACATCGGGTCAGACCGGAAGCATCGGAAAGAAGTTTTCATGACTCCACACACCCAGCCACTCGCCATCCAATGTCAGATGTTTACCGGGGATCATCAGATCGGCTAACTGGTAGTAAACATTTCTGTTCAGCCTGCCTTCCATACCATCACGAATCACAATGTAGGGAATCCACTCTGCTCCATCCTGGATGATTCTGAGCGGGTGCTCATCATCAACAGGAATAACCTCCCCCATGTCTGTTGTCACCTGCAGGCAAGTAGATATGCCCTCGCCCGTCACATTCATCAAGACTACCTGGAAGGGAACGTCATCTACTGTGATGCGGCACTTTTCAACCGGCGTTACCAGGTAATAGTCATCACCATCACGTCGAAGCACAGAAGCAAACAACCTGACCAGTCTTGGTCGCTTGATGGGTGAACCAAGATAATTCCACACGCCATCGCGAGAAATCACCAGGTCTATGTCTCTCTCGACGTCCGGATGCCAAAGGTGAACTGGAGGATGCTCGTTTTCCTGGACCTTACCCAGTTCGGACATAAGAGAATAAGGCAACTCTGGACCGCTCATACTTCTAGCACTCCAACATGCCTTCTGACACAACAAATTTAACCACTTCTGACAAACCATCAAGACTCTTCAGGTTTGTAAACAGGAATGGCTTGTCTCCGCGCATCTTCCTTGCATCCCTGTCCATTACGCCAAGGTCAGCACCAACCAGCGGCGCCAGGTCAGTTTTGTTAATAATCAGCAAGTCAGATTTAGTAATGCCAGGACCACCTTTCCTCGGGATCTTGTCCCCTGCTGAGACATCGATGACATAGAGCGTCAGGTCGGATAACTCAGGGCTGAATGTTGCGGCAAGGTTGTCACCCCCGCTTTCGATCATAATCATGTCCAGCTGTGGGAACTTTTTTTGCAGATCATCAACAGCATTCAGATTCATGGAAGCATCCTCGCGAATCGCAGTATGTGGACAACCTCCTGTTTCGACCCCTACGATTCGGTCTGCCGTTAGCGCTTCGTGCTTCAATAAAAACTCGGCATCTTCCCGTGTATAGATATCATTGGTGATGACCGCGATATCAAACCGATCCTTCATATCCATGCACAGTGATCGAACAAGTGCAGTTTTACCCGAGCCAACCGGCCCGCCTATGCCAAGTCGCAGGGGCGGTCTATTTTGTTTAGTTGTCATTGTGACCTCTTTCAGGAACGATACATTCTTGCTTCCAGCACTTCATGCTGGGAAGACATAATAGCCAGCGCTGGCATTGACTGACCGAACTGCCACTCGTCTGCAGGACCCACAGATTCAGCAATTTGCTGTGCCATTAGAACCCGCTCACTAATAAGCTCAATCAGTTTGCTGAGCGCTTTCTGGGCATCTGACTGTCCGAGGGGAATTGACTTGGTGGCCACTGCGACCTGGTTTTCAAACCAGCTGAACGATAAACCCGTCGCAAGGTCCCTGGCGGGGATTCCCCAGCGACATCCCGCGATCGCAAACTGGACCACAAAGCTGGGCTGGGGGATATCTATGACATCTACATCCAGGGTCGAGAGCAGTCGGTATAACGACCTGCCCATCTCGACATCCTCAAGCAGCAACTCACGAGATTCGCGACTTGCCGCTAGATACTCATTCAATTCGTTTAGCGTCACCAAATCAAAACGTCCGCACGCGTCGTAGGCCAGGAACAGAGCAGGCAGATCCAGTTCACTGATACCGTGATTGAAAATCCCGGATATCCATTCTCTTGCAGATTGCGCATCAACCACAGTCTTCTGGTGTATCGCTGACTCCAGACCCTGCGAGTACGCATACGCACCAACGGGCAGCGCCTGGGAACAAAGCTGTAGGAGCCTGGGTAAATTACTCATGGCCGTGTTCGTGATATGCACCATGCTCCGGCTGGAAGGCGACAACGTCATGAGTCACCTGTGCGCCCAGACCGGTCACCATGTCATCCAGCACATGATCTGGCTGAAACATCAGACGATCCGGCAGCAACTGGAGGGACAAGTGCCGATTCCCAAGATGGTAGGCAACTCGCATCAACAACTGTACAGAATCTGCAGTCACCACCGACACCGGCTCCGGCTCCGCCTGGACAAGGTAAAAGCAACCCTGGGCATCTTTTAACGCATTACCATGGTGAAGCGACTCACCCCGCCCCAAAAACCAGGCAAGCTCACCGCCCTTAGCCGTTGCTGCTTTTCCGCGACTTCTTGATCGGTCAGAAAAATTGAGGCTAATGGTATCGGTCCATTGTTGCCCATCGACATGATCAATTTTCTCAAAGCATTCAATTCGCATTCAGGATCTGCCTAGAATAGGGAATACCGTTGCGCAAGCGGCAGTACCTCAGCCGGTTCACAAGTTAATAACTGGCCATCAGCACGGACTTCATAGGTCTCGGGGTCAACCTCCATCTCTGGCAAATAGCTATTGAGAATCATGTCGTGCTTGGTGACATGTCGACAACCTCCTACCGGAATCATTCGTTTCGACAACCTTAGCTGGGCCGCGATTTCAGTTTCCATAAAGGCCTGACTCACAAAAGTTACGCAGGTATCTTCACGAGCCCGACCGAAAGCGCCAAACATCGGCCTGTAGTGGACTGGTTGCGGTGTGGGTATAGAGGCATTGGGGTCGCCCATTGGAGCCGCTGCAATCATGCCGCCCTTAATAATCATCGCAGGCTTGATACCAAAGAAAGCTGGCTTCCACAATACCAGGTCAGCCAGCTTCCCAGCTTCGATGGAACCCACTTCATGGCTGATGCCGTGTGCAATAGCGGGGTTAATCGTGTACTTGGCAATATAGCGCCTCGCACGAAAGTTATCGGCAGTAGTGTCTTCCGCCAGCGCCCCGCGCTGCACTTTCATCTTGTGCGCTGTCTGCCATGTCCGGCAAATGACTTCACCCACACGACCCATCGCCTGGGAGTCGGAAGCGATCATGGAAAAAGCACCCAGGTCATGAAGGATGTCTTCAGCGGCAATAGTTTCACGACGAATACGTGAATCTGCAAACGCGACATCTTCAGGAATGTTTGAATCAAGATGATGGCATACCATGAGCATGTCCAGATGTTCATCCACAGTATTGATCGTGTAGGGCCTTGTCGGGTTCGTTGAGGAAGGCAGAACATTGGGTCTGCCACAGGCTTTGATAATATCCGGCGCATGGCCACCACCTGCACCCTCAGTATGAAAGGTATGGATGGTTCGATCTTTAAAGGCGTTGATGGTGTCTTCTACAAACCCTGATTCGTTGAGCGTATCGGTGTGTATGGCGACCTGAACGTCAAACCGATCTGCGACAGAAAGGCAATTATCAATCGCCTGTGGTGTCGTTCCCCAGTCCTCGTGCAACTTAAGTCCCATTGCCCCGGCAACCACCTGCTCATCAAGGGGACCCGGGAGACTCGCATTCCCCTTGCCCATGAAACCAAGATTCATGGGAAATTCATCTGCTGACTGCAACATCTTGCCGATATGCCACGCGCCCGGCGTGCAGGTCGTCGCGTTGGTCCCCGTTGCAGGCCCGGTCCCACCACCTAACATGGTGGTAATTCCGCTCATCATTGCCTCCTCAATCAGCTGTGGGCAAATGAAGTGAATATGGGCATCAATTCCACCAGCCGTCAGGATCTGGCCTTCACCTGCAATAATTTCCGTACCCGGTCCAATCACAATGTCTACATCAGGTTGGGTGTCAGGGTTACCCGCTTTTCCAATTCGCAAAATCCGGCCTTCCTTAAGGCCAACATCTGCTTTAACGACTCCCCAGTGATCCAGGATCAAGGCGTTAGTGATAACGGTATCCGCTGAAACCGCACCCAGTGACTGCCCCTGCCCCATGCCATCCCGGATAACCTTTCCACCGCCAAATTTAACCTCATCACCGTAAGTCGTGAAATCCCGCTCAACTTCGATAAAAAGGTCCGTATCACCCAGTCTAACTTTATCGCCGGTGGTCGGGCCGAACATGTCTGTGTAAGCCTTGCGCGTTATTGTTGTCATATTAAGTCTCCAACTGTCCCATCACTTCACCGCGGAAGCCATAGATTGAACGATTGCCTGCAACCATCACCAGCTCAACAGTTCTTGCTGAACCGGGTTCAAACCGGACTGCGGTTCCTGCAGGGATGTTCAGCCGAAACCCTCTGGCCTTGTCTCTGTCAAATTCAAGCGCAGGGTTTGTCTCGGCAAAATGGTAATGGGACCCCACCTGTATCGGGCGGTCACCCGTGTTTTTGACTTCAAGCCCAAACTTTTCCCGGCCTGCATTTATCTCTATATCCTTGTCATCAAGAATGTATTCACCCGGTAGCATTGTTATAACTCCTCCTTAAACGATCGGATCGTGTACCGTCACCAGCTTGGTACCGTCGGGAAAGGTTGCTTCAACCTGCACCTCAGGAATCATCTCCGGTACGCCCTCCATCACATCGTCGGCCTTTAGAATTGTCTTGCCGTGCGACATCAATTCGGCAACTGAACGACCATCCCGCGCACCTTCCATGACCTCTGCTGAGATCAGCGCGATAGCTTCAGGGTAATTAAGCTTCACACCCCGTGCCTTCCTCCTTTCTGCGAGCAAAGCGGCTGTGAAAATCAGCAGCTTGTCTTTATCCCTCGGACTCAATTCCATATCGGTGCCTTTTGTTTTCTATACTTATTGTTTTCTATACCTATGCGGCTCGTAGCCCATCGTAGATCCATTGAATATTGCATCTTCCACGAGAAGCTTCCTGGCCTGCCCGAACCCCTGCCTGCAGGTTTCGGCAGAATCCCCAAGGTAACGCACTAATAAAGTGCTGCCCCTGAGCGTCACGCCCCAGGATTGCCCACTCAATAGCGATTGAACTCGCGAAACCGCATTTTCCAATGACAGCAGCCCACCTTGCTTCGGTATCGCTACAAGTGTACCAAGCACGCTCGCACTGTTTAGCCCCCAGGCTGAAATCTGGTTGTCCCCTGACACCCTCAAACATTCCCGGTGGCATAGTTTATCCGCGCGCCAGATTCGTGAAGACTGGTCAATGGCGCCTTTCGCAAAGCCCTCTCCTGAAGCGCGCCTTCCCAGCATCTGGATCTCCCAACCCAAAAAACTGCTGCTACTGTGCAGCCTTACCTGATTGTCGATTTCCGCCTTTGCGCCATCGTAGAAAATCGTTTCCTGGGGCAGCCATTCAAGATGTGCATTTTCCGCGACTTCAATCACCTGGCTGACACGTTGGGAGAGCGCATTCTCTGCGCAGCGATAGGCTTTAGCGGCAGACGGTGAAGTAATTAACGTCTGGGTATCAGCACCTACGCGAATCTGAACCGTCAGGCTATCACCACCGACAAGCCCACCTGGAGGATGCAGGACATAAATGTGACAACTACCATCATCCTGGGAAAATTGTTTTTGAACACGCAGCGGTCCGAAATGTTTCTGGTGAACAAGTTTGGTCCGGCCCTGAATGTTTTCTAACTGCAGCGAAAGCTTTGCCGACCAGGTGGATTGTTGCTGTAAAACCAGATTCACGTGTTATTTAGATTACCTATAGGGGTCAAATTCTCTGTTACTACACTATAATAATACCGGAGACAAAAACACTCCAATACTGAAACCATAAACGCCTGGATGAGCAGTCGGCATAGACATACCTGGATTTAGGACCAATCGAGCAGGTTATACCGCAAGATGCTTCTGAATAAGGTTGTCACTGAGTTGATCCATTTCGCCTGACGCCACGATTTCACCTTTCTCCATCAAATAGAAATCGTTGCCTACTCGTCGAGCAAACGCCAGCTTTTGCTCGACGAGTAACACCGTGGTTCCTCGCTCTCGATTGAGTAAGGTAACGACATCGCCAATCTGGTTAACAATGTTAGGTTGAATTCCCTCGTTCGGTTCATCAAGAACTAGCAATTGCGGTTCAATGACCAGCGCACGTCCTATTGCGAGTTGCTGTTGCTGCCCACCGGATAGATCTCCGCCGCGTCGCGTCATCATCGACGCCAGCACAGGAAACAAATCAAAAATAAAAGGAGGTATCCGCTTGGACTTATCGCTTCTTCCCGCAAGCGCAACTTTCAAATTTTCTTCAACGGTGAGTTGCGGAAAAATGTCTCGTCCCTGCGGGACATACCCGACACCCAACTTGGGACGCAACTCTGGCTTTTCCTTCGTTACATTGTGTCCATTGATAATAATTTCACCCGATTCAATGGTCAGCAGTCCCATGAGGCACTTGAGTAACGTTGTTTTTCCCACGCCATTGCGACCCATCAGGCAGGTACAACTTCCTCTGCTCAACTTCAGGCTTAGATCCCACAAAATCTGCGAGCTTCCATAAAGTTGATTAATATTCTGTAGCTCAATCATGGCGCTTCCCCCAGATACACCTCGATAACCTCGGGATTGTTCTGTACTTCATCCATTGACCCCTCAGCCAACACTGCCCCCTGATGCAATACCGTCACCTCACGCGAAATACTGCGCACAAATGCCATGTCGTGCTCGACAACAATGACTGTTCGCTTACCGGCGAGACCCGTTAGAAGTTCGGCAGTACTTTCAGTTTCCTCTGCTGTCATCCCAGCAACGGGCTCGTCGACCAACAAAAGACGCGGTTCAGAAACCAGCAACATACCAATCTCCAACCACTGCTTCTCACCATGGGACAAGGCTCCAGCTTGCTGAAATATCTGTGTTTGCAAACCAATCGTATCAATCACACCAGCTATCAGGTCAGCCTGATCACTACGCAGGGAAAAGAAGAGATTAGCGACAATCCCCTTATCCATACGTAACGCTAGTTCAAGGTTTTCGAATACCGTCAGCGCTTCAAACACAGTCGGTTTCTGAAACTTTCTACCAACACCCAACTCGGCGATTTCAGCTTCGCTCTTGTTGAGCAGGTTATGTGTTTGTCCAAAATAGACCACGCCTTCGTCCGGTCGGGTTTTCCCTGTGATCACATCCATCAGCGTTGTTTTACCCGCTCCGTTAGCACCGATCAGGCAACGCAGCTCACCGTCATCCACATACAGATTCAGGTTATTGAGTGCCTTGAAACCATCGAAGCTCACGCTCAATCCTTCAACGTACAACAACACCCCATGAGAGACATCGACCGCAGGTAAAGTCTCATCAAGCATAAAATCAAAAACCCGATCGCGGCGCATCACCTCGCGGAAGGCGTCCAGGCGGGTCACTCGCGGGTCTCCAGCAAACCTGGTAACGGTTTATTGTTCGAGCGGGTTTTCACTGAGAGAAGACCCACGACACCCTTGGGCAAAAATACTGTCACAATCACAAAGAGCGCACCCAGGGCAAAAAGCCAGGCTTCAGGAAGGATCCCGGTGAATTGGGTTTTGGCGAAGTTGACGAGCATAGCACCCAGGATCGCGCCATAAAGCAAGCCACGCCCACCAATCGCCACCCAGACAACAATTTCTATGGAATTTATCGGTGAAAATTCACCGGGATTGATGATGCCAACCTGAGGCACGTAAAATGCACCGGCTAATGCTGCCAGTATCGCTGAATAGACAAAAAGCCATACCTTGTAGGTTTCCGTTTTGTAACCGACAAAACGTACCCTGCTCTCTCCATCCCGAATCGCCTCAATCACCCGGCCATACTTTGAGGACAATATAAACTGGCTGAGCAAATAGGTAGCGCCAAGGGTTAAGGCTGTGCAGATCAGTAGCGCAACTCGCGTACTGTCTGCCTGCAGATCGAAACCCATCAATTCTTTGAAATCAGTCAAACCGTTATTGCCGCCGAAACCCATTTCATTTCGAAAGAAGGCAAGCATCAGGGCATAGGTCAGCGCCTGGGTCATGATTGACAAATAGACGCCAGTCACCCGCGACCGAAAGGCCAGCCAACCAAAAACGAACGCCAGGAATCCCGGCACCAACATAATCATGATTACGGCGAACCAAAACTGATCAAAACCGTACCAAAACCATGGCAATTCGGTCCAGTTCAGGAAAACCATGAAGTCGGGTAACTCCGGATTACCATAAACACCACGGTCACCGATCTGACGCATCAGATACATACCCATACCATAGCCACCCAGTGCGAAAAACGCGCCGTGACCAAGACTCAATATGCCGCAATAACCCCAGACTACGTCTACCGCCATAGCCAGCAGTGCAAAACTCAAGTACTTACCGAGCAGCGTAATCGTATAGGTATCGACATACAGCTGGGAATCTGGCGGCACCAACAAATTGCCCATTGCCGCAAACAACGTGCCGGTAAACAGCAGCGCAAGGAAAGTATTGCCTCCCTTGCTGTGCAACATGCTTCGCAAAAAACCAGGCCGATCTAACCCTGGAAGAACACCCATATCTGTCATGATTCAGCGGCTCTCCCCTGTTGTGGGAACAACCCTCTAGGGCGCTTTTGAATAAAGAGTACAATGAAAACCAACACACAGATTTGCGCCAGCACCGTCCCGGTAACGGGTTCCATGAACTTGCTGAATATCCCAAGAGAAAAAGCAGCGACCAGCGTACCCCAGAGACTACCCACGCCACCGAAAACCACAACCATGAACGAATCGATAATGTAGGCTTGACCAAGGTTCGGTCCGACATTGGTTAACTGACTAAGTGCAACACCGGCGACACCAGCGATCCCGGAGCCAAGACCAAAAGTCATGGCATCTACCCAATTGCTCCGAATGCCGAGCGCCATAGCCATATCTCGGTTTTGTGACACTGCCCTGACGTACAAACCGAGCGCTGTTCTTTTCATCACCAGCAATAACAGGAAAAATACCAGAAGAGAGAAGATGAAGATGTACAGGCGGTTATAGGTAATCGCCAGACCTGGGTTAATTTGAAGAGCACCGGACATCCACTCAGGTGTGTTGACCTGCCGATTGAGCGGAGAAAAAATAGTCCTGACGGTCTGCTGTAAAATCAGGCTAATGCCAAATGTCGCGAGAAGTGTTTCAAGCGGTCGCCCCTTCAAAAACTGAATGACTCCCCGTTCTATCGCCACCCCGACCAGACCACAAACGACAAATGCGGCTGGAATGGCAAGAAAAACAGATATCCCTATGTGGTTAGGGAACTGTTGCTGAATCACATATGTTGTGTAAGCCCCCAACATGATCAGCTCACCATGCGCCATGTTGATGACGCCCATCACGCCGAAGGTAATGGACAGGCCAATCGCGGCCAGCAGGAGCACCGACCCCAGACTAAAGCCAAAAAACACGCGCTCAATAAAACCATAAAAGCGAAGTTTGCGATCTATCTGCTGCAGCGCAGATTGCGATGCATAGACGATGGATTTATTCTGTTCCAGGTACTTGCCCTGGCTATCTTTCTCGATAAGCGACTGCAAGCGGTTTCTAACGACTGGTTCAACAACCCCGCGCAACGATTCAATAGCGACCAGACGCTGTTCGTCGTCGGTCGAATCCAGCAAACCTATAGCTAGCGCCAAATCAATTTTCTCGATAATAGCGGGTGATGTTTCCACTAACCTCGCACGACTTAGAAGCCCGATGTTTTCTTCGTCGAGACTTTGTAACATATTTTGAACGGCTGATTCGCGTATAACCGGATCGCTGCTGGAAAGGGTTAATTCAGCAATCTTACTCCGCAGAATCCCACGTAATTTGTTGTTAACTCTAACCTTTTTGAGTTCTGCTTTTGTAAAGCTAAGGTGTTCTTTGCCGATAAAGGCATTGCTGACAACAACTGAATCGTCGTCAGGATTTTTTTCAATCACAATAACAAGGGTTTTATCAGACTTAACAAAATATAGACTCCCCGCCAACATCGCCTCAAAGAGCGGCAACACTTCGTCTCCACCTTGCTGCTCCATTTCGTCAAGCACATGGGCAACCTTACTTAGTTTGACGAGGGTCAACTGCTTCCCTATTTCGGCTAGTCCAGCGCTTGAAGACATTGCTTCCATCGGGATAGAAATAGAGACCAAAAAGACAAACAACCACCTAAAGACCTGGTAACGCGAAATAAAACTTACAGCTAAGAACATAATAAATAGATTACCGTGATCTGGTGATAGCAATAGTCGCCTGGCTAATACTGCGAAAGGCCGCAAGAAGACCAGGGGGATTGTCTTCTTGCGAGACAACACAGACTTTCATCAATTCGACAGAGCCGGAACGGAGACCCTGTCGAATCAATTTCAGCAATCATACACCGTTAGAAGTTCTGACCTGAACACTTTGCCGTCTTGACATTAAAGTTTCCGCACTTGATGGGTGGCACCCAGTCAGCCACGATATCCATAGAACCTGGCAGAAAGTCTGACCATGCGTCACCAGGAACTACACCATCAGTTTCCCAAACGACCTCGAACTGCCCATCATCCTGAATTTCTCCAATCAGGACAGGCTTGGACAAGTGATGATTCTTGTTCATCACCGCTGTACCACCCGTAAGGTTCGGCGAGGTCATTCCGATAATCGCAGACTCAACCATATCAACATCAGTTGTACCCGCTTTTTCTACTGCTTTTACCCACATATTGAAGCCAATAAAGGTTGCTTCCATTGGATCATTGGTAACGCGCTTGTTATCTTTGATGAAGGCTTTCCATTGCTTGATGAAAGCTGTGTTTTCCTCACTCTCTACACTCTGAAAGTAGTTCCATGCGGCGAGGTGTCCGACCAGGGGCTTAGTGTCCAGGCCAGACAATTCCTCTTCACCTACAGAAAAGGCCACAACTGGAATATCTTCCGCTGAGATACCCCGATTACCCAATTCCTTATAAAAGGGAATATTGGCATCGCCATTAATCGTGGATACGACCGCTGTTTGCTTACCTGTGCCGCCGAATTTTTTGATGTCAGACACGATTCCCTGCCAATCGGAGTGTCCGAACGGCGTATAATTGATCATGATGTCTGAATCGGACACACCCTTAGCTTTTAGATAGGCCTCCAGTATTTTGTTTGTCGTTCGAGGATATACATAGTCTGTCCCAGCCAGCACCCAGCGTTCCACACCAATCTCGTTCATCAGGTAGTCAACTGCAGGGATTGCCTGCTGATTTGGAGCAGCACCGGTATAGAAAACATTTTTGGAAGATTCCTCACCTTCATACTGAACCGGGTAAAACAGCAGGCCATTGAGCTCTTCAATCACTGGCAATACGGACTTACGTGATACAGACGTCCAGCAACCAAAAATTACATCGACTTTCGCCTTGGAAAGTAACTCCCTTGTCTTTTCAGCGAACAGCGGCCAATTTGATGCAGGGTCAACGACCACGGCTTCCAGCTTCTTGCCGAGCAACCCTCCTTTCTTGTTTTGCTCCTCGATCATCATCAACACTGTATCCTTCAGTGTCGTTTCACTAATCGCCATAGTCCCGGAAAGTGAGTGAAGGACACCCACTTTAATCGTCTCTGCTGCCATGGCAGCTGATGATAACGAGAGCAGCAGAGATGCGGCTGTCGTAGTTAAAAGTCGTTTTAGTTTCATATGTTCACCCTTAGTTTTGGTTTCGTCCAACCGCTGGGTTTAAACAGCGATCACAGTTGTGGTTCGCTTAGAAGGTAATGAGTGCTTCCAGCGCGTATGTGTCTGTGCTTTCGTTAGTGAGGTCGTCATCGTCCATTCTGTATTCAAAGATGATTAAAAGGTTTTCAGATACCGCATAACTTGGCGCCAGCGTAAACGCACTCAGATCTTCAACGGTGGTTCCCGCATCGGTTTCAACCTCCCAATCGTGATAGCGAAAAGTTAGGCCAAACTTTTCCCATGCATAGTTAACCATTAGCAGATAGCCATCTGCCTCCGCCCCGACACCGGCAAAACTTACCGCCGCAGGGGCATTTTCGGACTGGTTAAATTCTGCAGCGAATGTCCAGTCAGCGACTGTGTAACTGGTCCAGACGTTTATAAGGTCTGTGTCCTCATTGGTTCCATCCAGTTTGTCAGTCATGTAAAACCCCTTCATGGTCCATGCCTCAACAGGATTTACCGCTAACATCAACTCAACCCCAAGGTCGTTAGAATCCCGGTTCTCGCCTTTCAAATCGCCCAGATCATTCACAACGGACATAGCCACATCGAACCCGGGTCCTTTGTAATAGGTCGAGACTCCTTGCTGGTAGCCACCATAGAAGTACTTGGCGTAGCCAGTACCTGAAAATTGATACAAGCCTGTAGGATCCTCTGTCTCCCACCCGGAATAGCTCAGGAATCGACCGGCCTTGAAACTCAATGCGTCGTTTACGCCATAAGTAAAAAAGGCTTGCTCGACGTCGAACTCTTCGCCATCCCCATCGTCCTGGTACTCCAGGTCAACCTGAGCCGAAAGGCCAGAACCAAAGTCAAACAAAAGGTCGATCTCGAACTGGTCAAAACCGCTTTCCGTTGAATTGTCCCCGTGGTCCGGTTCTACTCGCACGGTGGACATGTCGATAAAACCAGTCACGCTAAGTTTTTCACTAAGATCAAAACCGTCAGAGTAGGCATTCGGTGATAAAGAAAAAAGATATGAAAAATATTTTGGCATAGCAATCCCCTTGTTTAGAAAATAAGTTTGAGGTCGAGACGCCTTGCCCATCGATCACGACCTAACTGTTAAATGTCGAGAGTAGTATTGCAGAATTCATGCCAAGACAAATTTACCCGTCTTTCCTCGTTTGTTTAGTCACCGCTCCCTAACAGGCACCACCGGTTGCACCAATAACGCACACAACACGCACCAAATTGGACTGTTTGCCGTCCTTCATTTCCGTAAACTCATCGCTTTGGACTTTTCGTTGCTGCACTAATTGGTACACTAGGGCTAACAGCGCAATTAAACGGACTGAAGTGTGAGAACGACGTGGCACGATCGATAACACCAATCCCTTTAACCCATGCTGATTTCAAACCCTTCGGAGATGTCATCGAGGCTGGCAATGTAAAGACAAGATCGATCAATGAAGGCAACACTACTCGCTACCATGATTTAGCCGATCTGGATCTGTCTGCAGAAGGTGGAAGGCCCGGTCTCAATATCTTTAGATCGAACCCTCAACCTCAGCCCATGATATTGAAAATCATGGAGCGTCACCCATTAAGCAGCCAGGCATTTTATCCCCTGGGCACCTCTCCTTATCTTGTGGTGGTTGCACCACCCGGCGAGCTGGATCCATCCGCCATCGTCGCCTTTCTTGCGCGGTCCAACCAAGGGGTGAACTATCACAAGGGAGTCTGGCATCACTACAACCTGGCATTGGGAGGTATTTCGGACTTTCTTGTGGTCGATCGAATCTCGGATGATGAGAACTATGACGAAGTCAGGCTGACGGGTGAGCATAGGATAGAAATACAAATGAGTAACACACGTCTATGAGACTTTTAGACGCTTTTTTAATCTCCTACAGCGACTCATCCTTCACTAATCCGCATCAGGTCGTAAGGCCAGATGAACCGGAAGAATGTACCGGTAACTTCACCCATATGGGGGCCAAATACTGGGGATTCGAGACAGCCAGGCACAAGGCAACCAGTCTGACTGACAATAACGAATTCAGCTTCAACGATGACGCCTATCACTGGATACATATCGGGTTAAAGAATCGTGCAGCGGTATCGCGAATAAGTATCAGTACAAAATGGTTTACCGGTAACCAGGTGCCTGAAGTTGCCGTCGAACTGGTTGATGACCAGGGTCGGACTGAGGTGGTCGCGCGAACACCCCTGGCGCCGGATAAGGAACACACTTTTGACGTAGAGCCCACCATTGCCAGCGAATGCCTGGTTCGGTGCTACCATGAAGGCGGCATTGCCAGGGTCAACCTGCTCGGTGAAAACCAGACCAGTGAAGCCGACCAAATTAACCTGCTGGAGCAGGCGACCATCTCCCACGTCTCTAACGAACACTACGGGAAACCACGTGACGCGGTAACGGGAAACCGGGAAGTTGATTACATGCTCGGTTGGGAATCAGCCAGGACAGGTTTCGGGGAATGCGCCCTGTTCCATCTGGATAAGGCACAAACTGTTTCCGAAATCATTGTAGATACCTATCTGCATCGATTGAACCCTCCACTTAGCTGCCATATTTTCGGCATCAATCTGCCAGACGAAAAAAAACTGGAAGAAATCTGGCGGCAGCGACCATGCTGGAAGATTGAATTCGTGGATGGGTTGCAGGTCATACCGACGAACTTTCAATCCTATATGCAGAAAAAGTTATATCGAAAAGAACCGACTGATGATCCATCCAGGTTCACCATCATGTTGGACAACCAGCATCCTGACATTTGGAAACCACTGGTGCCATTTGGCCGTCTGCGCGAAGATACCTGGCACCGGTTCAGGGTAATGGAGCATCATGACCCGGTAACACACATCCTTTACAGCCATTATCCCAATGGCGGGATCCACGGGCTAAAAGTCTACGGTGTCGGCACCGACAGCTGATCTAACCAGGCCTTACAGGATGCCTCGCCAATAAAACTGCTGCGGATACTGTTAACAGCCAGCTGTCGTGCATCTTCCATGGTTAAACCCAGTTCGCCATGCAGCACTTCGAAGTTATCCAACAGATAACCACCAAAATAAGGCGGGTCATCAGAGTTGACCGTGACATTTAAACCCCGTTCCAGCATATGGCGAATCGGGTGATCAACCATGGTCTCAAAAATACATAACCGCACGTTTGATAATGGACAGACTGTCAAAGGAGTTTGTGCCCTAACTAACCGCTCAACTAACTCTTCGTCCTCCAGACAGCGCACGCCATGGTCAATTCGCTCCACCCTTAGTCGATCAAGGGCATCAACAATATAGGTCGGCGGCCCCTCTTCTCCCGCATGAGCAACCAATCGATAACCTTGTTGTCCAGCAGCCGCATACACTCGCTCGAACTTTTCTGGCGGGTGACCAAGCTCGGAACTGTCCAGGCCTATCGACATTATCTGGCTTTTAAAAGGCTCAGCAGCTTTAAGTGTCTCGAACGCGCTTTCTTCTGGCAGGTGTCTGAGAAAGCACATGATTAACGAGGACGATTGTCCCCATTGACGTTTCGCATCGCCCATCGCCTGACCAAATCCAGACATAAACACAGGAAAGCCAATACCCCGTTCGGTATGAGTCTGCGGGTCAAACATCATTTCTGTATGGACGATGCCCTCATCACGACATCTCTCGAGATAGCGAAACATTAACGAATAGAAATCACCTGCGTCGATGAGCACACTGGCACCCAGATAGTAAAGATCAAGAAAACTCTGCAGGTCCCCAAAATCATAAGCGCGCTCAACATCGGCAGTAGTCGAATATGGCAGATCAACCTGGTGCTTTTCTGCCAGGTTCATCAGCATTGCGGGTTCAAGCGTTCCTTCAATATGCAGGTGCAACTCCGCTTTAGGCAAAGACCTGACGTAATCAATAAACTCGCTCATTCGGCCTACACGCTATTCACTGGTCGGGATAGTATCTTCATACTGGTCCCAGTTCTCTAATAGTTCATCCACGACTCTCGACGCAACGATATAACCGGACTCAACCGCTATCTCAAGACCCGCGTATTTGTATCCCTTGGTTTCTTTAAGCAGATTCTCAGCAGCGGTTCGTGTTGGTGGTTGCATCGTAAAGTTACTACCTATTCGAAGCACCATGAAGCGATCTTTATCTGCCCGTTCAATCTTATCTAGCCAGGAAATAGACAGATACGAACCCGTATCTTCCATCGCAGAAGTCACCATATTGCCTTTGCCATCAGTCCAGTATTCCACGAGCCGATTGGCCCAATCATTAAGCAGCGCGCCATGCCAGAAGGTTAATGCTGCAATATGGTCACCCCTGATGACCTTTGGCTTACCCCGGGCATTCGGATGCTTCGTGTACAGGTCTCTTTCATGTTGCACACTGGGGTCGTCCGGTAATTCAATATCTTTGGTTAGCTGATAGGCCCACTCAGTCAGCCCCGGGTTAAGCCGGTACATCTCGCCACTAGGTTCAGGTTTCTCAGGATCAAAGGGACGGGTCGTGTACCTTGGAAAATAGCCAAACGGCCAATCTTCAGGGATTTCTCTCGCATCAATGTGATGACCAAGGTCTCCGTCGACCAGGTATTCCGCCCAGGCAGCCGACCCGACAGTCGCATCTTCAGGGTCAATACCCGCAATGCCAGCGGTCAGCCAGTACGCTTTCGACAGGTCAAAGCGCGGGTCCATCCCTACGGCCATGGTTGCTGCCGTTGCCCTGGCGGTGCCGATACCGGTCACCATGACAAGCAACCCATCCTCACTGTTGTAGTGCAGGTCCTTGTAACCGTGGAACGGCAGAATTTCATCAAACTCTCGCCGTTCTTTCCAAAGCTGGAACTCCCCGGCTCGGTCACCGGTATCATCCCCAATTTCGAACAGGGTCACCACGACAACCTTGACTGGTCTTGGTTTCTCTTGGTGATCTTCCTCGACTGTGACCTCGACATCAGGCATACCGCAGGCGGACAGCATAAAGACGTTACTACTCCTCTTTTCTATGGCTAAACATGGTAACAGCCATCGTAACCGCATTTACCGCGCAAAAAAAAGGGCAGCTAATGCTGCCCTTTTTCAAGTTGTTATCCAGATACCTTACGCCCTTGGGACGTATGGGTTTCTAGAATTTGTACTGAAATCGTGCGTTGAAATGCCTTGGTAGCTCAGGCAAAACGATTGTGCCACCGAACAGATTTGGGAAGTTTGCTCGGAAATACTCCTCATCAGTCAGGTTCTTGCCACTAACGCTAACGAGCCAATTTTCGGTCTGAAACGCAACGCCAAGATTGATCAAAGTGTAATCAGGCAAGGTAACAGCATTAGAATAGCCAGAAGCCACTTCGTCCACATCAATAATAGACCCATTGACCGTCCAGCCGTTGCCAAAGTCATAGGTACCGGTCATCGTGAAGATGTCTTCTGGCATACCAGCGCGTCTAGAACCACTCGCGATATTGCTGACGTTTCCTCCGAGCGTACCACCGTAAATCAGGTCACACGCGATATTCTGCATATCATCACAACCAATAAAGCTAAATCGGCGGCCATTTTCCTTAGTGCTTAGGTTGGTCACCTCGATGTGTGAGTAGCCAAACGTGAGCAGCAGGTTTTCGTTCACTACCCAACGAACTTCAACTTCAGCACCTTCGGTCTCAGTCGTCTGGTTCGTTACAATGGACTGCGCGGAGAAGTCCGTTCGCTCTTGCTTATATAATGCAACGCCAAAATATAGCGCATTGTCCAGCAAGCTACCTTTCAAACCAATTTCCTGAAGCTCTGACTCATCAAAGATACCACCACTGGAGATGTTGCTGGTCACAGCTTCTGCGCCCTGGCCTACAATCATTGTTGCCTGCGTTGAAGCGGTGATGTAAGGGATAAGACCATTGTCGAACTCGTAGCTAACACTGGCCGTCCATGAGACACCATCAACATCATCGCTAGCATCACTGTTTTCACATCCTGCAGACGGACAGAAATTATTGGAGCTCGCGAACAGCAGTTTGTCTACTAGTTGCTTGCTTTCGATATCAATCGTGTCATATCGAACACCCAGCAATACGCTCAAACCATTGTTGAATACAAAGTCACCCATCACAGCAAAACCGAGATTCGTATAGTCACCCAGGTAGTACTCGGTGTAGTCATCATCGATCTGAGTGGCAAGAAGACGCTTGTCGAGGGCCGTAGAAGGTCCAGTCAAATCTCGACGATCAAAGTACTCATTCGTATAGTCATCACCGTGTTTAAAATCAGTGTGACGAATAGACGGAGAAATCTGAACTGAAGCAGTCATATTATCCATTGGGAACGACTTGGAAATGACCAACTTGTCTTCGACGACCCAGCTATCGTGAAACTGAGAGAACCCATAGGCATTTTCGTTGATGTTATCGTACTGCTCGTAGAACAACTGATTCTTCCACTCCCAGTCGTTATCCGTTGTCACGATCACATCCATGTAAAGTGTGGTTACGGTATTTTCAAGCTTGTCTTCAGGCGCGACGATCACATTATTACCTTTGATTTTTCCAATCCCAGGGTTATCCAGGGCAAGCTGAGAAAGGTCACCCGTTAAAATTTCAAGGAAGCCAATGTCGTCCGTGTTGCCCGGAAGCAATTGACCGCCATTCGCGCCCTGGTTTATGAAGTCGAAGCGGAATGGGTTGAGGTTGGTGAACCCGTCCCCATCCGTGTCAAATTCCTGGTGAGAAATTCGACCATCTCCATTCGTATCAAGCGGCTTAGCTGTGCCTGTAACGTAGGTTCCATGGTCAATAAGTTCTTGAGTCAAGCGGTTCCAACCAGCAATCTGGTTGCCCGAATAATCGTGCCACATACCACCAATCTGGACGCGAACGTTGTCCCTTAAGTCCATGTCGAAAGACATCTGCAACAAGTTTTGATCTACAGCAGAGTTATCATAGTAACTGCCTGAATTTTCCACTTCACCGTAGAGGTAATAACCAAACTCCTGACCACCCAACTCACCTGGGCCGCCAACTTCAGCGGTGACAATTGATTTGTCCCAGCTACCCGTTGTAAAAGACAGGGCTCCGGTTTGTTCCGGGATAAACTGGCCTGTTTCTTCAATTCGTGCCTTTGAAGGGCCGTAGATCGGCGACGCTGGACCACGCACCACATCAATTCGATCAGACGCACCAATCGGTGTCGGGTAGTTACCCGGGTTATCCAAGCGACGAACGCCACGGAAATAAGTCTCGCCAGGGGTTCCCCGAACGTCAAGGCCACCGGCAACACCGAAGAAGGACTGTGTAAAACTACCGGGCGCCAAAGCAACCAGCTCATCGATATCCTGCATGTTGAATCGCTCCATCATCTCTTCTGAGATCGTGGACACTGATCGTGGTGTTTCTAGAATTGACTTGTTGAACCCGAATACGGATTTAACATTTTTCCCTGGCAAACTGCCAAGGTCACCCTTGACGACTATCTCCTCCATTTCCGCTGCATAGCTAGAAAGCCCTACAGACAAAATGACAGAAGCAATAATGCTTTGTGTAAAGCTCGATTTTCTAAGCTTCATTCATTGTCTCCCCAATGTTGATAATAAGATGTTGATAATAAGATATCGGTAACCTTTATGGTCACCGATCCAGATTAAGTGTAAGCCTTCCTCGTTAAACAAAGCAGCGCACACTCGTTTAAACGCAATTATTGTACCGACTCGCTCGAGTTCCCGGCTCGCATTGAGCTTATCGATGGTATTGCTATTGCGCGGCGTTATTATCTCAAATTGAAACCCATATGTGCACCCTTACGGCCTGCAAATATCGTATCTTCTACAGATAAATGACCTTCTTGGTGCACTTTGTGTGCTGAAACCAGCAGCACCTGTATTTGAAGCATTTCTTTCAAACTTACTGATACGTTTTTGAAAAGTTTCAAGCATCTCGTCCCTGACCGATTCGTCTACAAACGCATACCGCAAGGAATTTTCACTCAGCTGTTTGACCTCAGCCCAAGACAGGTTGAACTCGGTGACGGCGACATAGAACTCGTCTGTCATCGTAGAATCCCACATCCCTCTGTCGTCAGTCGAGAGCGCGACCGGTATGCCTATCCTAAGGTACTCCGGAAACGGATGCTGACTGTAGTCCGTGTAGTACTCAAGCAGCAGGTTGCTGATCAGGTTAATTTCGACCATGTAGGGTCCATGGCGCATGAGTCGCATTGTGTCGGCATCGGTAATCAAGTTGAGCCCATGGCCAATGCGGTCTGCACCCAGGAGCAGGGTATCACGCACGTGGTAATTCGGCTCATCAACCTCGCCCGCGTGAATAGATAAGCGAACATTGTTGTACTCATGGCGAAGTTTCCGCAGGGTCGACAGGAACCTGAGTGGATGTCCCTTGTCATGATCTTCTCGACCTACCATGTTCACCGCGACATAGGGCTCATTTTCTGAGACAAACCGATACGCCTGCTCCAGTGCCTGCTCTGCATTGGGGAGGAACCTCAGGATTGCTTGCTGGAAGCGATAGGTCAGGCCAGTTGCCTTCACATCCGGTTTTGCAAGTCTCTCCCGCAGAATTGCCGCGACGTCCTCCGGCGGGATCGGTGTTCCGTCAGGCATTCTGTAACCAAATGCCGAGACCTGCGGCTCTACGTAAATCAGGCCTTCATCAGCAAAGGCCTGGAAATTTCTTTGGATCAGGTCACCCCGCAGGTACGGGTTCGCCGTTAGGTCTCCAAGCCGTTGCCAGTGGGTTTCAAAGAATTCTTCCCTGCCTTCATGGGGTTTATCCAGCCGAATAGAGTTCATCCAGGCATTCTTCTGTTTATCACTTAGCTCGGAAAATGGCAGGTACTCATCACGCTCGCATTCCGGCAATGCCTGCCAGGTGTTCTGTACGATCGTTTGGAACATCAGGTGGTATGGCGTTGTTTTGAAGCCCTGCCAGCCATGCTCACGGCAGTTATTCAGTTTTACCTTGGTGTAATAGAGGTACCCATCTGCTTTTGCCGAAAGGGCCAGGTCAAACCACCATTCGGCGAACCCGGATCCCGACAGATGCTGATGAAGATCTCCGCCTTTGGGCATTTCATAGAGAAACTGGTGGAGCTGCTCTTTTGTTGCCTCTGCCTTGAAATCCTCAAACCAGTCAGCCGATACAATGCCCGGCAAAATAAGCAGAACCAGGGATACAACAGGAAACTTAATATTCATTTGGCCATCTCAAATCAGGCGATAGCACCTCAGAGATAGAGACGCAGATCCGAGTGTGATTATATTAGATCGATCCCCACAAGGGCTAGTACAATTATCAAACTGGAACCAGGACAGAACTTATGAGTAACGACTACCCCAGGGATATGATCGGCTATGGCGCAACCCCACCCGAGGCCAACTGGCCCGGGGGTGCCCGACTCGCCCTGAGCTTTGTCATCAACTGCACGGTGACCCGGCCTCAGAGACGTTCCTTTCCGAAATCATTGGCGCCAAAGCCTATGAAGCCAGGCACATGAGCATGGAATCAATGTATGAGTATGGCAGTCGTGCCGGTTTCTGGCGCCTGCACCGCTTGTTTCAGCGTTATAAGCTACCTGTCACTGTGTATGGAATCGCCATGGCTATGGAACGAAACCCCGACGTTGTCAGCGCGATGCTGGAAGCGGATTGGGAAATCGCTTCACACGGCTATCGCTGGATCGACTATCAGTTTGTGCCTGAAGAGACAGAGCGTGAACACATGGCTAAAGCCATTGATATCCACGAACGGCTTACCGGTAGCAAGCCCCTTGGCTGGTACACCGGCCGTGATAGTCCAAACACACGTAATCTGGTCCTCGAACATGAACACTTTCTTTATGACAGCGATTCCTATGCTGATGACCTGCCCTACTGGCATCGACATGAAGGGGGTCATCACCTGGTCATTCCCTACACCCTTGATAATAACGATATGAGGTTCGCTGCTCCCCAGGGGTTTAACTCCGGTGAACAGTTCTACACCTACCTTAAAGACAGTTTTGACACACTTTATGAAGAACGCGGCAGGATGATGAATGTCGGGTTACACTGCCGCGTTGTCGGCAAACCCGGTCGGGCCGCCTCACTGGCGAGATTCCTGGAATATGTTTCAACGAAACCGGATGTCTGGGTCGCTCGCAGGTCCGATATCGCTAATCACTGGCATCTGCATCACCAGAGGGAATAACAAACTCCAGTACCAATGCTACCAGCGCCCCGGTGGAGATCGGGAACTGGAACAAAATGACGATCTCTGGCGACAGATTGGGCACCCGATCTATAGACATTGAAATGACGTATCCCAATACAATCGCCAGTACCACGACGGTCCAGTCCCGGGCTTTTGGCTGGGCCATCTCAACAACCCGGAATCCGGAAACGACAACCAGCATAAACATTAATAACGTGGCACCAAAAATCACCTCCGAAGGAATACGCTGAAATACCGCTGTTACGATCGGCAAGCAACCCAATATCACCAGAAAGCCAGCCACGTAGTTACCAACGTACCTGCTGCAGACACCGGTCAACCTGATGACGCCATTGTTCTGGCTAAAGGTCGTACTGGGAAATGTAGAAAACAGAGCGGCAATAAATGAGCTAAAGGCCTCTGCCATAATTCCGCCACGGATACGCAGCCAATAGTCGGGCGTTCCTGTTTTCAGCCCGGACAGATTATTGGTTGCTGTGATATCGCCGATAGATTCCATCGCAGAGACCAGGAAAATTGGCATGATCAATACCATCACCTGGATATCAATGGTCAAGGGGTAGCGCCAGAACTCCGGAACAAACAGGATATCGCCTTCGGTGACGCCTGAAAAATCAGCAATACCCATCTGAAGCGCTGCCAGAATACCAATCAAAAGCCCGACCGTGATGCTGCTCAAACGCAGCCAAACCTGGTGAAGATTAGCGACAACCGCGATAACGGTAAAAACTACCGCCGCCAGTACAAGATGCGAGACCCCGGAACCCTCCAACCCACCAGCAGTATTAAAAGAACCCACCAGGTTCTGCAAGGTCGAGTGAACGAGTGACAATCCAATCAGGATGATAGTCGCACCCGCCACATTAGTCGTGATGATACTTTTCAGTTGACGGATGAAAAGGGAAAGGACCAACATCAGCGCCGCACAGGCTGCGGATGAACCAAAAATGGCACCGAGCGCTTCGCCGGATGTCATATTGAGTGCCAGTTTCTGGTACGCAAAGACCATAATACCAATAAATGCAAAGCTGGTTCCCTGAATGCTAAGTAACCCGGCGCCCAGCATACCCACGCGATTTATCTGAATCAGCGTCGCAAACCCGGACACGACCAGGGCTGAACTAATGACATAAGCACTGTCTTCCGCGTTCAACCCCATGCCGAGCGCCATCAGGAAAGGCGCCGTCAGGATGCCGCCGATAATAGCCAACAGATGTTGGAAGCCCACGTAAGCAGCGCCCAAAACGGGGGGCTTGTCATCAAGCTTATAAAGTAACTGCGGCTGTAACGTATCCTGAGCCATGTAACCTACTGCGTTGAATAGCTTAATGTAACAAAGCGTGCGCGTTCCGCAAAACCGGATGCACAAGCGTTACCGTATTTGTTATCTTGCCTCTCTTCAATTCAAAAGATGATCATTTATGAAAGCGTTCATTGAAGGTATGCCAAAGGCAGAACTGCACGTCCACCTTGAAGGCACACTGGAGCCAGAGCACATCTTTGCACTCGCAAAACGCAACGACATAGAACTGGCCTATGCCACGCCGGAAGAAG
>LWDU01039651.1_pt2 | contig 27678 bp, 24 predicted proteins | sample 727161 | NCBI WGS metagenome assembly LWDU01 (sample SAMN04566230, study PRJNA314399) | hydrothermal vent metagenome | isolation source: deep sea hydrothermal plume seawater | place: Mexico: Gulf of California, Guaymas Basin | collected 2004-07-11
CAAAACCCGGGTCTCGAGGATTTTGTCGGTGAGAAGTGGGCTTTTCTCGCGGGTTTGCAAACGCAAGTCGTGGTTAATATCGCTGGATTTGCCGTCGATGAGTTTGCCTTGATGGCGGCGCGCTTAGAAGAATTGCAAGGCATCGCCGCGCTCGAAGTCAATATCTCCTGTCCCAATGTCGAAGCGGGCGGCGATAATTTTGCCACCCGGCCGGAGACGGCGGCGGCGGTGATCGCTGCGGTCAAGCGCAATAGCCGTCGGCCGATTATCGCCAAACTGACGCCGAATGTCACGGATATCACCGAGATCGCCCGGGCCGTAGTCGATGCCGGAGCGGATGCGGTGTCTTTGATCAATACGCTCGTCGGCATGGCCATCGATGTAAACAGCCAACGGCCGATTTTGGGCAATGTCACCGGTGGTTTATCCGGTCCGGCTGTCAAACCCGTCGCCTTGGCGATGGTTTGGAAGGTTGCGCAGGCGGTTTCGGTGCCGATTTTGGGCATTGGCGGGATCGCCACGGCCCGCGATGCGCTCGAATTCATTATCGCGGGTGCTTCCGCCGTGCAGGTCGGCACGGCTAATTTTGTCAATCCCAACGCCGGCGTCGAAGTCGTAAATGGCATCCAGGCCCATTGCGACGAGCACGGCATTGATCAGCTTGCCTCGCTCGTCGGCAGCCTGCAAACCTAGGTAGATCTAAAAAAAATCTGGACCGCCACTTTATTTTATATTACAGGCAAAGGGGCACAGAACGATTTTTTAGAGACTCTAAGAGAATGGGGTATAAAGATGCTGCCGGCGCGCAAATGCAGATGGCTATGCGTGGCCCTTTGCCTGGGCTTGACCGCCGGTTGTGTAAGCAAACCCGTTTATCGCAGTGGCGGAGCACAGGTCAGTCCTAGGCAGTCGAATAAACCCCCTCCCCAGGTTGTTGCCCCAGGTCCGGCCGCCCACCCAATCGATCTCGATAAAATAAATACCGATAAAGCCTATCAAGTCGGTGTCTCATCCTATTATGGCAAGAAGTTTCACGGGCGTCTGACGGCTAATGGCGAGGTGTTTAATATGTATAAACTCACCGCCGCCCACCGCGTATTGCCCTTGGGCACGTATGTCAAGGTGACGAACCTGCAAAACGGACGTTGGATCGAGGTCAAGGTCAATGATCGCGGACCCTTTATCGAAGGGCGGATTCTCGATCTTTCCTTCGCTGCGGCGTTGGAGTTGGAAATGGTCAAGCAGGGAACCGCTAAGGTGATGATCGAAATCACCAAGCCCGTGGAGTAAACCCGCTATAACAAGGGCACGAAGCGCACGGGTAAAAGCTGCCGTTGGCTGAAGCCTGTTTCGACGCGTCGTACGAGGACAAGGTACTGGTGTTCTACTCCCAAGGGCACTATGAGGCGGCCACCTGGGGCTAATTGCTCGAGTAGGGGGGTGGGGATCGCGGCGGGAGCGGCGGAACAGACCACGGCATCGAAAGGTGCGGCACTCGACCAACCCGCCCGCCCGTCGCCGACGCGGATGGTGACGCGATGGTGGTTGCTGTTTTCTTTGAGCAAGCGATTGGCGCGCTCGGCTAATTCCGGAAAAAACTCAATACTGTAGACTTCGGCCACCAATTCGGCCAGCAGGGCGGTCTGGTATCCGGAACCGGTGCCGATCTCCAAAACGCGTTCTGTGCCTTGCAGGGCCAATGCGGCGAGCATATAGGCGACGATATAGGGCTGTGAGACGGTTTGCGCCGAACCGATGGCCAATGGATAATCCTCATAGGCGAGTTGGTGCAGTTCCGCCGGGACATAGCGGTGCCTTTCGATACGGGCAAAGGCATTGAGCACGCATTGGTTGTCAATGCCGCGCCGTGCAAGTTGCTCATTGACCATGGCCTGCCGTTTGGCGGCGAATTCATCCGTCATTATCTGTGCTTTTAAGTATGTTCAATGCGGTTTCGATAACGAGCGCGGGTGCGATATCCTCAATGTCTCCCATTGGCGCCTGCAACACATTACCTCGTTTGTTGCGCGGCGCCCAGGTCTGTGGATCGGTTGGTCCAAAAAGCGATAGGGTGGCCGTGCCGACGGCGGCGGCGATATGCCCTGGACCTGAATCGTTGCCAATAAAAAGTGACGCACGGGAGAGCAGTCCGGCTAGTGCGCGCAGGTCGGGCGGTTGCAGGCTGTCGTCGACGAACCCGCGTTCGATTTCAATTGGCCCGCATAACATCGCCGTGAAATATGGCTCCGGCCAGCATTTACTTGGTGAACTGCTACCGAGGTGAACAATAACTTGCGGTGAGCGGGGTAGGGCGTCGACATATTCGTGGTCTCTTGGGGTCAGGGCGATGCGTGGAGTAGAGTCTTCGACTGGTATATCCCATGTTTGTAGAGGGCTCAATAGGTGATCGATGATATGTCGGCGAAGGTTAAATGGGCGTGGATCGCAAAGCAATACTGGACCTTGTACGATTTGCGTCAATTGACGCTTGAGTTGCTGATCTGAATCTACGGCATAGGCAAGGACTCGTTCGGTTTGCGCAAAGAGTGCGAGGGTCTCTTGTGGAATCGGCCCCTTTCGGTATAAGGGCATTAAGCGCGGATCGTCTTGATTTAGGATATTTTGAGCTTGTTTTAATCTTAAGGTCGCAGGATTTCCTATTAAGTGTAAATCACTGTTAATAAATTCTTTGTGTAGTGAGTTGATGGCGGGCAGGCTAAGCACGAAGTCGCCGATTGCACCACCGCGGATAAGCGTGATATTAGCCAATATGATGTTCTCCGTATACTGGGTCTTGCGACTCTGGAGTTTTTAGCCTAATTTTTAAAGCTCTATTTGACCGACAGACTGACAACTATTTGAAGGAGCTGGCCTTATGGGGGCCCTGATAGGCAAGAAACTGGGGATGACCCAGGTATACAACGACAAAGAAGAGCTCGTGCCGGTAACTATCGTCGCGGCTGGGCCCTGCCCGGTCGTCGCGGTGCGAACCGAGCAGAGTAATGGCTACACGGGTTTGCAGTTGGCCTTTGACGAGATTCCCGAACGCAAATTGAGCAAGCCGCAGTTGGGCCATCTGGCTAAAGCAGGCATCACTCCTCACCGCGTTCTGCGCGAGTTTCGCGGTCAGGATGGTGAGTTCAAGGTCGGCGAGGTCTTGGACGTGAGTCAGTTTGAAATCGGCAACAATGTCCGAGTGACCGGTAAGTCCAAGGGTAAGGGGTTCGCCGGTGTGGTCAAGCGCTATCATTTTCGCGGTAAAAACGCGACCCATGGCACACCCGGCGTACAACGTCATGGTGGTTCCATCGGTCAGGGCACCACGCCCGGTAAAGTCTGGAAGGGTAAGAAGATGCCCGGTCAGATGGGCAACAAGCGCGTTACGACCAAGGGGTTGAGGGTTGAGCGCGTCGACTCCGACCGCAATTTGCTCTTTCTCAAGGGGGCAGTGCCCGGCGGTGACAATGGTTTTATTTTGATTCAGAGCACCTAAGCACACGACATAAAACAAAATTGAGGCGGCTTCCTTTTGTGAAGCCGCCTTTTTGTGTTCAGCCCGGCGGCCATTGCATCGAGCGTCCACCGAGCAGATGTATATGCAGATGTTCGACAGTCTGGCCGCCATGGTCGCCGGCGTTTATAGCCAACCGGTATCCGCCGGCGGAGATGCCTTGTTCTTCGGCGATTAGCTTCGCCGTGATCAGTAAGTGTCCAAGCAAATCCGTATCGTCATGTGTCGCGTATTGCACTCCGGCGATCACTCTTTTGGGAATGACGAGAATATGGATTGGGGCTTGCGGTTTTATATCGCGGAACGCCAGACATATATCGTCTTCGAAGACGATATCAGCGGGAATTTCGCGGCGGATGATCTTGTCGAAGATCGTATGTTCGTTCATAGATCGGTCTCTGAATAACAGCCCGGCGAGGCGAATGGAATTGTGGTGGTGACAGTTTAAGTTGGGTAGCAAGGCGAAGTATAGCAGTGATGGTTTGCGATGTCAAGCGAAGCGAGTCTTGTATGTTATCGGTTTTGACCCGGTCGCAAGCCTATGATATATTGGGACTTGAGGCAATTATACTATGGATCTGAGCATCGTAATACCCGCATATAATGAAGAGAAGAGAATCTTAACCACGCTGGGGAAAACCCTTGAATTTCTCCAACAGCGGTCGTGGTCCTATGAGTTGTTAGCGGTCGACGACGGCAGTGTCGATCGCACGGTGGCCTGTATTGAGGAATATGCACAGGACCATCCCGAGGTCCGTTGCGTGCAAAATGGTCGCAATCGCGGTAAGGGGTTTTCGGTGCGTCACGGCATCCAAGAAGCCCAAGGCAGGTATATCGGCTTTATGGACGGAGACTACAAAACTGATATCGCCGGGTTAGACGATGTGATGCCCTTGTTGGAAAAGGGGCGGGATGGGGTGATTGGCGATCGGACGCTGGGGGCTACCGAATTCGTTGTCGCACGCAAGGCGTATCGCGAATGGGGCTCCAGTGTTTTTCGCTCTCTGTTGCGGATGCTGATGGGGTTACAGGGCTTCGGTGATACGCAGTGCGGTTTTAAATTCTTCCAGGTGGAAGTGGTGCGCGATCTCTTCGCCCGACAAAAGGTCGATGGTTTTATGTTCGATGTGGAGATCTTGATGCTGGCGAATAAACAGGGTTATCAGATCGACAAGATTCCGGTGAAATGGACCTTTGATCCGGACAGTCGTTTTAATCCGGTAACGGGGACGATCAAGAATTTTAAGGACCTGGCGCGGATTCGCTGGATGCACCGCTGACCAATTTTGCTCGGATTACGCCCGTTTATCGATCTCGCCGATTAGCCCTGCCATGCGCTGGAGACAGACGACGAGAAAGATCTCTTGTGCGATGGGTGAATCACTTATAGTGGGATTGTTGATGAAATTGTTGATCGCGATCAGCACGACATAGATCGAGAGCACTTCATGTGCCTGCTCGCCGCTGCCGGAGAGGCCATCGCGCACGGTGATTACAATTTTCTTCATGGTCTCGACCATTTCTTCCGCCTTATCCTCCTCATAGGCCAACACTAACCCGCTGCAAAGCTCTCCTAGGCGCGCGTGATGGGCTTGCTCTATGCAACGAGCCGACACCAATGCGGTCGTCGCTCTTTTGAGCAGGCGAGTAATAATCGCGACCCGGTCGTTGTCGTCTCGCGAAAGTAGGCGATAGAACTGGTCTCCGGTGCCCAGTGCCCGACAGACCCCGTTGAGCAGTTGCAGTCGTACTGCGGGCGAGGGGAAGTCGACCAGGTGCCGCAACGCGGGTTTAACGATGCGGCGGTCCTGCCGTTCGCCGAGTACGTCGACCAGTGTTGGGAAGGTCAGTGGGTCGAAGTCGCTGCCGAAGTGCCAGAACAGCAATTCGTGAACCTCTTCGCCGCGAATGCTGGCCAGGCCGCGGATCGCGCTAATGCGGACCTGGGAATCGGCATCGTCAAGGGCGTCGACCAAGGGATCTATGCTGGTGGGTTGCCTGAGGTGGCCAAGTGCCTCTGCCGCTTCGCTGCGAATATCCGAAGCCCCATCCAAGCAACTCGCGGACAAGGGGTTCTGCCGCGCTTTCGGCACCGCTCTCGCCGAGGGCCCGGGCGGCGCTGCGGCGGACTCTTGGACTGGCGTCGGCCAGCGCTTGTACCAATTGCTCGATCGCCAGCGGGTTACCGGAGCGTCCAAAGGCCTCCGCCGCGCGTGCACGTGTGGATTCGGTGGTAGCAAGGCTGTAGATCGTGGCGTTGTAGGCATAGCTGAGTACATTGCCGCGCAGCATCCTGGATAATAGGCTGCGGGAGGTATTGCCCTTGGCATCGTTGATCTTTCTCAGAATAAGCAAGGGACTAGGCGGGTTAAAGCGCTCAAGGCGAAGACGACCTGTAGGTTGCCCATGGGGATACCCAGCAAACTAAAGCGCAGGTCTTGCAATTGGAATACCAATATGCTGCCGAGCAGTGGGCCGAGAGCGCCCATCAAGTTGACTGAAACCGACCACGTGGCCAGATAGATCGTGCGCTTTTCACCTGTGGGCAATAGCGCGAAGAGCAGGGGGTTGATGCTGACCCCGATACCCGAAAAAAGAATGCCGCTGAGCACGAGGGCGACGGGCACCAGATAATAGGATTCCGGTTCGTTGAAAGCCCAGACGAAGGGTAGGAAACTCGCGGGGACCATCAAGATCTGTAGCACCGGTTTGGAACCGAAGCGGTCTATTAATCCGGCCCAGATGCGATAGCCGGCGATACTGGTCAGCATAAAGAGGGCGTTGAAGATCGAGATTTCGGTATAGGAGATCGACAGGCGATCGAGCATGAAAACGCTATAAAGCGGTCCGGCGAGGCCGAGGCTGAAGGTCCAGCACCCGTAAAAGAGGGCCGCGCGACGGAAATGCGGGTCGTGTAAGGGCTGCAGTAGATCGCGCAGTCCCGGAGCTTGGCTGTCAGCGGAGGTTTCTTGTTTAGGGAACGGGGCGCGGAAGAGGTTGATATAGCCGAGTAGGCCAAAGAAGGAGCCGACGGCAAAAACCCAGACGAAGCCCTCTTCTTTGCTGTCTTGGGGGAACAAATCGAGGAATTGGCCGATGGCGAAACCGGCGACCATGGCCACTATGGTGCTGACGATGGTCTGGCGACTGGCAAAGCGGGCACGGGTGTTTTCCGGCACCGCGTTGGCGATCCAGGTGCTGTAGAATGGCGAGATGGAGTAGCCGCTGAATAAACTTAGGCAGACCATCGCGACCAGGCTTATCAAGCGATATTGCTCGGGCACTAAAAAGGGAATGGTCAGCGGTAAACCGCGAAAGATGATTTCGACGCAACCAGCGCCGATAACGAAGCGTTTCTTGTCGCGGATTCGCGCACTCAACAATGGTGCTAAGAGCTGGGTCAGCGCCAGGAAATACGCGGCCGAGATGAAAAGGGCGATAAAGGAGTCGTCGGCGCCGAGGTGCAATGCGAAGCCGGTAAAGGCCGCTGTGCCCAATCCACAGGCCTGTCCCCATGCACCCCAGAGGCCGCTGGCAGCGACAAAGGAGTTGAGGGCCCGGTGGACTTGCCCGCGCGAGAGACTGGGTTTGTTTTCCGTAGTAGATGACATAAGCCAACTACAAAGTATCGCGGCAGTATAGAGATCGGTCAACGAAACTTGCCCGCGATATCGGCTTTTGCGTTAGTTTAGGCCACAAAGAGGAGGTAGACTATGGTACTCAAAATGGGATATGCGACACTGCGCTGGCGGCAACCGGATCTGGCCAGGGCCTTACCGGCGTTAAAAAAGGCCGGTTGGGATGGCTGGGAGGGGCGTCTGCCGCTGGATTGGCTCGGGCCGCCAAAGCGGCTAAAGCAGGTGTGCGAGGACGCGGATATGCCGCTGTGTGTCTTTACCGCCAGCGGTTCGCCGGAAGACCGAGACTGGGAACATGTCGAACGCAATAAAAGACGCATGGACTATGCCGCCGAGATGGGAGTCGACTGCTTTATGTTTATGAGTGGGCGCAAACCCGAGGGGCGGGCAGTGGAACGGGCTGATATCGAACGGGCGGCCGAAGGCGCGGAGCAGTGGGCCGAATACGCGGCCCAATACGGGTTGGAGCTCAGCTATCATATCCACACCAATCAATTGGTCGACTCGGCGGCAGATTGGACGCTCTATATGAGTTTGCTGGACAAGGCCAAGCTCTGCATTGATGTATCGCATGCCGAACTGTGGGACTACGATCCGGTGCAGTCGCTGGTCGATTTCTGGGACCAACTCAATTATGTGCATCTGCAGGATTACGCCTCTTGTACGGTGCGCGACCCGGGCCAATACAACCCGCAGTGGGTTTCGGTCGGTGAGGCCGAATGTCTCGATTTTACCGCTGTGCTCAAAACGCTTGAAGACCGCAATTTTACCCGTTGGGTGACAGCGTGTCCGGGGGAACCCGCGTACGAAGGGGAAGACGCGGTAAGCGAGGCCGAGCGCAGCGCAGGCATGCGCGACTATTTGCGTCGATTGGGTTATTAAGGGCGGGTTGACAAAGTGGTGCCTGGTGAAGAAATGAGTCGATGCGGGCGTTGGGTAAGGATTGCGGCGGGGCGCGGATCTACAGAATAGTGGTACTTTAGCTATTGCACTTCGATTTGCTCATAGCCCTTGTACAAAAAACGCGCCGACTGTCGTAAAATAGTCGTCGCGTTTTTTGTACAAGGGTATTTGTAATGCGTAAAAAGAACGGCTAATAACCTTTTCTTTTATTGACGATATTCAGTACGGCTTCGCCCTTGAGGTAGCGCTCCAACTGGGCGAGGAAAAATTCGAACACTTTACGTGGCCGATGTTGAGATGCCCCGGCCCTGTGCGGGGTGAGAATGATATTGCGCGCATCCCACAGCGGGGAATCGGCCGGTAAAGGTTCTGTTTCAGTGACATCGATACCAGCTCCGGCGATTTGTCCTTCGCTTAGTGCTTGGCACAGGGCTTCTTCGTCGATGATGCCTCCCCGGGTCACATTGATCAGGTAGGCGTTTTTCCGCATCAATGCCAACTCTTCGCTGCCGATCAAGTGATAAGTCTCCTTTGTTTTCGGGCAAGCGATCATCACCACATCAGACCGGCGCAATAAGCTGTGCAGATTCTCCTGACTATTGTCCACCAGTTCGGATACGCCAGGGGGTGGATCCCGGCGCACGGGGTCTACGGCGATGATCTGCATATCGTAGCCGGCCGCCCGCTTGACCATTTCTAGGCCAAACCCTCCCATGCCGACGACGCCAAGGGTCAACCCCGTTAGCTCGACCGTGGAGCCGGCCGCCCATTTGCGTTGGTCGTTTTGGCGAATCGCTTGGTCGATGCCGCGCGCCAGGGCCAACAGCAGCGCCCAAGCGTGCTCCCCGCCTTGTGGGGCGTAGAGTCCGGCGACATTGGATACGGCGACCTCATCGCGCTCAATAATCTCGGGGAAGAGAAATTTGTCCATACCGGCGCTAAACGACTGAATCCAACGCAAGTTGGCGGCGGCGGCGCAGACGGCGGGAGGGAAGTGCCCCATAATGACTTCAACCCCGTCGGCCAGGGTTATCGCTACGGCTTCGTCGGCGGCGATAAGGACTTGGTGATCGCCGTTTTCGCGCGCTAACTGGCAAAATTGCTCGTGCTGCTCGTCGCTGAATGGATACTGAATCAAGATTTTCACATCAACCTCCGTGCTAAGCAGAGAAGTGGGCTAAAATCTGGTCGACCTGGTCGGCGAGAGATTCTTCAAGGCGAGGGCCGAAGCGGGCGACAACCTGCGCTGCGGCGTAGGAGCCGAGGCGAGCCGCGTCGACGGGAGCATAGCCGTGGGTCAGCCCGAAGAGCGCGCCACCTGCGAAGAGATCGCCGGCTCCGGTAGTATCCACGGCATCTACTTGTACGCCGGGGACCATATGGCGCTGGCCGTTGGCATATACTAACGCCCCGTCGGGACCGCAGGTTATATAGGCCATATTGACCTGTGAACCCAATGTCTTGGCAGCGGCCTCCCGATCGGCTGCTCCGGTGCAGGCGATCGCTTCTTCCTCGTTGCAGAAAAGCAGGTCCACGCCATTGTGCATCAAGGAATCGAAGCGCTCCTTAAAGGTGCTGACCATAAAGGGGTCGCTCAGCGTTAGCGAGACTTTTGTATCGTTTCGCTGAGCCATTTCCTGCGCTTGCATAGCGGCGGCGAAACCACCGTCCGAACTGAACAGATACCCTTCGAGATAAACATAGTGGGCATCGGCAATGATATCTTCTTGCAGTTGCGCCGGGCCGATGGCGCTGCTGATGCCGAGAAAGGTATTGAGTGTGCGATCGGCGTCTGGAGTGATAAATACCAGACATTGGCCGGTCGTGCCCTCGCTGCGGTTGGCCGGGTTCGCAACGACGCCGGCGGCTTCGAGGTCGCGTTGGTAAAAGTCGCCCCAGGTATCGCGGCCGATCAGACAGGCGTAATAGGCCTGCCCGCCGAAACGGGCGACGCCGATCATGGTATTGGCGGCGGAACCGCCGGAGGCCGAGGCGACCGGGGCGTCGGTAATGGCTTCGGCGAGGTGCGCCTGGCGATTTTCGTCGACGAGCGTCATTACGCCTTTTTCAACTTGGTTGGCAGCGAGGAAGTCGGGTTGCACCCGGTACTGGATATCAACGAGGGCGTGGCCGACCCCGTAAATGTCGTATGTGCGCGTCATTTTGCTCCTTTTGTGCAGAGTGGCGATGAAAATAATCAATAAGCCTATCGACGCCAAAGGGATGGCGGCAAATCAACCCTTGTCTTAATCCGGACTGGGGTTTAAGATTTAGTAAAGCGACCTTGTTTGCGGAATCGCGCTAAAGTGCATCCGAAATAGAGTCGATAGACGGAATGTAGTTGGATATTATACTAACTAAATAACCCGCGGGGGCTACCCCCGCATTTTTTACGCTCTACGGAGGTTAAAGCTATCGCAACAAAGAGAAAGAGTTCCACTAGGGTCAATGACGACATTCGCGTGCCCCAGGTGCGCCTAATTGGCCCCGACGGAGAACAAGTCGGTGTCGTCGAAACAGCACAGGCCTTGTCCATGGCGGAAGAAGCCGAACTCGACTTGGTTGAGGTCGCGGCCGAAGCGCGCCCCCCGGTTTGCCGTATTATCGATTACGGAAAATATCGTTACGACCAGGAAAAAAAGGCTAAGGAAGCGCGTAAGAAACAGCACAACGTGCAGATGAAGGGCATCCGCATCGCTGGGGCCAATATCTCTGAGCACGATCTCGAATACCGGATGGCCCATATACGCGAGTTTATCGAAAAGGGTAATCGCGTCAAAGTCAGCGTGCGTTTTCGCGGACGGCAGATGGCTTACCAAGAGCGAGGGCGCGAGCTTTTGCGCGGTTTAGCCGAGAAGCTCACAGATATCTCCGTCGTCGATCAAGAGCCGAAGATGGAGGGTCGTGAGATGTCGCTGATCCTCAGGCCAATCTAATTTTTTAGCGATCACTGAAAAGGCCGATTCCCGCATCGTGGGCGTCGGCCTGGTTTTTTCTGATACTGTAGGTGTCTTTGTTGCCGCCAAGGTCAATCAGCAAGCCCAGGTTCGGCGCGTTACGCCCGCCCCAATAGGTTGCCGAACTACCTTGACCTTGGCCGGTTTGCGTCTCGTAGCGGTCTCGGCCATTGCCATCGAAGAGCAAACCGAGGCCGTTCATCGCCGCCGCCCCTTGGCTCAAGTGCAAAGCCAGGTAGCGGTCGTCGCCTGACAGATCGGCCAGATAGCCAATAGCGGCATCCCAGCCAGCACCCTGGGATGCCGCTATTTTTGTTTCATAGTGATCGTTGCCCCCGGTTTCGATTAATGCACCGACGGCCTGGTGGGCCGCGGCCCCCTGTGCATAGCGACTGCCTCGATATTGGTCATCACCTCGTATGTCTGCCAGCACGCCCATGCCAAAAAAATAACCCACGCCCTGGGCAAAGTCTCCACCTTGGTAATGGTCGTCGCCATCGCCATCCAAGAGTAGGCCAATCCCTCCCGATCCGTATCCCCTAAAGCCGCAACCGATGCCCTGGGCCCAACCGGCATAGGTATTGGGAGTGCCGTAGGATGAGGGGATTGCGCGATCGACTAGATAGTGGTCGTCGCCGGCTAAGTCGTGCAGTAGGCCAAAGCCGCGCATGCCGCCAAAACCCTGGGCAAAAAGATCCGCTGAATAAAAGTCGTTGCCGCTCCTGTCGACCAGTAAGCCCGCGCCGAAGAAGGCCGCGCCCTGACCGACCTGGGCGTTTATGTAGTTGTCATCGCCTTCACTGTCCCATAACATGCCGATGCCGCAGAAAGCGGTGCCCAACGCCAAATCGCCGCCTTTATACAGATCATTGCCCTTCAGGTCGACCAGCATGCCGATGCCGCGGATGCCCGCGGCAATAGGCCCGCCGATATAGCGGTCGTCGCCCTCGTAGTCGATAATGATCGCGATATTGGCAGGTGCTGGCTCGCTATGAAAATATATGTCGTCGCCCCCGAGGTCGATTATCGCCGCGGTGTGGCCAGTGTATAAATTGGGCCCTCGATCGCCGACTAGTATCCAGCCTAATGGCGTGGGTTTGGCGTAGAGGAATTTACCCTGGGTACCGGGAGGTAGGCTATCGATTCGGGCGGGGTCGAGTTGTTGCGATTTCTTGCGGATGGTTTTGAGCGCGTCGCCGTCTGCGAGTTGAGCCAAGTGCAGGGCGCCTATAAACAGGGCGTTGAGATCTACTTTCTTTGCCAGACGCAGCGTGTTGATATGGCCGATGGTTTCAGTGCTATCGCCCGAGTCCAACAGGAAGGTTTCGCCGAAACGTTTGAGTAGCTCGGGTATGGCATTGGCCAACTCGGCGCGCTCGGTATCAGTGATCTTGGCAAAGGCACTATCGGTCATTTGCTCGGCTGCCAATAATGACGCGAGGATCAGGTGCGGTACTGAATTTTCTTGGTCATCCCATACCTGGAGTGGGTCTGCTATCGCGAGATCCAAATACTGTGCGGCGATATGCAGATGCCCGACTAACGACGCGTCAGCGCTCACCGATTTGCTCAGGGCACTGGCCGTGCGGCCGGCGGTTAGCGGGTCGTGCAGGACCATATTGACGGTCTGAAGTCGGGTGTCGCTGCCGTAGCGTCCCGCATCAAATGCCCATGCTTTTCGCAATGCTGAAAATCCTGCGCTGGCATCTTGTTGGCGGATAAGATCGCGGGCGGCTTGCTCGTGGTGTGGCGCTTTGGTCCCGGCGATGTGCAAGGGAGCTGTTATGGGTTTTGCGGTTCCTTGTTCATTCATCAGGTAGTAGAGGTGCTTAACGTCAGATACGCTGCACGAAAGCTCCAGGGTTTGGCCGTCGCGATATAGCACCATTGAGAGGGTATCGCCGGGGGCATAGCTCTGGATGCAACGACTCAAGTCGTCGGAGTTGCGAATGCGATAGGGGGGAATGGCGATAATCCGATCGCCCTTTTGTATCCCCGCGCGGTGGGCCTCGCTGTAGAGCATGACGTGCTCGACAGCGAGGCTGTCGGGGCTGATGCTTGCTGGGCGCAACCCGAGGACGCCGTAATGGCTGGCAAGGTCGGTAGGTACATCCCGGTATTCCTGACTTCGCCCCGGAGTTGATAGCAGCAAGCTCGCGAGTAATAGAATCTTTTTCAAGAGGCGACCAAGGTGTGCTCTGTGGCATCATTTAAACCGGCGATTACCGGAAAGGATTTTTCACGGGGGGCACCCTCGCCGGGCACGTAGCGCACGTGGGGCGAGAAATAGGCGTAGAGGGCGGTATTGCGGGAGTGTTCGGTCTGATTCGGCCCTGATCCGTGCACCATCAGACTGTGGAAGAGCACAGCTGATCCGGCCTTGAGTTCCACGTCGATCTGGCCGGATAAGTCGAGGTCTTGGCGGTGGCCAGGGCCGGTGGTTCAATGGGCCAATAGGCGGAATCCTGGTGCAGAGCATGGGCGGAACCATGTAAGGCGGGCTTGAGCATAAGGGTGCTGCGAAATAGCAGTAGATCGTTTCCGAGCAGATTTTGTATGGTCGAGACCAAGTTCGGATGGGCAGAAAGCCGGGCAAAAAAATCTGAGAAGTTTCGCGTATTCTCGATTTTTCTCAAGATGGACAAATCGCCGTGATTGTGTTTTTTGGCGAAAGGTTCGCGCTGAAAATAGCCACACAATGGATCCTCGCGGGTGTGCAAGTCGGTGGCGAGTTGGTGGAGACGTTTGATCTCGGCCCGGCTGGCGGCGATTTCATCGTTGTCGAGCAGGTCGGGTACGATGAGATAACCCCGATCTTCGAAAAAGGTCCGCTGCTGCTGTGGGGTCATGAAATCTCCGTTGCCTGGGGGTGGTTAAAGTGTCAGAAGTGCGTATTATTGTAATTCGTTTGACGCGCGTGTGTCAACTCACTCCGATAAGTGTCGTTTGTATACCCATGGATCGAATATTTCCATTTTTACGTTGGTTGCCCGAGTTGCGGCAACAAGGCGTGGTACGCGCCGATTTGGTCGCTGGTATTACTGTAGCGATGATTTTGGTGCCGCAAGCAATGGCCTATGCCGAATTGGCGGGTCTGCCGGCCGTCTATGGTCTTTATGCCGCTTTTCTGCCGCCGGCAGTTGCCGCACTCTTTGGCTCATCTCGGCAACTTGCTACCGGCCCGGTGGCGATGGCTTCTTTGATCAGTGCGACAACCGTTCAAGTCCTAGCGCCAGTTGGCAGTGAACAATATATCGCCTATTCGCTGGTCTTGGCCTTGCTCGTTGGCTTGATTCGCCTGGGCTTGGGTGTCTTGCGCTTGGGGGTACTGGTCAATTTGCTTTCGGGGCCGGTCATCGTCGGGTTCACCAATGCAGCAGCCCTTATCATCGCCACGTCCCAATTGCACAAAATTTTCGGAGTGGAAGCTCAACACGGCGATTCGCACTTATTGACAGTCATCGGCGTCGTTGACGCTGCGATGGTTGCAGTGCATTGGCCGACCCTGGGGATGGCGGCCCTGGCCGGAGGGTTGCTGTTGCTGTTGCGCTGGGTGGGTTTGGGGTTGCCGCATATGCTAATAACGGTAGTCGTAACGACGCTTGTTTCCTCGTTGACCGGCTTTAGCGGGGCCGTCGTTGGCGAAGTGCCACGTGGTTTGCCCTTGCCGGCGTTTCCGTCGATTGACTTTGAGGTCATGCCGCAACTCGTCTTGGGGGCATTGACTTTGACGTTGATCGGTCTAATGGAGGCGATGGCGATTGCCAAGACCATTGCCACCTCGACTCGGCAGCGGCTCGATATTAACCAGGAACTCGTAGGCCAGGGCCTGGCGAATTTGGTGGGCGGGCTCTTCCAGAGCTATGCGGTTTCGGGGTCGTTCTCGCGTTCGGCCGTCAATTACCAGAGCGGGGCCCGTACAGGTTTCTCATCTGTTGTCACTTCGCTAATGGTGGTAATCACTTTACTGTGGTTGACCCCGTTGCTGTATTATCTACCGCAGGCGACGCTGGCGATTATTATCGTGGCGGCGCTTGTCAGCCTAGTGCAGATCCGCCCGCTGTTGACCGCTTGGCGCATCAGCCGTCAGGACGGCATCGTCGGGATCGTGACCTTTGTCGCTACGTTGTTGTTGGCGCCGGCGTTGCACTTGGGGATAGGGTTGGGGGTTGGGGCCTCACTGGTGATCAATCTCTATCGGACGATGCGTCCGCGGGTCGTGTATCTCATACGGCATCTGGATGGTACTTTGCGGGATGTGGGGGTTCAAGGCCTAGAGAAGGACCAGCAAATCGCTATAATTCGCTTTGACGGTCAGTTGTTTTTTGGCTCCAGCAGCTATTTTGAGGATAGTGTGCTCGAAACGATCGCCCAGTTGCCGGAATTGAAGTATCTGATTCTCGAAGCGGAGGGCATTAACCGCATTGACGCCTCTGGAGAACAGACGTTGCGCGCGGTCGTGGAGCGGATGCGCGAAATCGGTATCGATCTCTATTTTACACGGGCTAAAAGACAGTTTACCGATGTTTTAGAACGCTCCGGATCAATAGAGTATATCGGCAGAGATCACTTTTTTCGCTGGAATCAGCACGCGCTCGAATATTTATGGGCTCAACTCAAGCCAGCGTACAAAACGCGTTGTCCGCTCAATACCCCGCACCCGCGCAAGGGAGAGGCCAGCGGGTCTGAGTACTATATATAGAGATTAGAAACGCTTGCTGCTAGGGGGGGGATCTTCAGGGGTATCCGCATCGGATAGTAGCTGGGTAAAAGAGTCGATATGAGCGTCGGCTTGGTCGAGTAGTGAGTCTTTTTGCTCGCGAGCGCTCAGCACTTCTTCGGCTATGTTAAGTGCGGCGAGAATGGCGATATCGAGCGGGGCCCTATTGCCGACTTCAGCTGCGGCTTGCTGCATTTTCTCATCGAGATAGGCTGCGGCACGCTGAATATACTCGGCGTCGCGTCCCTCGCTGGCCCCTAGCTGGTAGGTCTGTTTGTAGATTTCGACGGTAATAGGTTTGTCTGGCGACATAAATCCCAGAAAATATAAAAAAGTGGGGACTCCCGCGATCTCCCCTTGTCCCGGAAGCCCCCTCTTTTGCGTAACTAACCACGTGGCGAGGGACAATATATTGGGGGCGCAAATGTTTGTCAACAATATATTGATGTTTTACTCATTTTTCTCCAAAACACACTTTGCGACAAAAGATTGGCCTTGCAAAGCGATGATATTTGCTAAGTCAAAGGGGGTAAAATATTCTCGCAGTGGAGTTCACGGCGATTCAGATCTTTGTCAGTAGGGGCTATATAGCCTTGGTGACTGATGTAGTGTCCGGAGATCGATATTTGACGTTGAGTTGGGGGCTTTTTAGATTTGTTCGCCCCTTCCCAACGATGTTTACTCGAACGATCAAATCGCCAAAATAGACCTAAGAGGATAGTGGACTTGCAAGTTAGAGAAGAGCTAGCAGAGGCTTTGCGATATGCCGTCAAAGGAGAAGTGCACTTTGATGACGTTTCGCGCATGCTCTATAGTACCGATGCCAGCATTTACGAGATTGAACCATTGGGTGTATTGGTACCCCAAGATGAGGCGGACGTGGTTGCGGCGGTCAAAATGGCTGTCGAGCGGGGAATGGCTATTCTACCGCGCGGCGGCGGCACGAGTTTGGCTGGGCAGTCTGTTGGAGCTGCAATCCATCTCGACTTTTCCAAATATATGAACAATATCCTCGAATTTGACGCGGATGAGCGATGGATCCGAGTGCAGCCCGGCCTTGTCCTAGATGAACTCAACGCCTATTTACAGCCGCACGGGTTGATTTTTGCGCCGGATGTTTCGACGAGCAGCCGGGCCAATATTGGCGGGATGATCGGCAATAATTCCTGTGGCGCCCATTCGATCGTCTATGGCAAGACTATCGACCATGTACAGGAGTTAAAAGTCATTTTGGCGGACGGTACGGCGACGACTTTTGCTGAAGTGGCAGAGGACGAGTATCAGCGTCGCGCCGGGCAAGATGACCTTGAAGGACAGATTTATCGCGAGATTCGCCGTATCGCCCGCGATCGCAAAGAACAGATCAGCGCTGGTTTTCCCGCGGTGATGCGTCGGGTATCGGGCTATAATCTCGACGAGTTTATAAAGGATGCTCCCTTTGATCTGAGTAAAATAGTAGTCGGATCCGAAGGCACGCTCTGCGCCGTGGTCGAGGCGCGGTTGAAACTAGTGGAATTGCCTGCTTATAAAGGGCTTGTCGCTGTCCATTTTCGCGATATCGTCGAATCGGTGGAGGCCAATCTCGCGGTATTGCAGACCGAACCGGTCGCCAGTGAACTGATAGATAAAATCCTGCTCGACCAGACGGTCAATTCGATTGAACACGCGCCGAGCCGGCGTTTTCTCCAGGGGGACCCAGCGGCCTTGCTTGTCGTCGAATACTATGCCGATTCAGTGGCAGAGCTGGACCGAAAAATGAATGAGTTGGAGGCGCTATTGCGCGAGCGCGGTATGGGCTATGCGTATGAACGGGCCACCGATGCAAAATCACAGAAGGCGATTTGGGAGCTGCGCAAGGCGGGGTTGGGTTTGTTGATGGGCATGAAAGGTGACGCCAAACCGAATCCCGGTGTGGAGGATACATGCGTGCCGGTAGATAAATTGCCGGCCTATGTCCGGCGGGTTGTCGCCTTGATGGAAGAGTTGGGCATTAAGGCGGAGTATTATGGCCACGCCAGCGTAGGCCTTTTGCATATTCGGCCGATCTTCAGCCTCAAGGACCCGGACGGGATCGCCCTGCTGCGTCAGATCGAAGAGCGTATGGGCGATATGGTGCTTGAATACGGTGGCGCTATGACGGGTGAGCACGGTGATGGGCTGGCGCGCAGCGAGTGGATCGCGAAAATGTTCGGCCCAGACCTGGTCTCGGCCTTCGAGGAGGTCAAAGACGCTTTTGACCCGTGCGCCATTATGAATCCAGGCAAGATCGTCCGCGCGCCGAGGATGGACGAGAATCTGCGCTATGGTCCGGCGTATCAGACGCAGAAGGTGGAAACTTATTTCAGCTTTAGCGAGGCAGATGGGTTTCAAGAAGCCGTCGAATTGTGCTCGGGGGTTGGCCAGTGCCGCAAAAAACTAGTCGGTACGATGTGTCCTTCCTATATGGCGACCCTCGATGAGGAACATACCACCCGCGGCCGGGCCAATGCTTTGCGTGCTGCGCTTTCCGGCGCGTTACCCGATGGTTTGCATAGCGATGAGGTTCATCGGGTTATGGACCTTTGTCTCGAGTGCAAGGCCTGCAAGGCCGAATGCCCGTCAAACGTGGACATGGCTAAACTCAAATCCGAGTTTCTCGCCCATTACCACGGCGAACACGGTTATTCGCTACGTGCACGAATATTTGCCAATATCGCTCGAATCAGCCGCTGGGGCTCGGCTCTCGCGCCTTTGTCGAATTGGCTCGGCGGTACTTGGCTTAATCGCTGGTTGCTCGATGCGTTTTTGGGTATCGACCGCCGTCGCGTATTGCCGACCTTCGCACGCGAGACCTTTTCGAGTTGGTTTGCCGGTCGTCGTAATGTTAAAGTGGGGGGGAGGGGGAAGGTCGCGCTCTTTAATGATACCTTTTCCGAATACAACGAGCCGAAGATCGCTATGGCGGCGACTATTATTCTTGAACGGGCCGGTTATGAGGTGCTGCTGGTAGAAAACAAAGTTTGCTGCGGCCGACCTATGATTTCCAAGGGGTTTCTCGACAAGGCTCGGGAGATGGCAAAGCGCAATGTCATGGCTTTGGCACCCCTAGCAAAAGAGGGCATACCGATTGTCGGGTTGGAGCCTAGTTGTGTGTCGGCCCTAAACGACGACTATCTGGATCTGGTCGATGATCCGCAGGTTCGATGCGTCGCCGAACAGGTCGTTATGCTCGAGGATTTCCTGGCCCGCGAAGCCGACGCGGGCCGGTTAGAACTGCAGTATATTCTGGTGCACGGTCACTGCCACCAGAAAGCTCTGACCGGGACCGCTGCGACCATAAAGGTGCTCAATTTACCGCCAAATTTTCACGTAGAGGAAATTGCCTCCGGCTGTTGTGGTATGGCTGGTAGCTTTGGTTATGAGAAGGAACATTTTGAGGTGTCGAAGCAGGTTGGGCAGGAAAGACTGTTCGATGTGGTGGCAGCGTCGGCGGAAGATGTTGAGATTGCAGCGGTAGGTACATCGTGTCGGCATCAGATTGCCGATTTTACAGGGCGCAAAGCTCGACACTGGGTAGAGATTTTAGTAGAAGCTCTTTAAATAAACAAAATATTTGAAAGGATAAAGATGGCATTCAATATCAAGAAACGCGGTCGGTTGACCTATTATTATGGCGGCGACCATCCGACCTTGTCGGCCCTGGTAACCGAACAGTTGGACCAAGGTGATTTGAAGATATATTTTGCTGGCCTAACGGGCGGCCACTCGGCCAAGGGTGTCCTCAACCGTGATGAATTGGTGCGTATGGAGCCTGCGGTCGAGGTCGAGTTGGTATTTCGTAGTTGGGAAGCCTGGTTGCAGGAGGCGGAGATCTGCGATTCCATATCGAAAATCGATTTTATCGAGGTGCACGCCTTTGGCGCCCAGCCCAAGGATGTTAATCCATTGGTCGAGCCGCTGCTTTTTCAGGAGGAGCAGCAGCGCATCTATAAGGCCTATTCCGAAGCCTATAGCAATTTTTTCCGCGACCATATGCCCGCTACCGGCGTTCCGTCGCGTTTCACTGTTCATGTAATGGATTTTCCCGACAAGGCGGCTTCCTACGAGTTCTATAGCGTTGGCTTGTATCAACCCGCGTTGCACGGGGCGTAAGCGGGGGAATATGGCTGATACCGAGATCAAGCTGCCTTTTGGTGACGGGCAATTGCGGTGCGCTGTGCCGGAGGAGCGTCTGCTCGGTGTGATCCTGCCCGACGAGGGGGGCGATGACCACGGTGATGAGCGTGTTTTGCTGCAGGACGCGCTGGCCTATCCGATCGGCACGCCGTCCCTGCGAGAAATAGTTCAAGTCGGTCAGCAAGTCGCCATCGTCATCAGCGATATGACCCGGCCCTGTCCCTCCGACCGCCTGTTGCCTCCGATATTGCATGAGCTGGCGGCGGCCGGGGTTCCGGATTTGGCGGTGACAGTGGTGGTCGCTTTGGGTTTGCATCGGGCGCAGACGGAGGCCGAGCTAAGAGAGTTGGTTGGGGGCGCGGTCTACGATCGGGTGCGCGTGCTCAACCACGATCCCGAAGATGTCGTTCGTTTGGGTGTCACGGCCCACGGCACGCCGGTTGAAATTTTCCGCCCCTTGATCGAGGCCGACATACGCATCTGTCTGGGCAATCTCGAATTCCACTACTTCGCCGGTTTTTCGGGCGGGGCCAAGTCTATATTGCCCGGTTGTGCCTCGAAGGCGACGGTGACGGCCAACCATGGCCTGATGACCCGGCCCGGGGCGGCAACTGGGCGTCTTGAGGGCAATCCGGTACGGGAAGATCTCGAAGAGGGTGCTGCGATGCTGGGGGTTGATTTTATTGTTAATGTCATTGTCGATGACCATCACCATATCGTAGCGGTCTTTGCTGGGGATGTGCTACAGGCTCATCGCAAGGGGTGTGAGTTGGTCGCCGAGCGCGGTGCCGTGCCGATCGAGCAATTGGCGGATATAGTACTGGTCAGCGCCGGCGGCTACCCGCTTGATGTCAATATGTACCAGGCGCAGAAGGCCCTCGACAATGCGGTGCACGCGGTGCGGGAAGGCGGGGTTATCGTCTGGGTTGCCGAATGCCGCGAGGGTTTAGGCAGCGAAATCTTCGCTTCTTGGTTGCAAGAGGCCGAATCCGCCGACGGTATTCTCGAACGCATTAGCCGCGAATTCGTGCTGGGGGGGCACAAGGCGGCCGCGATCGCTTCAGTGCTGAAAAGGGCACAAGTGCATTTTGTCTCAGCACTGCCTGCGGAAACATTGGGGCATGTGGGCTTGATATCCTTTGCAGATTTGGATCAAGCGATGGCTGCAGCCTACGAGGTGGTCGGGGCTGACGCATCGGTCTTGGCACTGCCTTTCGGCGACTCGGTTTTGCCGCAGGAAGCGGCTTAGTACTTTCCTTCGATTTCGTTCAGCGCGCGTCGCGCCTGGTTGAAAGTGGGTCGAAGCTTCAGCGTTATGCGGAATTGTTCTGCGGCTTCGACCGCTTGTCCGAGAGTGCGCAGGGACAGGCCGAGATTGTAGTGGGCCTCGGCGAAGTTTGGCCGCAGGGTGCAGGCTTGCCGGAAATGGTCTTCGGCCTCCTCAAACCGGTTCAAGGCGCGTAGGGCAAATCCGAGGTTGTTATGGGCGCCGGCGTGGGTCGGGTCGGCGTCTAACGCCTGCTCAAAATAATCAGCCGCTTGCACATACTTTTCCAATGTCAGCAGTAAAGCTCCGAAGTTGATGTAGCTCGCTGGGTTGTCGGGGTCTAATATTTTTGCGGCGTAATAGTGTTGTGCCGCGGCTTCGAATTCGCCCTGGGCTTTAAGGGCATTGCCGAGGTTTATATGAGCCGGGGCATAGCCGCTTTCCTTTGCCAACATCTTCCGATAGTGGTTGATCGCCTCATGCCAGTTTTTCAATGACATATAGGCGTTGCCCAGGTTGTAGTGGGCGTCTGGGTATTCGGGATCGATTGCAAGGGCTTGGCGGTAGTGGACGATGGCGGTTTCGCTTTGCTGTTCTTCGTCGAGGGCAAAACCGAGATTGTTATGGGCTCGTGGGTTGTGCGGTGCCATCTCCGCGGTTGTCTGCCAGATGGCAACCGAGTTTGCGTAATCGCGGTTGCGGTCGATGGTCCGATATCCCAGGCCGCAGGCCAATACCAATGCCGCAAGCGTATAGTAGCCGCGGGGTATGGCGAAGCGTTGGCAGAGCGAATGAGCAGCAGTTGCGAGTATCGCGATTGGGCCGATCATGGCTAAATAGACCCGTCGTTCAGCTCCAACTTCGTTGGCCAGGGGGATGATGCTGGAAGTTGGAGCTATGACGACAAAGAACGCGAGCGGAAGAAAGCCAAATCGAGGGGTATGGCGGATCGATATGATGGTTGCCGTTAAGGATAATGTCAGGAATAGTGCCTGTGGCCAAATGTCGGCAATGGTCAAGTCACGGGGGAAACCGTAGTCTAGGATCAATGTCTTGGGCCAGAGGATTTTCTGGAGATAATCGATGATGACCCAGCACTGGTTCAGGGCATAGATCCAGGGCGAGACGTTGCTGTCTAGGCCGATGGAATTTCCGTGGGCGTCGCCGGGCTGCAACAGGGCGAGCATGCTCCAACTGGCGAATAGCCCCAAGTGTAGACTGCGTCGTTGCTGCCAAATTTGGCGCAGCGAATCAGCGACGAATATGCGGTCGTAGATTAATGCCAGTAGTGGTGCGGTGACCATGACCTCCTTGCTCGCCATGCCGAGAATAGCCGCCGCGACTGCGACGCCGGACCAACGAGCGTGGTCGGACTGGTCGGCGCGGGCGATACAGTACAGTACCAACAAATAGAACAAGCTGACGAGCGATTCGCTGCGCTGGATAGTGTAGTTGATGCATTGTGAGTTTAGCGGATGGACTAACCACAACAGGGCACAGCTAAAAGCCAAGGTTCGCGTCGAATCGGTGATCGAGCGGGCGAGCACGCCATAAAGGGCGAGTGCACAGAGCAGGTGGACGCCGATATTAAAGGCGCGGTAGCCGCCCGGCTCGAGCCCGCCGAGGGCGTAATTGAATGGAGGGTGGCGGCTGTGACGGGCCTACTATTGGTTGCGGCATGGGGGGCTGATGTGGGCAGGGCCCAGTTCGGCGGCCACAATTGCCGGATATCGGAGTTGTTGATAATGGAGGAATGGTCGTCGAATACAAAGGGGTTGTCTAGGCTATTGGCATAGACGAGTAGGCCGATGAGTACGAGTAACCATGGATGGAAGGCAGTAACGCGGTTTGCTGTCGTTGTCTCGGACATGGAGGGCAAAGCTCAGACCGCTTGGCTTTTATTTAACTCTACAGCGGAGAATAGATCTAGTTGCTCAACGGCTTCCCCAGAGAAGCCAGCTAAGCCGATTCCCAACTCTCGAACCCCAATGATACAGGCCTCGGTGCATTCCAAGAGGTCGTTTGCGGATTGCAGCAAGACCGGGAAATCGTCGGTGAAATCCGACAAGCGTTGCGTGCGAACGGTCTGACGTCGGTCGGGGTAGACGACCCGCAAGCTTATCGTGCGGCCCCTGAGCGATCTGCGCCGCAAGCGCCCGCTGAGGGCTGAGGAAAGTTCGCGCAGGGCATCGAGTATTTCTTCGCGCTCGTAGGTTGTGGCGGTGAAGGTTGTTTCTTCGACGAGTTGGCTCGATTGCCCAAGGGGGGTGACTTGCTCGTTGTCTCGTCCCTGGGAGAGCATCCAGAGGTTCTTGCCGCGTTGGCCAAGGCGGTCGGTTAAAAGCTGCAGGGGCGCGGCGGCAAGTTGACTAATGCGCTCGATACCCAACTCACCAAGGCGTTGGCGGGTGATTGTTCCCGCGCCGGGAAGTTTGCTGATCGGTAGGTCGGCAAGAAAAGATTCTATTTGCTCGGGCAAGATGATAACGAGTCCATTGGGGCGGGCCTGGATCATGGCTAGGCGGGCCAGGAATTTGTTGGGCCCCATGCCGATCGAGACCTGTAAACCCATGTGACGCTTGATTTCGCTTTTGATCATTTTGGCCACCCGGCCCCCGAAGGGGATATCGAATTTGTTGTAGGTGACGTCGAGGTAGACGGCGTCGGCGGTGAATTCGACCAAGTCGGTGAATTCGCGCAAGAGTTCACCGACTTGGTCGGGGATCTGTCGCTGGGCGTCGGCTTTGGTGGCTGGGATGGAGTCGATGCCGACGAGAATGACCTTGCGGTGTCCAGTAGGGGTAGAACAGCTCATGAGGCTCGGGCAAAGGGCAGGGAGACGACAGTGGCCTGTGCTCCGTTTGATGTAAGCACGGTGCCAGGGGCACACGCGTTCCGTCGTACATAGGCTAGTGCGATCGGCCCGAGGGCCGGTGAATGTACGGTCGAGGTAATGTGCCCGACTTCGCGTTGGCCGTCGTTTAACGCTTGGCCGGAAGTGGGCAGGTCATTTTCTTGTAGCAACAAACCCACTAAATGCTGTTTTATTTTATCATAGGTATCCAGGCGGGCGATGACTTCCTGGCCGATATAGCAGCCCTTGTCCATATGAATCGCGTGGCCCAAGCCGGCTTCCCAAGGATTGTAGGCGTCGGTTAATTCCCGGCCGAGCGCGGGCATGCCCTGTTCGATGCGTAGGATTTCCCAAGTCGCCTCTGTCATTTGCAGTGCGCCGGCGGCAATGAGTTTCTCCCGCATATCGGCAATCGCTTCCCGGGGGCCGATCGCGCGCAAACCGGGATGACCGTCCCAAGCGGTGCGGGCCAACCACAATGTGTCGTTTGTCGACGGATCGATCAGGTGGCCGTCTTGGTGTTGGTCGAGATCGAGCGAAAGGGTTTGTTGTAGCAACTTGGCCATATGCGGTCCACAGCACTCTAACATCGCCGTTTTATCCGTGACATCCTCAAATTCGATGGCTTCAGCGAAAATAAAACGATCCAGCCAGGTGGGAATCTCTTCTTTAGATTGCGGGTTGAGTAATAGCAACGTGCTCTCGGTGCCGCGATAAAAGACGCCTAAGTCGATTATGCGGGCCCGCTGTTCGATAAAGACCGCTTCGCACCCCTGGCCCGTTTCCAGGCCATTGAAGTTGTTCGTGGTCATGCGATGAAGAAAATCGAGATGGTCGGCGCCGCGGATGCATAGGCGTCCCCAATGCGAGGCGTCACGCAGGGCGGCTTCTGTGCGGGCGGCTCTGTATTCGTCGTTGATACTATCAGTAGGTAAGGTCATTAGAGCGGGCTCAATATCTGTGATGGTTTACATGGTGGGTTAGTATGGGGGCCGAGGTGCGTATTTTGCAGTGAGTGGTTTGTCGTTCGCCCCATATAATCTGCGCGTCGTATGGGGACTTGCCCTCAACCGTGTTGTATAATCTCGAAACGCGAGCCGAGATCCGGATGCTTGGTGACTTCGATCTGCACCGGAAAGGCGGCTTTTAGCTGTTCTAAATGGGTGACGACGAGGACTTTGTCGAAATCGCGGCTGATAACCTGGATCGCCTCGACGAGTTGTTCGAGGCCTTGTTGGTCCTGGGTGCCAAAACCTTCGTCGATAAAGAGGGTGCGAAGGCGGGTGCCCGAGCGCATGGCCAGGACTTTGGAAAGCGCGATGCGCAGGGCGAAATCAGTGCGAAATGCTTCGCCGCCCGAGTAGAGATGGTAGGAGCGCTCGCCGATCTCGTCGGAGATCTTGACATCGAGGGTTTCGCGGGTGCCACCCTTTTTAAGATCGCGCAGCGATTCCAAGGAGATTTGGATGCGGTTGTCGGTCAATTGCGAGAGAATGGCGTTGGCCTCTTTCTCAATTTGCGGTACTGCGTTTTCGATGATCAGTGCCTGAATTCCGTCTTTACCGAAGGCCTCGTCGAGCCGTTGGTAGATCCAGATCTGTCGCCGCTCTTCTTTGAGCTCTTCACGCAGTGTGTCGCGTTCTATGGTCAACTTGATACCGCGGGCGCACAGCGTCTCTAGGGCGCCTTGCCGTTGCAGTAGTTCATCCCTTTCCTTGCGGTGTCGTTCGAGTTGGGACTGGTTCTCCTCCAGTTTTTTATCGATATCAACCAGCTCGCCATCGCGTTTGCGCAACTCCTGCTCGCTTTGCTCGGTTGTCTTGAGTTGCTCTGCGAGCGTTGTGGCTTCGCCTTCATAGCGGACGAGTGATTCGTTGACCGAATCCCGGCGGCGCTGGGCATTTTGCAGACGTTCGAATTTCGTTACGCTGTCGAGTAGATCGTCGAGCCGCAAGCGCAGTTGTCGGTGTACGGTTTCGTCGTAACCGAGCTCGGCAATCTGCCGGTCAATATCTCGCAACTGGTCCTGCTCTTCCTGGGCATAGCGGGATTCGGTAAGGTAGCTGGCGGCGAGGTCCCGTTTCTCCTGCGCTTCGACCTGTTCTCGGGCCAAGCGGTCCGCCTGATTGCGCGCGTCTTGTAGGCGGGTGTGTTCGGCCTCTACTGGGCGCAATTCGACGAGCTTCTCGCGCAGGGCGGAATGCTCTTGGGCGCTATAGCTCAATTGCACTATTTCTCCTTCCAGCTTCAGCAAGCGCTCGCGTTCGGCGGGAGAATAGGCGCCTTCGTCGAGTTCGCATTCGATCGTAGTGATTTTTGCCACCAGCGAATCTTCTTCGGCGCTGTGCTCTTGCAGTTGTTTTTGCCGGGCGCTTCCTTCGGCGAGATCCCGTTGCAGTTGTTGTAGAGGGACCGTTTCTTCTTCGAGGACCTGATAGCGCGCTCTCATCTTATGCACTTGCCCCTCGAGCTCGGCGATGTCTTTTTGCAGCTCGGCGATCTGCTGTTTGTGGCTCTCTTCTCGTTGGGCAAGTTCGTTTTCTACCCGGGCGCGGTGTTCTTCATCGAGCGAGCTTCCGCACAAAGGACATTGCGCAGCATCCGAGTCCAAGTGTCCGGCGGCCTGCTGCTGTTCTTTGGCTAGGCCTTCTTCCTCTGTGCGCAGTTGCTGGCAGCGTTCGGCGATTTGCGTGTTGAGGGTGCTGCCTTCCTCTTTGAGGCGCTCTCGTTGGGCGACCTTGCCTTCCAACTCTACGAGACGTGTCTTCAGTCGTAGGTTGTCGCTTTCTAGGTCTCCCGCTTCCCTTATCGCCCGCCGCACTTTTTCCACGTTTGATGTCAGTGTCTGCGCCTGGATCTTGCGATTTTGCTGCTCGAGGGATATCGCGTGCTCGAGTCTGCTTCGTTCATGTAATAGCGCTTCGTGGCGGATGCGCCCCTGCTCGAGCGCTTGGTCTTGTTCGTTCGTCGCTTTGAACTGTGCGTAGCGGACGGCGATGGTCTGTTCCTGTTCCAACAGGGTCTTCAGCTCATCGAGCTGGCGTTGCCTTTCAACGAGTATGGCCGCCCATTTCTCCTGCCTTTTCTCTACGTCCCGACGGGCCCGGCCGATGGACTCTTGTAATTCTGTGTGCCGGGTGTTCAATTGGCCGCGGGTCTGCACCTTTTGTTCGAGACGACCAACCTGAGTGCGGAGTTCGTTGTGCGTCGCAAAATCCTTTTCGATGGTATCGGCGGCATCGAGTATCTCGCGGTCCTTGCGCTGCTGGTCCCGCAGGTATTCGAGCTCCTTGCCGACTTGCTGCGCCCGTTCGCTGCTGCGTTCCTTCTCGCGGGCAATTTCGGCCAGTTGCTGTCGGACTTGCGCTTGTTGCAAGCGCTGTTCGTCCAGTTCGCTCTGTGTTTTCTCCAGCCTTGCAAGGGTGTCGTTGAGGGTCTGCAATCGCTCGTTGGCCGCTCGCAGTTCGGTTTCGTGTGTGTCGCGTCCGGTTAATTCAACGTCGAGTTCCGCGAGGCGGCTCCGGTGGCTGATACTTTGCTCGTTGTGTTTCTGGTAGTGGAGATGGGCCATGCTCTGGAGTTCGTCGTAGCGTCCTAGACCGAGGATCTGACCAAGGATCTCCTTGCGCTGCCTGGCATTTTTCTGGGTGAATTCATCGGCCCGGCCCTGGAC
>LWDU01044404.1_pt1 | contig 27676 bp, 26 predicted proteins | sample 727161 | NCBI WGS metagenome assembly LWDU01 (sample SAMN04566230, study PRJNA314399) | hydrothermal vent metagenome | isolation source: deep sea hydrothermal plume seawater | place: Mexico: Gulf of California, Guaymas Basin | collected 2004-07-11
TAAAGACCGTATGGAAAGATCCTGATTTTAATTCCAGTAGAGAAGCTTTTTATTACCTAAGGGTTCTTGAGAATCCCACCTGTAGATGGAGCACTTGGGATGCTTTGCGTTCTGATCTAAAGCCTAGAGAGGGTGCTCCTTTGACCATACAAGAAAGAGCTTGGTCCTCTCCTATCTGGTTTAAAAACAAATAAAATTTTTAATAAATAATGACTAAAAGATTATTAGCCTTTTTTTCAATTGGTTTGTTTATTTTTATATTAGATATCCTGTTTGAAGATTTTTCTAATGATAAAACCATTGTCATCTTTGATTCAGAATTAAAAGGTCTGGTGGATACATGGACTAATCAGGTTGGCAGAGAGCCTAATGAGCAAGAGTTGAGTGCGATTATTAATCAGTTAGTTGATGAAGAGATACTTTATAGAGAAGCTCTAAATCTAGGTCTTGATAAGAATGACATAATCATTAAACGAAGGCTTGCACAAAAAATAGGTTTTTTAAAACAAGAAGAGGTTGAACCATTGACGAATAAGGAGATTGAAGAGTTCTTTAATAACAATAAACCGATTTACCTTGTACCTAAACAATACACCTTTACTCATATATATTTTAATACCGATAGAGACGGTAATAATAGAGCCTTAAAGGCTTTTAAGGATTGGAAAGAAATAGGCGAATTGCCTTATGGAGATCCTTTTTTATTAGGGAAAAACTTCTCCTTAAAAACATCCAAAGAGGTTGCAAGGGCTTTCGGAGAAAACTTTGCTGAAGAAATCAAAAAAGTTTCTGTTAATAACTGGTTTGGGCCTTTGAAGTCAAGCTACGGAAGTCATCTTGTTTTTATAAATTCTGTAGTTGAGGAAAGAATGCCTGAACTGAAGGAGGTGAGAGTTCAATTAATTTCTGACCTTCAACTTAAACAAAAAGAAGATGATTTTAGGGTTTATCTAGATAACCTTAGAGAAAAATACAAAGTACAAGTAAATTCTAATCTTGTTAATTAGATCCAGTGAAAGTATTTATTTCTCTTTTTATAATTCTTTCTACAAATATTATTTTTGCCCATGAGATGAACCCAGCTCGTTTAGTGGTAAATGAAGAAGTGGAATCAAATTATAAAGTTACGTGGATGTTTCCAGTAAATGCAGCCGGTCTTCCTGCAGAAGTCTCATTTCCAGGGTGTGTAGAATTAAGTAAAGAACTACCAAGACAAGAACAGAAGTATTTAATAAGTAACCTTAATTTGCATTGTGAGGACTCTATCCAAGGGAAGGTTATTACCTTAAAAGGCTTATCCAGGGTAACTGATGCCCTCATAAGTATTAGTTTCTTAGACGAAACAAAATTTGAAGGTTTAGCAACAATTAACAACCCTTCGATCATCGTTCCTAAGGAAGTCAGCTTATATCCCACGAACTATTTCTGGTTAGGAGTTGAACACCTTTTAAGCGGCATCGATCATGTGCTTTTTGTTTTTGGCCTATTATTTCTTGTAGCTGGAGTCAATACACTCATAAAGACTATTACTGCTTTTACCGTTGCGCATAGTATTACTTTAACTTTGTCTGTTTTAGGTTGGGTCAGTTTGCCACAGGCTTCAACCGAAGCATTTATAGCCCTAACTCTAATATATTTAGCTTTAGAAGTAGGAGAACAGCACAAGTATAAATCCACCCCTTGGGTCTTGGCTTTTGGCTTTGGTTTGCTGCATGGTTTTGGTTTTGCAGGAGCTTTAACTGATATCGGTTTTGGAAATGAGAACTTATTCTTTTCTCTTTTATTTTTTAACCTTGGTATAGAAGCAGGTCAGTTAATGGTACTACCACTGCTCGGTATCCTTGTTTGGCTACTAAATAGCAGTGCTATTAAAGAAATTAGCTACAGATATTCTTCCTATGCAATAGGTGGTTTAGGATCTTTTTGGTTAATTGAAAGAGTATTAAAAATTATTTAAACAACATACTATTCCATAGATCATGTTCATAATTTTTTTAATAGGGGTAACAATATGGGAAGTTTATTGGACTTACCATGCTTGCTGGTTAGCTTCTAGATTGGGTGATAAGAAGTGGTTCTTGTTTTTCTTAACCTTTGCTTTATTAGGAATACCGGAAATAATTTACATACAAAAGAATAGACACCGGTCTGTAGATTCTTTGGAAAACAAGTCTAACTAAGCAGTGCCTATGGGTTTTGGCTAAAAATAGTTTCTAATCTATTTTTATCTTCATGGTATTTTTTACCGGCCAAATAATAGCAAGGAATTGAGATGATGCTAATAATAGAATCTTGGTAGTTAGCAGCTTCCATTAGATCTGCAAGTATTCCCCCGACTAACGAACCTATAGTGAGGCCAATTAAGTTTAAAGTTAAGATATAGAAAGACACAACTGTTGCCTTGATGTTCTCTGGAACTAGCTCTTGAACAGTGCTAAAAGTTGGACCAAAAAAACAACCCAATTGGAAATAACCAATAATAATACCTATCCAAAAGATTATAGACCCAGGTTCTACGAATCTATAATAAATGCTAATCGGCAAGGTTAATAATGCCAACCAGAATAGAAACATAGGCCTTCCTTGGTCTGTATTTTCTTGCCACCAGTCACTTAGTATTCCACCAATTAGATTACCAGCTAACCCGGCAAATACACCGATCCAACCAACTATCATTGCAATAGTAGATCGTTCAAACCCTCTTTCTTCAACAAGCCAGAGCTGTTCAAAAACAGAGGCCCCTAATGCAATGTGATAGAAAATACCTGCCAAGATAGTAAACCTTAGAGCCGAGGAGGCTGAGAGTGCTTTGAATAATGTTTTAATTATTTCTGAAACACTTTTTTTCGAAAGAGTGCGTTTCTCATTATGATTCTGGATATGTTTTCTGGGTCTATCTTTGAATAATAAAGAACAAAGGCCCAATACTAAGCCTAAGGCCCCTAACAAGTAAAAGCAGTTGCGCCACCCCAAGGATTCTCCTAGATAACCTGCAATTAATAAACTGACACCAACACCAATAGGAACACCCATATAATAGAAGCCTGCAGCAAATCCCATTTTTTTAGATGGGAAGGAGTCTGAAAGTAAAGACATGGAGGTGGGGGTTAAAATAGATTCACCAACTCCTATAAACATTCTAGGAAGGGCCATAGATATAAAACCCTTAGCTGCACCAGTTAAAGCTGTAAATATGCTCCAAAGTACAACTCCAAAAGCTATCAGTCTTGGCCTGTTTACCATATCTGCCAGCACGCCCATAAAAAGACCTGCTACAGAATAAAAGACGATGAAAGGAAGTGTGGTAAGAAAACCAAACTGAGCGTTTGTTAATCCCAGATCAGGAACTATAAAATTAGAAAAACTAGCTATTAATTGCCTGTCCACAAAATTTAACAAGTTAAGTAAAGTTAAGAAGAAGAGTAATCTATAAGCGTTCAAGTTCCGTCCTATTTGTTTTGGCTGATACTAACAGCGTTTGTATGTATCTGGGTAAATGAATTAGTATAGTAACTAAATTTTTAGACTTAAGTCTAGAGGGAGACGGAGATATGAGTAAACCCAAAAGAGAATGGAGCAATTCCGACATACGCTCCTTAGTGCAAGGAGAATTTCATAACTATTTTGGACAAAGTCTGCATAACTATCGGAAATCCGATTGGTTTGTATGGTTTTTAAGCAATTCTACCCGATACGCTATATTCTTTTTATTTCTGCAGAAGTACGGGAAAGGAGAGATGGTTAGTTATACTGATTTAACTAGAACCAAGAAGATAGGACAGGTTAACCTTAAAATTGATTCTATAAAAGCTACCATTCGTGGTGGTATAGAGTTGGGCTTTTTACAGTCATTTAAATCAGATGACGACAGAAGAGTAACACTTTATGACTTCAATCCACGTATCATCCATGAAGTAGCAGATTATTGTTTTTGCATGAGAAGAAATAGAATGATTGAGACAGCCTCTTACATTCATTCAGAAACTACTCTTAAAGTAAGTAAAGAACTAGAAAACGCTGTAACCGATGAGTGGGCAGAGGCAGTCAGTTCAACAGTTGATGCTGTATCTGAAGTTCTTGAGTCTAAATTTGGTGTTACTAATTCAAAAAATATTACCCCTATAAGTAAAAAGAAGAAACAGGTAGATAAATAGCTGTAAATTTTATTTATTATTAGGGTTGATAGACAACAACAGTTCTTTAATATAAATAATCTTAGTCCTAAGGATAGGGCTAAGACTTAGGTGTCGCACTTATTAGGTTTCACCCGATTCCCTCCCCAGGGAGCTTCAGAAATCAATTTCTTAGTTCGACACCTTTTTTATTCATTAAACATTGCCGTTCTTCCACCATCAACAATGATGTCTTGGCATGTGACAAAACTTCCTGCATCGCTGGCTAGATAGAGAGCAGCTTCGGCAATATCAATTGGAAGGCCGGATTTTTTTAGAGGAACAGCATTAGCTAAATTGCCTCGCAGTTTTTCCATTTTCCTTTCGTTCTCTTCCTTGGTAAGGTCATTCGCTCTTTGAGATCCTCCGTAAAAGATAGGGGTTGCTATTGCACCGGGAGAAATAGAGTTTACACGTATATTATGGGGACCTAATTCAACGCCGGCCATACGAGTATAGTGAGTTACTCCTGCCTTTAGAGCAGCATACAAAGGATCTCCTTGGCGATATCTGAGAGCAGCAACACTTGAATTGTTAATAATACAACCGCCTCCAATAGCTTTCATTGGTTCTATGGCATATTTAATTCCTAAGATAACACTAGCAAGTAATAGATGAACGCCGTAATCAATGTCGCTCTGGGTTACTTTTTCAATCCCAGCACCAACAGGTCCGCCGGCATTATTAAAAAGAATATCTAATTGATCAAAGTGTTGGAGTGTTTTTTCAACGGAAGTTTTGATATCTTTTTCCTTGGTTATATCTGCCTTTTCATAAATAACGTTATCACCAAGATCATCAGCTAATGCTTGTCCTTTTTCTTCAGACCTGCCCACAATAAGTACTTTTGCTCCTTCTAATGAAAAAAGGCGGGCGGTTTCAGCGCCAATACCGCTAGTGCCACCTGTAATTAATGCAACTTTTCCATCTAATCTATTTGCCATAATATCCCCTTCATTGATTTAAGCATTTATAAGTTTCATTAATTAAGGCTATTGATCTGCCATCTCCAGCAGCATTGTTTTTCATTTTATTCATGACGTAAGAAATCCCAAGTTTATTTTTTGGATCTCCAAATGCACACGAGCCACCAAACCCAGAATGTCCAAAAGATTCTTCTACTGGCCCATATATAACTTTATGCTTATTCATGATAAAACCAGCACCCCAGCGAGTCACTACACCAAGGACCATGTCTCTTCCTTCAATTCTTGAACGAGTCATTGCATCAACTGTGCTATCTTTAAGTATTTTTAAAGATGGATCACTAGGCACAATAAGGCTGTAAAGTTTTGCTAAACCATAAGCGCTTCCTTGTCCATTTGCTGACGGGATTTCAGCTGCTCTCCATGCTCTAGTATTTTGGGGCTTCAAAAGATTAGGGCCAGAACCTGAAGCTTTTTGAGCATCATTGGGTTCAGCATTCTCATTTTGATTATTTTCTTCTTTTGAGAAAGGGATCATTTCAGCTACTCTATTTTCTTCGGACTCAGGCAGGCCTATGTAGAAGTCTATATCTCTATCATTTCCAATTTCCTCTCTAAAGTAGACACCTAAAGTCTTCCCAGTAACTCTCTTAATTAATTCTGTAGTCAGCCAGCCAAAGGTCATGGAATGGTAACCTGAAGCAGTTCCAGGCTCCCAAATAGGCTTCATGTTAGCTAGTTTGGAAGCCATTAATTCTTGGTCATAATAGTCATTTACTTCATCGGTTTGAGCTCCGCAAATTCCAGCTTGATGAGAAAGAAGCATTTCAACTGTTATATCTTCTTTGCCATTTACACTAAATTCTGGCCAGTAATAGGATACTTTTTCAGAATAGTCTAAAAGACCTCTTTCAACAGCTAAGGCACATGTAATGGCTGCCACGCCTTTTGTTGTAGACCAAACAGTTGCTAAATTATTTCTTTCCCATGGTTTGGTTTCATCAGCATCTGAGTAACCGCTCCAAATATCTATTATTGCTTCTCCATCTTTATAGACAGCATAAGAAGATCCTTTTTCTTTTCCAGAAGTATGCAGTTCCTGGAAGAGGTCTTTTACTCTTCCAAATTGTTCATTACATTGTCCTTTTACTTTCATGGTTTTATTACCGTTTTGTTAAATTCATAATTTCTTTTTTTAATAGCCAGAACCTGTCTTGCCCCCAAACTGAAAAGCTATAATCATTAGGACCTACTAGCTTAAAACCAGGTACTCCCCAAACTGACCCTTCGTACATATTTAGTCTATTTTTTTCTAGGATAGCTTGCCATGTATTATTGTCTAAATGCTCTCTTGCTTCTTCCCACTCTAAATCTAATTCTTCTATTAAGCCTTGAAGATAAGATTCTTTGTAGATATTTTTTCCATCATGAAATGAAGAAATCATAAGTTTATGTAAATAGTCAAAGCCTTTATTTTTACTATCTATCCAAGGAAATAACGAATATGCTCTCTCGGCAGGTTTTCCTATTGGAGTTAATACTTTATTAAACTTGACACCAACATCCAAACCTTCTCGGCTTGCATCTCCAACTATGTAGAGGCCTTTTGTAGAAGGAATTTTCATTCCACGCATAAGCATTGGCAAAACGGGTTTAACTACCAGTTTTACTGGGTAATTTTTACTAAGTGCTTTAACCCGTTCAAATGAAATGTAGGTATAAGGGCTATTTAAAGAAGGGTAAAATTCTAAGGTAAAATTATTTTCATGATTCAGATTTTTTGGATTAGAGATAGTACGCTTAGAAATGAAATCTTTCTCAGAAGTTTTTAAGTTAAGGTCTTTTAAACGTCTTTCTAAATGTTGCAACCTATCAAGGCCCCAATAGTTCTCGCCTTCATAATTAAATACTGCCGCTAGGTAATGCTTTAATTGATGCCTTAAATCGTTCCCAGATTGAATTATATTTTCTGATTGTTCAATGCTATGGCCTTGGTCTTTTACCAAAGTTTCCAAATTAGAAACATTCCCTTGCCATAAAAGATGGCCTAATGATAAAGCTTTATTTATTAAATCTTCTTTTGAAGTATTCGTCAGTAGACGTTGTACGTTTTGGATGTTATGGAGTGTTGGTAACTGATCAATTGCAGGCGGTTTTGTAGAGTAGAAAGGTGCTATTCTAATTGAATCTAATAGAGAATAATCTTTATACATATCTGGCTCGGGGGTAGCGAGTAGGGGCGGATCTCCCACCAATATGAAATTAAAATTTACATCGTAGCTATTTATGAAATTATCTAATTTTTGAAGCACTAAGTATGAGTAAGGGTCAGAAACACTATGAAAATAGGTTATTTCATGAGATCTTCCTTCTTTTATTCTCTTGACTTCTGCATTAGCTCTTTGCTTGTTCCTTAACTCTAAGCTTGCCCATTTAGTCATGCGTTTAGATCCAATAAACCTAAAGATCACATTTTTTATTTCTTGTTTATAAGACATTAAAAAAACTTAGAAAACAGATACTTACAGTGTTTTTATTAAGTATGCATTTAGCTGCATAAAGCTCTTTTTGATTTGTCATTAGATTACCCAATCTTTTAATAGATAAAACTAATATCATAAATAGTTTTGTAGATTCTAACACCATCTTGAATTGTTATTTTAAGTAAAGTTATAAAGAATCTTACTTGCTCTTCAAAAAAATAAAACCATTACCTTCCAAGGTTAGATTTTTTTTATTTAGCTCAGCATTTTGTCTAGGACTATTTGCAATCTCTTCATATTCATTAACTTCTACAGTTATAGGATCTGTTGAAAGGTTAAATAAACAAGCTATTTTTTTTTGATCTCCCCTTGTAAAAAACAATAATGATTCGTCTATCTTTACAAATTTTATTCTTCCTGTTTTTAAGTCTTTATGTTCTTTTCTAAAAGACAACATCTTCTTATAAAAATTTAATACGGAGGAGGGTTCTGTTTCTTGTAGGTCAACGGCATGTTCCTTTTGTATTTCTTTCGTTGGAAGCCATGGTTTGTTAGTAGAAAATCCCCCATATTGTTCTTTTCCTTTCCAGACCATTGGTGTCCGACAACCATCTCTGCCCTTATTTTCAGGCCAAAAGCGAATTCCTGGTGGATCAGTTAATTCTTCGAATTCTAGTTCTGTTTCAAGTTGTCCTAGCTCTTCACCTTGAAAAAGGCTAATAGAACCCTCTAGGCTTAACAATATGGCACCAGTGAGCTTTGCAAATCGATCTTTAGAAACTTGATTATTGCTCCAGCGACTGACATGACGGGTAATATCATGATTAGAAAAGCTCCAGCAGGGCCAACTATTGATTGAGGAATCAAAAAATTTCTCAACAGTTTCTTTTATGTGAGAAGGAGAAAATTTTGGTCCTAACAATTCAAAACTGTAGGCCATATGTAAACGCTTATTATCACATGTGTAGTCGGCCATGATTTCTAGTGGTCTATGTATATCGCCTATTTCTCCAACACTTGTCCTATCCGTATATTCGTCTAGCAATGATCTAAATCGTTCTATAAATAATAAGTTTTCTGGTTGGTTGATAGCATAAATTTGATTCTGCATGTAATACAAGTTAGTGGGTGGTCTTATACGGGATATTGAACTAGCCGGGTTATCTCTAAGTTGTTGGTCGTGAAAATAGTAATTCACAGTATCCAATCTAAAGCCGTCAACATCTCGATCCAGCCAAAATTTTGATGAGTTGAGTAACCAGTTCTGAACTTCTAGGTTATGAAAGTTAAAATCAGGCTGGCTAATAAGAAAATTATGAAGATAGTATTGGTCTCTCATCGGCTCCCATTCCCAGGCAGATCCTCCAAACATAGAAAGCCAATTATTAGGTGGAGAGCCATCTGGTTTTGGATTGGCCCACACATACCAGTCAGCCTTTTCAGAGGTTTGGCTTGTTCGACTGTTTTGAAAAAAAGGCATTTGGTCTGAACTATGTGAAAGAACTTGATCAATGATAACTTTAAGCCCCAGCTTATGGGCGACTTCAATTAATGAATCAAAGTCATCTAAATTTCCAAACAAGGGGTCTATATCTGTGTAGTTAGAAACGTCATATCCCATATCTTTCATTGGAGACATAAAAAAAGGGGACAACCAAATTGCATCAACACCTAGACCTGAAACGTAATCTAGCTTACTGGTAATACCTTGCAGGTCTCCAATGCCATTCCCGGTACTATCAAGAAATGACCTAGGGTAGATTTGATAAATAACTCCGCCTTTACACCAAGATTCCATTTTAATTCTTAAGATCTTGTATCCAAGTCAAGACTTCTTTTTCAATTTTATTTATCGATTTGTAATCTTTCATCTCATGAGGCAAGTTTTTAATTGCTAAATCTAAACCATTTAGAAGATCTTGATTTTTAGAAATTGATAATAAAGGATCTACATGCACTCTAATTGTAAAAACTATTGACCCGTGAACGGGAAGTTTTCTTATGGTTTGTCTTTCAACTCTTAAATATAAATCTTTAACTGCTTTCTTTTTTATCCTTACATGTGTTGTGCTGTCTACAGGCTGGAAAAGATTAGGACTATCAAATAAAGACCAATTTAGACGTTCTAGGATTCTATCGGTCGGAAGTTTATTAAATATTTGATTAACTCTATTACCAATTTTTTCTTTGTAGTTGGGTACGCCTTCATGAACATTCATTAAATTTTTAGAAAACTTGTCAGTTAAAGACCAATGGGAGGGTGCACTCATTGATGCAGCTTCTAGGTAGAATTTATCACCTCTTGGATTCATTAAAAACAAGTCTTCTTGAACAAGTAACGAGGCAGTTTCAATAGGGACTAAATCTTTGTTTGAAAGATCAACACTCTCTTTTGTGGCTTTTACATGAATTATTTGTCCGTCAAAATCGTATTTATCCGAATGATATTCTTCTAGATGGTTAGTTATTAATTCTAATAGCTCTTCTTGCGCTGCTTGAGAGTCAGTACTTGTTTGCAGAACCTCGGTTCTATTGGAAGAAAGTAAATTTTTTTTTAAATTAATTTCATCTTTAAATTTATCATCAATTTCTAGCCAATTTTCTTCATTTATTGGTTTTAAACCAATGCGCACACCTCCTTGTCCATTTAGGTAAGGAGTGTGTTTAGGTAAAGTCAATTTAATCGAATCCGCGTTTTCTTAACAAAGGTTCGATTTCAGGTTCGGACCCCCTATATCTTTTGTATTGGGTCATTAAGTCATCCGTATTACCTGCTGAATAGACGTATTTTTTTAGTTTGTCTGCTGTTTCTTTATCAAATAAACCTTTTTCTCTAAAAGGTTCAAATGCATCGGCTTCTAGAACTTCGGTCCATAGGTAGCTGTAGTAGCCAGCTGAATAGCCTCCGGCAAAGATGTGACCAAAATAGGTGCTTCGATAGCGAGTAGCTATTTCTGGGATAAGACCTAGTTCGTTTAAAGCTTGGCTTTCGAACGCATTTACATCACTAATTGGTTCCTCAGTAGTATGCCAAGCCATATCTAAATGTGCTGCAGCTACATATTCAGTAGTTCCAAAACCCTCATTAAAAGTCCCAGCTTCTGAGATTTTTCCTAGTAAATCATCAGGAATGGATTGACCCGTTTTATAGTGACGGGCAAATGATTTTATGACCTCCGGTTCTCTCGCCCAGTTTTCCATCATTTGGGAAGGGAATTCTACGTAATCCCTTGTTACTGAGGTTCCAGAGAGGCTAGGGTAGTTTGCTTCTGATAAAAGGCCATGAAGGGCATGCCCAAATTCGTGGAATAAAGTTTCAACTTGTTCAAAAGAGAGTAGAGAAACTTCATCTTCATTTAAGGGAGGAAAATTACACACGTTTACAACCAGCGGAATAATATTGCCATCAAACTTACTTTGACTTCTGAAAGTATTCATCCAGGCTCCACCGCCTTTATTAGGCCTAAGGGTGTAATCAGTGTAAAAAATACCAATAGTTTCTTCTTGGTCATTCTTAACTTCAAAGGACCGAATGTTGTCTCTATATTTAGGAAGGTCGTATCTTTCTACAAAATGAATATCAAAAAGTTTATTGGCTACATCAAAAGCACCCATTAATACTTTATCTTCGCTGAAGTATGGCTTAACTTCTTCTTCTGTGAAATTGAACCGGTTTTGCCTAATTTTTTCAGCATAGTGCCACCAGTCCCATGCAGCTAATTGAAAATTTCCACCTTCTTGTTGTATAAGGTCTTGCATATCTTTAGCTTCCTTTTGTGCTGTTGCTAGTCCAGGTTTCCATATCTTTTGGAGAAGGTCATTAACTCTGTTTTTGTTTTGTGCCATGGTGTTGTCTAAAACAAAATCAGCATGGGTATCAAAACCCATAAGATTAGCTTTTTCAATTCTTAGGGAGACCATCTCTGAAATAATCTTTTTATTATCAAATTCATTATTGTTATCACCCCTACGAATATAAGAGTTGTATAGTTGTTCGCGTAATTCCCTTTGATCCGAGTAAGTAATGAATGGATACATACTTACCCTAGTAGGTTTAAACACCCATTTTCCCTCGTGACCTTCAGATTTTGCTAATTTCGCAGCCTGCCTAATTTCTTCCGCAGGTAAGCCACTTAACTCTTCTTCATTATCAATTATCAAACTAAAACTATTTGTTTCTTTGAGAACATTTTGATCAAATTTAACCGATAGAGAAGACAGAGATTGATTAATTTTAGTTAATCTTTTCATGCTATTATCATTGAGATTGGCACCGGATCTTGTAAATCTTTTAAAAGTTTCATCCAGTAACCTGTTTTGTTCTGTATCTAAATTAAAATTCTCTCTTGTTTGATGCACGGCTTTTACTCTGTCAAATAGTTCTTTATTTAAAAGAATGCTATCTCCATGGGCTGATAACTTAGGACTTATATCAACGGCCAACTTATCCATATCGTCATTTGTATTGGATCCTAGAAGATTGAAAAAAACATTCGAAACTTTGTCTAGGATTTTTCCAGTTCTTTCTAGTTCCACAATTGTATTTTCAAAGGACGGTTTTTCTTTGTTTGAGGTTATTCTTTCTATGTCTTCCAGTTGTTCTTTCATGCCCGCTTCGAATGCAGGAGCGTAATGAGACATTTCTATCCTCTCGAAAGGAGGAATCTGAAAAGGTGTTTGATAATCTTCAAAAAATGGGTTCATTGTATTTTCCTTTTTTTCCATTGTTGTGCAGCCTGAGATCAGGACCAGTAGACTGGTAATAATAAGTATTTTATTCATGTAGGTTTTGCCTTTTAGTTTTAAAATTTTTATTCTTTATTCTAACCTGTATTTCTAAATTTGATTAGAATACTAGATTCTTAAATTGAGGTATTTATCAAACAACTAATTAACTTATTAAAAAGATTAATTGGGGTGGCTCTATTAGCAGCTTCCGCGGGGCTCTATATTCCCATTGGTTATTTATTAGCTGTAGCAGGTTGGGATAATTTTCCAGACATGGATTATTTGTATTTCTTTTATGCTGCAATAGTATATTTGTTTAGTTGGGTTACCTTATTGAGCGGTATCTATTTAGCAGGACCGGAGCTTGTGGCTAAGCTCAATGAATTCTACAATGTTATTAAGAAAAAGTTTTTAGGGAGAAAAAAATGATTTATACCACTGAAGAAATACTCAGCGAACATGAATATGAATCACCAAACCGAATGGCGGGATACCTTCTGCATGGAGGTTTAGATGGAGAAGGTAATTATATTACGCCAAGAACAAAAATAAGGTGGCAAGCTGTAAATGAATGGACTGATGCTTTAAATAAAAGAGGGTGTGAACTGTTAGATTCATCAGTTGATATATTGGCCCACGATAATTTTCCTACCATGGACCAAGCAAAACTTTTAATAAATAAGGGTGAAGGTCAATTTCTTTGGAACAGTCTAACCATTACAGGGATAATTGAAGCAAGAGGACGAGTATTGGCAGAAGTAACAGCTCCAGACTTTCAAGACATCATAGTTGAAGATATTTCTGATACTTGCATAGCTCATATGAATAAAGGCTTATTTATAGCCCATGGATTTGATGAAGGTGGTGATCCTGACAGTGATCAGGGGGCTCATGACCAAATGTGGTTTGCTTCTAGAGATCTACTGTTTGGTAAAGATGCATATCCTATTCCTGAGGTACCTGATTCTATTGGAAGACCGGAGCAGGGTAGAGAAATGCCAGACCTACCTGCAGAGTATGAAGGCATCCTTCAGTTGTTAATGCAGGTCTTGATGATTGAAATAAGAGCAGAAAGTTTTTTTTCATATTGTATGAATCTAACTAGATCTAATGATGTGTTTATGGATAAAAGGGAAGATGCCTTATTAGCCTGTGAGTTGATCAGGCGTATTAGACAAGACGAGGCTATTCATGTTGCTTACTTAAATTTATTAGTTTCAGAGCTTCGAACTTTTACTTTTAAAACGATAGATGGAAAAGAAATACAAGGTTCAGAAATTATAGACCCTCTTTGGAATAAAATGATTCAGTGGCACGGAGAGGAAGTTCATAAAGAGAGTGTTGCTATTAGGACAGAAGAGTTTTCTAAATTATTTAAGAGAATGAACGATGCTGACCTGTTACAACAATTTAATGAATTGTCATCAAATAAAGAACTTTATGCCATTCGTTAATTTTGATTGAAAGATTAGATCATCTTGTTATTGCTGTTGATGATTTAGATGCAGCTGTAGAGAGTTATACCAAGCTTTTTGGATACGAGCCTTCGTGGAGAGGAGTTCATGAACAACTAGGTACTGCAAATGCACTTTTTCCTGTGGATAATACTTACCTTGAACTTTTGGCAGCCGATGGAAATGAAGGCCCGGGAGCAGCAATGATAAAAGCAACTCTTGAGCTTAATGGAGAGGGTCTTTCTGGTTTAGTTCTTGGCACATCTAACATTTCTGACATTAAAGAAGATTTAATGAATCATGGAACAGAACTTCAAGATCTTTCTTTGGGAGAAGGAGTAGACAATGACCAAGGCTTAAAAAGAACCTGGAAAAATTTATTTCTTCCATTCTCGTTAACACGCGGTATGTTTGCTTTTATTATCCAACATGAAACTGGAGAACTGCCTCCCGTTCATGGACGTTCTTCTTCTACAATTAATAAGCTTGATCACGTGGTTATCAATACAAATGATCCGCAAGGATTTAAAGATTTATACGGGGATGTTTTTGGAATTAGATTGGCTTTAGATCAAACGGTTGAGAAATGGGGAGGTCGAATGTTATTTTTTAGACTTAATCACACTACCATAGAGGTAATTGGTAAGCCTGATAAAGAAGACCCCTCTGATAAACTATGGGGACTGGCATGGTCTGTAGAAGATATTAATAAAACGCATCAGCGGCTAGTGAAAGAAGGAGTAGGCGTATCATCAGTCAAGAAAGGTCGGAAAGAAAATACTTTAGTATGTTCGGTTAAAACAAATACTTGCAACGTGCCTACGTTATTGATTCAACATCTTTACTAAATCTATCGTGAATCCAAAAAGGCAGATAAATTAAATAGAACAGACAAATTCCTATAATTATTGTTAGTGGTATATGCATGGATGGATCGGGTAAGAAATCCATAATATTTTGACCTTCCGGCCTAGCTCCTAAATACCAATTATTCATCATCATGGCTATAATGAGAAACAATTTAATAACGAAATGAATACGATTTCAGAACGTTTTTTTCCTTCAATACGAAAAGAGGAGTATCTTCCTTTATTAAAAGCCTTTGGATTTTTCTTTTTTGTTTTAGCTTCGTGGTATGTACTTCGTCCAATTAGGAACGAGCTAGCAGTTGAATTTGGTTATGAGAATCTAATAATTTTAGGTTTTTCTGTTAACCCTATTGCTTTACTTCTAACCATTGGCGCATTAGTGATGCTCGTTTTAAATGCTATATATTCCTATTTCATTTCAAAAATAGAAGGCAGTAAAGTTGTGCTTTATTGTTATTCTTTTTTTATAGTCAATTTTGTATTGTTTCTTTCTGCCTGGACTTTATTGGAAGATCAGGGAAGAGTTTGGACGGCGTATATATTTTACGTTTGGCTAAACGTGTATTCTTTGTTTGTTGTCTCTATTTTTTGGGTTACTTTAATCAATTTTTTTAGTAGTAATGATGGGAAGCGTTTATTTGGCATTATTAGTGCTGGCGGGTCATTAGGGGCTTTTTTTGGTACAAGCGTTACGCAATATTTTGCCTTAGAGATTTGTGGACCTGATATATCTGATTCTGGACCAGGATTTTTGATAATATTTTCTATTGTTTGTCTATTAATATCAATATTCCTCTCGCGTGATCTTTACTCTAACGCGAAGGTTGTAGTTGATGAAAAAAAAGCGATAGGAGGAAGTGCAACTGATTCAATTAAGAGTTTAGTTTCTGTACCTGAGGTCCGGAATATAGGTCTGTATGTTTTACTTTTTACTACATTAGCAACCATAGCCTGGATGATGTCTTTAGACATCGTTAGGAATTGGTCCTCTGATCCTTGTGAAAGAACTTCTTATTTTTCTCTTGTTGAGCAAATTGTTATACCCCTTACGTTGATAATGCAGCTGTTATTTTCTTCTTATATTATGAGACGTTTTGGAACTTTAGTAATTTTTGTGTTTTATGGTTTTTTGTTTGCTTTTGCTTTCTCCTTTTATTACTTATATCCAATTATTACAGCAGTCTTTATCGTAACTGTATTGCAAAGATTATTTGAGTACGGTTTAAATAAACCTACGAGAGAAGCTTATTATGCGGATTTGAATCAGAATGACAGATACAAATCTAGTGTCTTGGTAGATACTTTTGTTTCTCGAACAGGAGATCTTACGGGTGGTTGGATAGTAGGTTTTGGTTTGATCACCTTATCTATATCTTGGGCCGCTTTGCCTCTTGCCTTGCTCTTGTCTATGACAGGATACAAAGCAGCTAAATCAATAAAAATTAAATAAATGCCAGATCAAAATGAGTTTTTAGCAATAGCTGATACTACAGACATTGAATTAGGGCATTCTCAGTCAATTCAGATAAACGGCACGGATGTTTTGATCTGTCATGCAGAGGGTGGGTTTTTTGCAGTCGAAGATTTATGCACACATTCTTTGACTCCTCTGTGTGGAGGTCAAATAGTAGGAAACTATATTACTTGTCCTTTGCATGGAGCCGTTTTTGATTTAACGGATGGAACCGTGCAATCCCCCCCAGCATTTGAAGATCTAAAAACTTTTGATTTAAAAATAGAAGGAACGGCTATAAGCATTAATAATGGTTCGTTCAAATAACCTTGGATCTAAATATTTTTTTGGAAAAAGATTAGAATAGAGAAAAGAGGTTCATATGCAAAAAAAACTTAACTATCTACTTATTGAAGACCCTAAACCTGGAATAAGAAGAATCTTATTAAATAGACCAGATAAAAGAAATGCCCTTTGTAACCCTCTGAGAGAAGAGCTTTTTTCTTCATTAGAAGAAGCAGATTTAGATCCAGAAGTTAAGGTAATTATACTTTCAGGTAGCGGGTCTTGTTTTTGTGCTGGTTACGATCTCACATATAACAACAAAGAAGATATGCCTTATCATTCAAGCAAGAATGATGGGTTTTGGCCAAGGCACGTTGTTGAGGGTGCATTTAAGATATGGGATTTAGCGACGCCAGTTATCGCACAAGTGCACGGTTATTGTCTGGCAGGAGGGACCGAGTTAGCTGCTTCTTGCGACTTGGTGTACGTTGCAAATGATGCGCAAATTGGCTATCCGGTAGTGCGTTCAATGAGCCCACCTGATAATCAAATTTTTCCTTGGTTAATGGGTATGCGTGACGCTATGGAAATGATGCTAACCGGAGAGTCTATTGATGGAGAAACAGCAGTTAAACAAGGTTTTGCAAATCGAGCTTTTGATGTTAATTCTCTAGACGAGGAAGTTATTAAAGTTGCTGAAAAAGTATCTAACGTTCCTGCAGATTTGCAGGCTATAAATAAACGTGCAGTTCATCGTCAAATGGAAGCAATGGGCATGAGAGCAGGTATAAGGGCAGGGACAGAAATGCAAGCGCTTGCCATGCATTCAAAATCGACTCAAGAGCACCTCAAAGAAATAGCTTCTGGGTTAAAAGAGGCTTTAAATAAAAGGGATAGAAAGTTTGGTGACTATCGTACGTCAAATAAAGACTAACCTTTTGTTCGTTATCTTAACGATATTTAGTTCGTGCTCGGAGCCTAAAGAAGTAACGGGGGCTTCTTGGCAGGGCTCGTCAGATTTTATGTTTATTTCTAATAAAAACATGGAAATGCATTACGCTTCGTCCATTTCAGGTAATCAAGTGTATTTAGGAGGATTTTACGAGATAATTCAAAACGGAACTAACCAAGTGATTAACAAAATTGAAGTTTCGGAATTAGAATTTGAGAAGAGAACGGATGGAGTTTCTTATTGTCGAATTTGGGGCAACATTCAAGATTCAGACGAAAAAGGCTATTTGCTAGCCGATGATTGCTTTCCTCTTTATTAAAGAATTAAGATTCCTTAAATGAGGCCATCGTAGGAACCGCCATCTAGTTAAATATTCTGGCCAGAAATAAAACCAGCATGCTTGCTGCATACGATAGCTTTTTTCTTTTCTATTCCTAAATCCATCTTAGTATTCTTCTCCTACTTGCTATTTTTACAACGAAAATATCACGGACCAAGTACCATTAGATCAGTTTAATTATTTGTTACAATACAATATAAGATAGTAGCTTATTTTGAATATTTTAGAGGATATAGATGTCAGATGAAATACCAATAGATCACTTACGAACTTGGATCGGTAAACAAGATCGACAAACAGATATTATTACTCCTGAGCTATTAAAAAGATTCAATGCAACTCTAGGTGGTTACGCGAATCTTAATACAGAACTTCCTCTCGGTATTCATTGGTGTTTAGCGCAACCTAGTGTTGCCCAAGATAGTTTAGGTGAAGATGGTCACCCCGCGAAGGGAGGTTTTATGCCCCCCGTACCATTGCCTCGAAGAATGTGGGCATCTAGTAAAATACAGTTTTATGAAGCTCCAAGTATCGGCGTTTCTGTAGAAAAGATTTCAACCATTGCGGATGTTGTTTTAAAGCAAAGTGCTGCTTCAGGTTCTCTGGTATTTGTACACGTAGACAATAAATATGTACAAGATAATAAAAGTCTTATAGAAGATAGACAAGTTATAGTTTATAGAAATCCTTCAGCATTTAAGCAAACTGATCCGGAAGATCCTCAAGTTTCAAACCATTCATTTAGTATTGTTCCAGATAGCACGCTGTTGTTTCGTTATTCAGCAATGACCTTTAATGGCCATCGTATTCATTATGATCAAAATTATGTAACGGATGGAGAAGGTTATCCTGGACTGGTTGTACACGGACCCTTGACAGCGACACTTCTCATGAACATAGCGCAAGCTAGCCAGCCAAACAAGACTCTTCGTAAGTTTGAATTCCGAGGAACAGCGCCAGCTTTTGTAGATCAAACATTAGAGTTATTGGTTAAAGATGATGCTGCTAAATCTCTTGAAGCAAGAAACCATCATGGTGCCTTAATCATGTCAGCTTCTGCAGAATATAGCGATTAAATCATTGGAGATCATAAAGGTAGACATAAATGAGCAATCTCTACTCAAATTTTCAGAAACACTTTCCTGTTGATTTAAATAAAGAATTTCTTATTACCTTAGAAGGAAGAAAGGTTTCTTATACAGAAGTAAAGGAAACCACTGCTCGTATGGCTAACTGTCTTCTTGAATTGGGAGCTTCTCCAGGTGACAGGATTACTGTTCAAGTAGAGAAATCTGTAGAAAGTTTATTACTCTACCTGGCATGTTTGAGAGCAGGTTTGGTATATCACCCCCTAAATACTGCTTACAAATCGTCAGAACTTGCTTTTTTTCTTGAAAACGCAGAACCTACCATAGTGGTATGTTCTCGTGATGTAATCACCACCATGGAATCTATTCTTATTTCTACAGATATTAAAGCTCTGCTTACCTTAGAAGCAGATGGAAGTGGTACTTTAATGCAGCATGCTGCTAAATTAAGCAATGAATCTGAAGTATTGAAATGTACAGGTTTTGAAACAGCAGCATTACTTTACTCTTCTGGGACCACTGGGCAACCAAAAGGTATTGTATTGAGTCACAATAATCTTCTTAAGAATGGAGAAACATTAGTTAAGTCTTGGGGTTTTACTTCTTCAGACCGGCTTTTGCACATGCTTCCAATTTATCATGTGCATGGATTGTTTGTAGCTTTGCACACTGTTCTCTTGAGCGGGGCAAGCATGGTTTGGTGCAAAAATTTTAATGACAAGGAGGCGATGGAAAAATTACCCGATTGTACGGTTATGATGGGTGTTCCGACTTATTACACAAGGTTATTGGCAAACCCTGAATTTGGATCACAGTATTGTTCTAATATGCGATTATTTATTTCTGGTTCTGCTCCTTTACTCAGAGAAACTTTTAATCAATTTCAAGAAAAAACAGGACATATTATTCTCGAACGCTATGGCATGACGGAGACAGGCATGAATACCTCTAACCCTTTGGACGGCGAGCGTAGATCAGGAACTGTAGGTCCTGCTCTGCCAGATGTGATTGCTAGAGTAGTTGATAATTCCGGCAAAGAGATTAAAGATGGTGAAACGGGTAATTTACAAGTTAAAGGCCCCAATGTTTTTCCTGGTTACTGGCGCATGCCTGACAAAACTGCCGAGGATTTTACTTCTGATGGTTTTTTTAATACTGGTGATAAAGCAACCATTGATTCAGACGGGTATGTATCTATTGTTGGAAGAGAGAAGGATATGATAATTACAGGTGGCTTAAATGTTTACCCTAAAGAAATTGAGCTAATTATTGATGACCTGGAAGGTGTTTTAGAATCAGCTATTATAGGTGTAGTAGATTCTGATTTTGGAGAAGCTGTTGTAGCCGTAATTGTCTCAGAACAAAATGCACCAACGCAAGAAGAGGTAGTATCTCTGTGCCGAAACCAGCTAGCTAACTATAAAGTTCCTAAGCAAGTCCACTTTGTTAAAACTTTACCTCGAAATGCTATGGGAAAAATTCAAAAGAATTTACTACGTAAAAGATTTAAGACTGATTCAAAAACGTGATTTTTTATAATTGCTATTTAGCTGCAGTATGATTTATGCAATAAATCTAATCAAATTTATATATCTACTAGAATCTAATTTATTAGCTATTACGAATAAAGAATTATGGAGCTTAGTTGGTCTCACACAGTATTAAACATAAAAGATGTATACAAGATGCTAGATTTTTAATTTGGAACTCTTGGTTTTGACATTTGTGATCGAGGACCTTTGGTAGAAAAAGGACCTGAAATTATCTTCATGAGCCAAGATCTAGGAATCTTCTATAAATACTTCCAATCTACAAAAGGTATCGTTAAAGAAACTTTAGATTATTAGATGGTGTCCACCGTCCATTAGCATGGTTTCGCCTGTAACAACTTTATTGGTATCGATAAAGGTATAAATACCTTGTGCAACTTGCTCTGGAGTGACTGTTAAGCCAAGCGGAGTATTTTTAGTAAGATTATCTCGTGCAGCGTTATACATGCCATCTCCCATACCTTTTCTTAACCATTCTCCTTGAATAAATCCTGGGCAAATTGCATTAACTCTTATGGGTCCTAGATTTCTTGCCATTGATTTAGTCATGGTATTTAAGGCGCCTTTTGAGGATGCATAAGCTAAGCAACTTCCTATGCCTTTGATCCCTGCAATAGAAGAAATATTAACAACACTAGGGTTGTCACTAGTAAGAAGAGACTCTTTGCATGCTCTTACCATTTGAAAGGGACCGACAACATTTACTTTGTATATATGAAGAAAATCTTCTGCATCTAATCCATCTAAATCACCATGGTTAAAAACAAACTTAGTGGTGCCGGCGTTATTTACCAAAGCATCAATTCTACTCCATTTGTTTAACGTTTCTTGCGCTGTATTCTTGCAAGCATCATCATCAGAAACATCAGCGGATAAGGCTAGCGATTCTACCCCGAACGCTTCGCATTCTTTTACCACCGAATTAGCATCTTCTATAGAACTGGTGCATGTAATGGTCACGTTCCAACCTTTAGAAGCTAAAAGTCTTGCAGTTGCTGCACCAACTCCGCGACTTCCTCCGGTAACTATGGCAACAGGATTAGTATTCATATTTAAATTCCTTCTTTATTTCCAAGGCAGATCCATGATTACAAATTAGTGACATAACGTCACGTAATTTCATAATTTTTCACAATTTATATTTATATGTGAGAGCATACTCAGCCTTAATCTATGGAAAGACATACTTACACAAGTAAACAAGGAGAGATTTTTTCCTATTTAAAAAATAATACTAAAATTGGAAGACAGAATTTTGTTTTTTTCCATGCCACTGGGTTCAATGCTCAAACTTACAATATTCTTTTAGATAAATTAGATAAAAAATTTAATTCAAAAATTAATATATACGCTTTAGATCAAAGGGGTCATGGGTTATCAGAGGCTGAAGCAATACCAGAAAAAATGACATCATGGTCACCTTATCTTAAAGATGGTCTGGATTTTATTGATTCTCTATCAGGTTCAGTTGTTTGTTCTGGTCATTCGATGGGTGCTGTAATAGCTGCAAAGATTGCTTCTATGCGTAAGAGTAGAGAGATAAAATTGTTTATGATTGAGCCTGTTCTTTATGGTCCTTTGCAAGCAAAATTATGGGATTTATCTAAAACAAAATCAGAAAAAAAACCTGATATTGCAGATGGTGCAGCTAGAAGAAGAAGACATTTTGAAAGCGTTAAAGAAGCTTTGGAGTCTTATGATGGCAGAGGGGCATTTAAAACTTGGGGTTCAGAATGGATAAAAGATTACCTAGAAGGAGGAACTAAGACCTCTTCTTTGGGAGGAGTAGAATTGTCCTGTACACCTGAATGGGAGAGTATGACATTTAGAAGTTCTTCGATGGACACATGGAAATTTCTTAAACAGATTAAGATACCAACCTACACCCTTGCAGCTACTTTAGAAGAAAATTCTGGATCAACTTTTTCTATAGAAGCTAGAGAGGCTCTTCTAAAGCTTGATTATGCCTGTGAATTAGAAGAAATAGATGGTGCTAGTCATTTCTTACCAATGGAATTTTCTGATCTTACAGTTGATCGTATTTTCGATTATATAGATAAATAACTGTATAGTTCTTCTAAATTAAATGTAGTTCGGAGGGGCTATAAATCCACCTATTTCTTCAGCAAGGAGTCTAGTAAATTCTATAGTTTTATAGTCTTGATAAGCACCACTAACTGCCTGAAGACCAATCGGTAGACCGTCTTTCGAAGGCCCAGTAGGGAAAACTGTGCTTGGTAAATAGGCATTAACGATCATACCCGCCCAAAAGATTTGCTGGAAATAAGACTGTTCTTGATTATTGACCTTAATAGTTCTTTCATTGTAATTTCGATGGTCATGTTCAAATGCTGGAGTAGCCATTTGAGGGCAAATTAAAATGTCCCATTCTTCAAAGAATTCTTTCCAAGCTATTTTCAATTTCTCTCTTTTGAAGTCTGTTGAGATCCAATCTGCATGAGAAATAACAACGCCTCTTGCATTCACTGCATCACTTGAAAAATCAGATGGATCTAGTTGATCTACAATTTTTTGTATTTTTTCTTTTTCTTCCGGTGGCATAGCTGCAGACGTTACTGATTGAAGTAATAACTGATAATTTATATTACCAGTTTCAGGATCGAAATTCGGCCTTGCATCAAAGGAGACGGTTGCACCTAATTTGGCTAAAGTTTCTCCTACCTGAATAGCTCTCTCTTCTATTTCGTGCGCTACAGGAGCCATTTCATCATTAGCCCATACGGCTATTTTTAAATCTTTAAGGTTTTTAAAATCTGCTTCAGGTAAATCAAGCTTCCATCCAGCCGCTTCTCTTTCTGCAGGACCTGCCATAATATCTAAAGCTTGCCTTACGTCTTCTGCACTTCTTGCTAAAGGTCCGCATACTGCCAAATCAGCATCAGGCACATTACTAACTAATTCATGTCCGGTCATAGGAATAATTCCGTATGTTGGTTTATGACCGTAAACACCACAAAAATGGGCTGGGTTTCTGATGGAACCACCAATATCTGATCCTGCCTCTAATCCTGTAAAGCCTGCTGCAAGGGCGGCAGCACTTCCACCGGAAGAACCACCTGGAATTCTTTTTAAATCCCATGGATTATTTGTGGTTCCATAAATGGTATTGTAACTTTGGAAATCACCCAAATTGAGTGGAACATTAGTTTTTCCTATGAAATGCGCTCCAGCTTGTCTAAATCTCTGAACAGCTAATCCGTCAGCAGCTGCTATATTATTTCTAAAAGCTTCATTGCCCCAAGTCGTTTTCTGACCTTCAATTGCATAAGATTCTTTAATAGTCATCGGGAGTCCATGTAAAGGACCTAAGTCCTTACCTTTCGATAAAGCTTCATCTGCTTTTTCAGCGTCTCCAATAGCTCTTTCAAACATTCTGACGACCACTGCATTAATATCACCATCAAATTTCTCAATTCTATCTATATAGAGTTGAGTTAATTCTTTAGAGCTGATCTCTTTAGATTTTATTTTATTGGCTAATTCTGTTGCTGATAAATGATAAAGTTCCATGTCTATTCTTCTCCTGGTACCCAGTCTTCATACCTTTCTTGTAATCTTTGCATGCCCGAGATCCATCTGTCTCTGTCATTTCCTTTTCTTGAAACATATTCCAAAACTTCTGCATGAGGCGTCACTAAGAAACGATTTTTTTCTATAGCGTCCAAAACATCGTTAGCAACATCTTCAGGTTCCATCATTCCATCAACACCTGCTACTCCAGCCCCTTGAGCAGTCATAGCCGTTCTAACAGCTTGAGGACAAAGGCATGACACCCCAATGCCTTTGCTTCCGTAAGTTATCTTTATCCATTCAGCAAAACTTACAGCAGCTGCTTTGGTTACGGAATAACCGGCTGAACCTATTTGTGTTAATAGACCGGCTGCAGACGCAGTACTCATTAAATAGCCTTCTCCTCGTTCCAGCATTTGAGGCAAAACATGTTTAGCAGCAAAAATATGAGATTGCACGTTAACCTCCCAAATATTTTGCCAGTCACCAGTTTCTACTTCAAAGAAGCCAGGCACTCCACCAATACCTGCATTTGAACAAAATATGTCTATGCCACCAGACAAACTATTAGCTTGTTCGATTACACTTATAATATCTGGTTCTTGTCCTACATTTGCTTGGACGGCAATACCTCCCACAGAATCAGCTGTCTCTTTTGCTCCATCGAGGTTCACATCAACACAAACAATTGACTGAACTTCTGTTTTTTGAAATGCCTCACAGAGTGCTTTCCCTATACCACTAGCCGCTCCAGTGACAACAACTCTTTTATTTTTTATTTCCATTAGTTTAATCCCAATTCTTTAATTGCTTCTTCTCTCATATCTTTTTTAGCTATTTTACCTGCAGCCACCTTTGGAAGTTCCTCATCTTGAAACCATGCCAATTCTGGGATTTTAAATTTAGCTATTTTCTTTTCTAGAAAGGATGAGAGCTCTTCTTGGGATAAAGTCTTTTCCGGATTTAAGGATATGCGAACAGCTAATATTTCACCTAGTCTCTCGTCCGGTATCCCAAAAACAGAGGCTTCTCTCACTGAAGGATGTTCGTAGATTGCAGCTTCAATTTCTAGGCAAGCAATATTTTCTCCACCTCGAATCACAATGTCTTTAATTCTGTCTTTAATGTACAAGAAACCCTCATCATCTAAACATCCGACATCACCACTCCTAAACCAACCTTCAGAATCCAATACTTCATTAGTTGCATCTTGATTTTTTAAATAACATCTAAAATTACAAGTTGATTTGATCGCAACTTCACCTACTTCATTTGTAGCAACCTCTTTACCATCTTCTCCTACAACCTTAATTTGAGTTATTGGCGGTATAGGGAAGCCTGCTGTGCTAGGTCGCTCATAAAGAATTGGTCCACTAGCATTAGTTCCATGAGCATTTGTTTCTGTTAGACCGTAACCCACAGTAGCAACTTTATCGGGGTGTTCTTTTTCTTGAGATTTAAGCTGTTCGGGTGGGCGCGCAGCTCCTCCAGATCCTAGTCCTTTTAAACTAGATATGTCTATTTCAGGGTATTCTTTATGAGCCTCTAGGACTTCCCATGCCATAGTAGGAACACCAGTCATATCTGTAACTTTGTGTTTTTCAATCAATGAAAGGGCTGTTTTAGCATCCCATTTGTACATAAATACTATTTTTCTTGCTGTAACTAGAGATAGAAGAAAAACCGCGTGTGAACCAGTAACATGAAAAAGAGGAACTGCAGCTAAAGTGCAAGGATTTTCGGGTGCAGGCATAGATGATCCTGCGACGCCATCAACTTCAATTTGACCTGCAAGCTGACCTAATAAAGCCCAAGTCTCAGGTGCTGATACTACACTTCTGTGTGTTGCTACAACACCTTTTGGATATCCAGTGCTTCCTGAGGTATACATAATACTTGCATCATCTTCAGGGTGTATTTCTGCATCAGGGAAGGAATCTTTTTGGGTAACAACATCTTCAAAGGCAACAGTGTTCATAAATTTACTGGCATCGCATCTAACACTTATTCTTGGAGTTTCTTTTAACAGACCTTCTAGTCTATCTAGTCGTTCGCCGTCTCCTATAAAAATTTTAGATTCACTATGAGTTACTCCGTATTCTAGTTCTTCTCCTTGCCACCATGAATTTAAAGGAACTACTATCGCTCCTATCGAAGTCACTGCAATATAAATATTTATCCATTCAGGATAATTTCTCATCGAGAAAGCTACTTTATCTCCTTTCTTTATTTCAAAATTATTTACCAAAATATGAGCAAGGCCAGCAGATGTATTGAGAACTTCTTGGTAGCTGTAAGTAGTTTCTTCATAGGCTAGGAAGTCCCATTCACCATGTATGAGAGGAAATTGAAAGTAGTCTCTTAGAGTTTGAGGAAGATTGGCAAAAACCTGATATTTATTACCGCGTATTGTTTCTTCTCTTAATTCAAAAAGACCTTCTTTTGTAAATTCACTAGCTAACTTCTCTCGAGCTTCTTTTTTAACAAATTCTTTAATATCCATATTACTTACCTGTAAATTTAGGTTCCCTCTTTTCCATGTAGTGGTCTACGCCTTCTTTAAAATCTTCAGAATTAAAACTTTCTAACATTGCGGCCATAGAGCTATTTAAGTTTTCCTGAATAGTTTCTCCCTGAGCGTTGTAAATTTGTTCTTTCATTATTCTTATTGATCGAGGCGAAACTGATTTAGCTAGATCTTTGGCATAATTCATAACTTCTTCATCAAAGCTGTCATCGCTGAAGGTTTTATTAACTATACCAAGTTGTTCCGCCTCAGAAGCACTGATTCTCCTAGCTGAAAATAAGATATCGTTGGCTCTTGCGATGCCAACTAATCTTGGCAGAATCCATCCAACACCCCATTCTGCAATCAAACCTCTTTTAGAGAAAGCACTGGTAAATATAGCACTTTCTTTTGCAAACCTAATGTCACAGAATAAGGCCATAATAAAACCAACTCCTGCAGCAGGTCCATTAATAGCTGCTATAACAGGCTTAGGAAGGGTGGGAAAATAACTAAATCCGCCTTCAAAACCTTTAGCATTATTAGAAGCATAGTCTCTATCTTCTGCCTCTAGTTCATTTCTGGACTGGCCTTTGCTGGTTGCTGCTAAACCATCCATATCTGCTCCTGCACAAAACCCACGACCAGCTCCGGTTAGAATAATCACTTTTACATCATCATCCTTACACGCATCATCTAGTTTTTCTTTTAATCCGGCTCTGATTTCAGCGGTGACTGAATTTAATTTATCAGGTCTATTGAGGGTTACAACAGCAACTCCTTCTTCTTTTCTGTATAAAACGGCATTATTCATATATTTCTCCTTAAGCAGTAGATCCGCCATCTATAACTAGTGTATGCCCATTAACAAATGTACCTGCTTCAGAGGCTAAGAATACAGCAGCACCCCCAATCTCATCCGGTTCGCCAATTCTTCTTAGCGGGCAGGAAGCTGTTGATTGCTTGAGTATTTCAGGGTTCTCCCAAAGAGCCCTTGCAAAATCTGTTTTAAATAAACCAGGAGCAATAGCATTGGTTCTGACGTTGTGAGGTCCATATTCAGCTGCTAAGTTTTTTACCAGCATAATATCTGCTGCCTTGGAGATGTTGTAGGCTCCTATTACCGTGCTTGATTTTAATCCACCAATAGAAGAAACAATTATGATGCTGCCATCTTTTCTTTCAACCATTTCTGGGACTACCATCTGGCATAATAAATGATTGCTCTTGATGTTATTGTTCATGATTTTATCAAATGCTTCGTCGGGTATATCGCCAAGAGAACCGAAGAACGGATTCGAAGCAGCGTTACAAACTAAAATATCGATTTGACCAAGTT
>LWDU01036271.1_pt1 | contig 27661 bp, 21 predicted proteins | sample 727161 | NCBI WGS metagenome assembly LWDU01 (sample SAMN04566230, study PRJNA314399) | hydrothermal vent metagenome | isolation source: deep sea hydrothermal plume seawater | place: Mexico: Gulf of California, Guaymas Basin | collected 2004-07-11
GAAAAATCCTGACTGTTTCGCGAGTCGATGACTTTGGTTTCGTCGTGTTTGCAGAAGGGACATCGCATGGCGAAGTCCTCCGAATAGTGGAAGCCTGAACAAACCTCTTTGGCGGCCAGGCTGATCAATTCCCCGCCCAGCGGCAGAGAATGTCACCTCGGAAGTCTAACACCAACCGCAGCAACTTGAGAACTAACCGACAATTTTCTCTCATTCATTAGCGGCCATCCATGCCGAATCGTCACGATATCGCTGATTTTGCCAGGGATCTCCGACGTTGTGGTAGCCGAGTTGTTCCCAATAGCCGGGAATATTGTCAGCACTCAGCGTAATCCGCTTGACCCACTTGGCGCTTTTCCACGCGAACAGTCGCGGCACGATCAGCCTTACCGGACCGCCGTGATCGTCGTCGATTGGTTCGCCGTCGTGTCGATCCGCCAGCAACACGTCTTCGTGCAACAATGCTGACAGCGGCAGATTTGTGGTCCAGCCCTCATCGTGACCCTCAACAACCGCGAATTGGCTACCTTGCTGAACGCAGACTTCGCCCAGCAGTCGCGTCATAGCGACGCCTTCCCACAGGTTGCCAAGCCGCGACCAGGCGGTGACGCAGTGGAAGTCCGAGTACACCTTTCGCCGGGGCAGCTGATGAAACTCTTCCAGCGAACAACTCAGCGGCCTGTCCACCAGTCCGTCAATCGTCAGCCGCCACTTCGCAGGATCAATACTCGGCACAGCCCCTGCATGCAGCACGGGCCACTTTCGAGTCCGATGCTGTCCCTGCGGAAGGCGATCAGCGCGCATGGTGTCCGGAGAGATAATAGTGTTCTCCGGCAGACTTTCACTGCCGGGAAGTTCCTCAGGCTGATATTTTGGATCCGTCTGGGGGCTGTACATTCAGAGCCTCTTCGGTTGAACAAGTTGACGCATGATACCCCGACACGCCGACGTCAGGAATCGCCAGGGCCTCTGTCGCAGCCTGGTTTTTCTGAAAACGGGTCAATCACCGGCCAGATTAATTTCCGCAAGGCACGGTTGTCAGTCAGATGCAGTCGGAGCCCGCGGCCAACGGATCGCTAAGAAACCCGCCGGCGGAAATACCTCACGGTGACAGGATACGGGGATTTCCAACGAACCGCGGCGGCAAATATCCTGCCCCATTCCCAATGAAGGAAACTCAGGATTCCCAAAAACCGCAGATAATATCCGAAACCAGGCGATTTGTTAGGTATGCAAGTTGCCCTGTCAGTTCGAAGGATCGGCCATCTGGTCTCCATTGACCGAGTTTCGCTCGTTCTAATACACTTGCAGGCACACAGGTTACGACAATTGGGCGGGGCGTCCGGAACGGATTGCCGGGCTGGTCAGGCAGACTGTCTGACAGTTGGCCAAGCGGTTGACTGCTGAAATTGCAGTGCGGTGTCAGACAACGCATCGCTGAGATAACGTGTTTTTTTGAGGACACACTTCGGACATGGAATTGCTGGATAAAGTCGGTGACTTCTTCACCTCGGCGACAAGTAAGATCGAGCGAGGGATTACTTCGATATTCGGTTCCTCAAACGAGAACCGGATCAAGAAGATTGGATTTGTGGGCGACAAGCACGGCAAGATCACCATCACACCCGGTTCGCTGATCGACAGAATCAACGGCCTGGAGCCGGAGTGGCAGGCCAGGTCCAACGAGGAACTTCTGCAGACGACTCAGATGTTTCGTGAACGCCTGGCCAAAGGCGAAACGGTTGAAGATCTTCTGCCGGATGCCTTCGCAGCGGTGCGTGAATCCGGTCGACGTTTTCTGAAAATGCGCCATTACGACGTGCAGCTGGTAGGTGGATGGATACTGCACAACGGCATGATCTCTGAGATGGTGACCGGAGAAGGCAAGACGCTGGTCGCCACCTTAGCGACGTTTCTGAACGCGATCGCCGGCAAGGTTCATGTAATCACGGTCAACGACTACCTCGCACGTCGCGACATGGAATGGATGGGGCCCATTCATATCAACCTGGGGATGACGATCGGTGCCATTCAGTCTGATATGGGGCCGCAGGAACGACAGCAGCATTACGCCTGCGACATCACCTACGGTACCAGCAATCAGTTCGGCTTCGATTACCTGCGCGACAACATGAAGCCGACAAAGGAGCTGCAGGTTCAGGGGCCGCTGGATTACGCCATCGTGGACGAAATTGACAATATTCTGATCGACGAAGCGCGCACACCGCTGATCATTTCCGGTCCTGCACACGACAATCTCGAAAAGTACCCCAAAGCCAACACGATCGCTCGGCAGCTGCGGACGGACGTTGACTTTGAAGTTAAGGAAAAGGAACACACCTGTCACCTGACTGAAGAAGGTACTCGCCGCGCGGAAGAACTTGCGGGCGTGGACAGTTTCTACACGGCCGGCAACATGGAATGGCCGCACCTGATCGACAACTCCTTAAAGGCGCACCATCTTTACAAGAAGGATGTTCACTACGTCGTCGAACGCGGCGAAGTAGTGATCGTGGACGAAAACACCGGCCGAAAGATGGAAGGTCGCCAATGGAGCGACGGACTACATCAGGCGGTGGAAGCGAAAGAGGGAATGAAGATCAAGGCCGAGTCGCAGACTCTGGCCACAATTACGCTGCAGAATTATTTCAAACTATACGGCAAGCTGGCCGGGATGACCGGAACGGCAATGACCGAAGCGGAAGAGTTCTGGAAGATATATCAGCTGGACGTGATGGCTGTACCAACCAACCGAGTTATGCAGCGAATCAACCATCCGGACAACATCTACGGCTCCGACAAAGAAAAATGGGATGCCGTCGTTTTGGAGATTCAGGAAGTCAACAAGACCGGACGACCGATTCTGGTGGGCACGACGTCCATCGAAACGTCCGAACATGTCAGCCGCAAGCTGGTAAAACGAGGCATCAAGCACGATGTGCTGAACGCCAAGCAACACGAACGAGAAGCGGAAATCATCGCCCAGGCCGGACGGCGTGGTGCCGTGACGATCGCCACCAATATGGCCGGTCGTGGTACCGACATCATCCTGGGCGGGAACCCGGAACATTCGGCATGGGAAGAACTGAAGGCCAAATACGAATCACGGCTGGAAGTCCCGAAGTCCGAATGGGATGAGTTGACCGATCAGATTGCCGAACGCGGCGGCATGAAGGTCGAGGCAAAGGAGATTCAGGAACTGGGCGGCCTGCACGTTGTCGGAACAGAGCGGCACGACTCCCGCCGCATCGACCTGCAGCTGCGAGGGCGAGCCGGTCGTCAGGGCGACCAGGGATCCAGTCGCTTCTTTATCTCGCTGGACGACAAACTGATGCGGTTGTTCGCCGGTGACTTCGTAAAAAGAGTCATGCAATGGGCGGGACTGGAAGACGGCGAACCCATCATCAGCCCGATGGTCACCCGCAAGGTCGAAGGTGCTCAGAAGAAGATTGAAGAACGTCACTTCGATCAGCGTAAGAATCTGCTTGAGTACGACGAAGTGATGGATGAGCAGCGGAAGCGGACGTACTCGTATCGTCAGAACATTCTGGACGGTGCGGACTGTCGCGATTTGCTGGTCGGAATGATGGACGACCAGATTGACCATTGGGTGGGCCACTTCCTGAACAGTGACTACCGCAATGAAACTCTGGTCGAATGGGCCAGCCAGAAACTGCATCTGGATCTGGATGCGAAGCAACTGCGAGGTTACAACCGGACACAGTTGGAAGAGTATCTGCGCGAGGAAGCGGAGCGTCAATACGATGGAATCATCTTTGAGCAACTGGAAGTCCATCTTCCGGAAGAAGGTGGCGAAGAGGAAGAGGATATCACCAGGCAGTGGAACTGGATCGCCCTGACGAAGTGGGCCAACGTTTTCTTCGGCCTGAATCTGCATGACCGGGATCTGCAGAAGATCGATCGAGGGGACCTGCAGATTCATCTGCTGGATCTGGCTCGCGGATTCATCGGCCGCTGGGATCTGACGATTCTGGACGAATTTCTGGATGCCGACTTTGAACGAAAGTCACTCTGCGGCTGGGCTCAGCATCACTTCACGTTGAACATCACGGTGAAGGATCTTACGGACGAAGAATTAAGTGATATTGAGGATCATCTGAAGAAACTGGTCCGCGAACGCTACGACGAAAAGGAAGTAACATTCCCGGTCAATGTCGGTCTCAACAGTTTTCTGACCGGCGATGGTTCACGGGGTGAAAAGTACAATCGTGAAAAGCTCTGTCGTTGGGCAAACTCAAGATTCAAACGAGACTTTTCGCCCGAACAGTTTGCGTCCATGTCAACGCAGCAGATTCTCGACCTGTTGATTGACACAAGTCGCGACTATCTGAAGAGCAGGCCGGACAGTCGGTTAATCGAAGCCAAACTGCTGGAGCGGCTGCCGGACTCAGACAACGTGGCGACCAGGGTGACACCGGACCAGGCGAAGCAGGTTGCCGAATGGGCCGACCAGGAGATTCACTGGACAGTGGATCAGGAGAAACTGTACGCTATGCGGCCGGCGGAAGCGAGAACTCGATTTCTGCAGGGTGTCGACCACGCCTTCCGTCCGGAATTGCGGCAGACAGAGCGATCGGTATTGCTGGAGATTGTCGATACGGCATGGAAGGATCACCTGTATTACATGGGCCACCTGCGCCAGGGAATCGGCTTTGTCGGCTACGCACAGAAAGATCCAAAGACCGAATACAAGCGGGAAGGCCGCAAGGCATTTCTGTCGATGTGGGAGCGAATCGACGAACAGGTAACCCAGGCAATCTTCCGAATCGAACAGGAAAGTCCGGCCTTCGTCGGTTCTCTGTGGAAGGTCACCGCCACGGAACAGGACGTTGCTCCACCGATCGAAGACGCGGTCGACGATTACCAGACCAGTGGGGGGGAACCGGGTGAAGGCAAAACGGCCGTCGCACCCATCGTCAACAGTTCGCCAAAAGTCGGCCGCAACGATCCATGTCCCTGCGGTAGTGGCAGGAAGTATAAGAAATGTTGCGGTAAGTAACTCTGCAGACAGGAATGGATTCCCTGATGAAGTGGATTTTGAACTGCATCTACGTACTTCTTTTGCTGGTGCTGTCACCCGTTATTCTGTGGCGAAGTCTTCGCCACGGGCGATATCGCAACGGGTGGCGTGAAAAACTATTTGGAAGTCTGCCGATCAGTACTGGCGACAATCCGGTGGTGTGGTTTCATGCGGTCAGTGTCGGCGAAGTTGTGCAGCTACAGAAAATCGTGGACGCTTTTCGCACTGAAACCGGCGATACCTTTCGGATCGTCGTCACGTCCTCGACAGACACCGGCTTCGGGCTGGCCACCTCAAGATTCTCGGACTGCACTGTTTCATGGTTTCCGCTCGATTTTTCCTGGGCCGTCGCGAATGCCATTCGGCGTGTAAAACCGGCCATGGTCGTCCTTGTCGAATTGGAACTCTGGCCCAATTTCCTGAGTGAATGTGGCACAGCGGGCGTCATGACAGCGCTGGCAAATGCCAGGATGAGTGAACGCAGCTTTCGAGGCTACTCGCGTGTGAGGCCAATCATGGCCCCGCTGCTTGGGCAGTTTAATGTCGTCGCCGCACAGACGGAAGAATATGCCAGTCGATTGCGAAGACTCGGCACCTCCGCGACAGCAACACAGGTCACCGGTTCCATAAAGTTTGACGGTGTGACAGCGAATCACGAGAACGCTGCCACGATCGAATTTCGAAGACTATTTTCAATTTCGGACGGCGATGTCGTGCTGATTGCCGGCAGCACGCAGCATCCGGAAGAACAGATGGCATTGGATGCCTGGATGGAACTGCGGAAAGAGCGAACCAACCTGCGATTGATTCTGGTTCCCCGACACAAAGAACGATTTGATGACGTGGCGGCCGTGGTTCGTGCCTCAGGATGCCAGTTGTATCGACGTTCAGAATCCAGCGAGGAAAACGCGGCACCACGTAATGCGGCCATCCTGTTGGACACCATCGGCGAACTGTCTGCCTGCTGGGGACTGGCGGACATCGCTTTCGTGGGCGGAAGTTTCGGTCCACGCGGCGGACAGAATATGCTTGAACCGGCAGCTCACGGAGCCGCCGTACTGTTCGGTCCCAACACATGGAACTTCAAGGACATCGTCGACCAACTGCGTCGCGCGGAAGCCGCCGTACAATTGCAAACGCAGGACGAGTTTCTGCCCACAGTGAAGAGACTGCTGTCTGACGCGGATGCACGGAATCGGCTGGGGCAAAATGCCCGCAAAATCATTGTCGCCCAGCAAGGAGCCGTGGAAAAGACGACGCGCCTGCTGTGCGACGAATTATCCGGTGGCAGACTTGCCAGTCGCGACGCCGCATGACCGACTCCGCACTCACTCAGGACGAAGCATCGTCGGTCGCTGAGCTTGCTGGCACTGCCGCAGCTTCCTGTGCTTTTGGTTTCAGCACGTCGTCGACATCTTCAACTTCTTCGCCACCCTCCGCTCTCGCGGTGACTCGATAGGCCTTCTGGTCGCTGAATTTGTTGTTGCATTTTGGGCACTTGGCCTTGGCGAGCCCCTTGCCGGCAGCCCCGCCAAGTTTCTTGTTTTTTCGAGAACTCTCAGTGATGGCCACACCGCAGGTTCCGCAAACGTATCCAGACAACTCGAGATCGAAACCGGGATCGTTCTCGTAATAGGCCACGTTCTTGACGGCTTCAATCTTCACTTCGCTCAGGAAGCAGAACAGCGTGTCCGTTTCCTCGGCCGCAGGAACACCGTTGGCTTCTGCCGGGATCTTCAGCCCGAACAGGTCGCTCGCGTGCTCGGAAAATCTGCGATAAACGCTTAACGGCATCGAGATAAAGGCCTGACGATTTTCTGTCAATTCAAGAGGCATGTAAACAGCGATGCGGCCGTCTCCGAACACCGGCACACCCGCGAACATACTTTCGTGAGCCTCAGTGACGGGCTGGATCAGTCGAATCTTAGCCGTCTGTTCCGCAGTCACGGTGTGTAGTTCGCCAAACGGCAGTTCGGCAACGGCTCCGGTCTTTTGAATGTGTTCCCTGATCTGTACGCGTTGCTGCCCAACCGCCGGTGGGCCGTCCGCCGACGAGGTACAGGCCCGTCTCGTGGAAGATGCCATCCACGTTCTCGAACGTCTTTGCCAGACTCCCGGGCTTCAAGACCACGTCCGTCGGTGCAATGACGTGAAACTGCAGATCCTCAAGCCAGCCGAGTTTGATCTGCGGCACGTTGACCCGCCGGGCTTCCTGCGGGCCTTTTTCTTTCTTCTTGATGTCCGGCACAATGAAGGGGTTCTTGCACTGCTTGCAGCGCAGAGTACGACCACCTTGATCGTGGCTGACGCGAATCCACGCGCCACAGGAACATGGCAACAGAATTCGCTTGCGACGCGACTCCATCACCTTGCCACGTTGGCGGCGTTTTTCTGCTTTTTCGTCCTGCATGGCAATACCGACCAGGTCAACGTCGTCAATGTCGCCGGATGACTTCTGCTCCTTCGACGTCGGTTCAGTCTCCTTGCTGACGGCACCGTCCGTCGCTGCAGCGTCATCGGGCTTAGCAGCATCCGACGTCGACCGCACGGACGAAGCCGCACTGTCAGCTTTTTCTGCAGGGGCTGTATCCGTGGATTCTTCGTTCGCGACAGGCTTCGCCACGGGTGCGGGTGCGACAGGTTGTGGAGCGGCCGCGGCTGGTGCGAGCGAAGCGAGTTCGAATTCGGCACCGCCAACGTCGGTCACAGGGAGGTTATTCAAGGTGAATTCCGCGTTATCTTCTTCTTCGGCGTCAAACATTGCACGCGCGTAGCCCCCGCCGGACTCGAAGCTGGCAGGCAGCATTTCCGTTCGTTCTTCCAGCGGGATGTCACTAAAAATGATCGCCTGAGGCTTCGCCTTCAGTTCATGGTATTTGGCTTCAATATCAGCACGCATGAACGAATTACAGTTCCAACAACGAACAAGCCCGGAACGGACCATTTCGTTGCATTTCCGGCAGGGATCAAACATATCCCGAAACTTGCGTACACCAAGTTCCTCCGAGGTCACCTTTGGCTTGGCACGATTGGCGTCGAGAACCTGGCCACACTGCGGACACTCTTTGGTGCCAGACAGGATGAAGGCATCACAGCCCGAACAACTCTCAAATGATATGGACATGTTGACTGAAAACTATGAAGAATCAGGAGGAAGTGGAAAGAACACACGTGGAGTACCGGGGCGCGGACGCCTGAGAGAAGAACGACTTCCCCATAGTTTTGCGGCAAATGGTCCGAGATGCAAATCCTCAAGTTCACCTTCTTGTGGACTGATCGGTCACGGAATGCCCCAACCTTGTAAATTCGGGTCTTTCCGCGCAACTTGAAGGCGAAAACGCTGTGTTTTTTGACGCGTAAGTCGGGCCAATCGGCCTCCCTGACCCAAACCAAACTTGCAACCGTTTTCTGGCCCAGAGCCGACGAATCACGACTTATGCCGTGTTCCCGATCCTTGCGGCATGATTTTTGACCGCCGAAGTACCGAATTCTCTGTGCCAGCGGCTTGGGTGCCCGCTGCTTTGAAGCCCCCTCAGCAGTCGCCAACACCATCGCTGCACCTGCACAACTCCATTGTCGGCAAATATGGTTCGCTCCACAGGTTTTCATTCAGCCAGACGCAGAGTTCATCAAAGTACAGAGTGACAGCAGGACGCCGCAGGTGCGTCTGCAGGCGACGAATACGGCGGATTGCTGGAGCAATTTACAAACGGACGGAACCGGTTCTGGTTCGTGGGGGCAGTCGTTCTGCTGGCAAAACACGTCAACCGCGGCCATGAGTCAGCGAAAATCGCTGCAATAAACACGAGACACGTGACGTCGAACAGTCACCGGGACTGTTTTCGGTTTCGAATGAATCTCAACAGACCATGTCCATTTGTGTGAGCCACGGCGTTTTCCGTCTCTGGGTCTTTCAGTGTTTGTTCGATGACTCCGGGGGCCAGTCGCCGAATTCGGATACCCCACAGGCTCCCCGGACGAAGCGGTGTGGTCTGAAGTTCTGCCTGGGGAATCGCCATCTCGAAACGCCACGATGTTTCGTCGGCTTCTGCGTCGACAAACCATTGCGGATTCCAGTTTCCAGCCGTCCAGCACCGTTCGCTTGTCTGACCGCTTTCATCAATGACGAATTCGAAGCCGGTTGTGTAATCACGGTCGACATCAAAAGTGATATTCACGCGGTCCAGCGTGCCGTGCTTTGCGTCGTGAAATCGATCGACGGTGTGGTTCATTTGGTTTGAGTGACCGGGACAGTGTTCCATTCGCCCGGCGACGTAAACATGATCGTCGTCCCATGCCAGCATGATCAGGCAGTCGGCGGTCGTGTCGAAACTGCCAGATGCAGCTCAATCGCGTCCTGCCAGCACTGCTCGGTCAGCTGGCCGTCCAGCACAGGTTTGGCCCTTGCCTTCGGCAGGTTGATCGTCGGCACGGTCGTTTCCGCTGCCCCATGTACGGCTCCCTGTTCGGCTCGAGCCAGCAGGGCAAACAGATCGCTGCCCCCTGCCGCTTTGGCCAGCAGCGTACTGTTCGCTCCAAACTCACCGCCGCGACGGACGTTGGCCGCCTGCCGCAGAAGCAGTTGCGGAGAATTCGCGACCTCCGGTGCCAACGAACGCAGGACTCGCAACGCTCGGTCCGCATTCTCGTTCCACTGAACGTCGACCGCGCGCCGATCAGAACCGGACGGATTCCAGAGCAACGAACGATGGGAATACTCCCCGCCGCTGCCGCCGGCAGCCGATAACCGACCGGCTGAATACCGTCCCCGGCGTATTCTTCGCTGACGTTGCGTCTCAGAAAACGAAGTTCTTCTGAGGAATAAAACTGAAACAGCTGTTCCGCCGCCAGGGCCGACTCCGGCGTCCGGGGAAAGCGATTGATCAGTTCCTTCAGGACAGCGATCATGCCTTCGAGATTATCTTCGGATTTGTAAAGATCCACGAGATGCTGCAGTTGCTGCAACGCGAGACTGTTCGGCAGGTCGTCCCCCAGGGTCTGCAGATGTGCAATCAGACTGAGCGGCGTTGTTCGCTGAGACAGATGTCCGGTGAGTGCCGCACGTTGCGTCTTTTCCCGCTGGCTGATTTGTTCCAGCCGTCTACGTTCTTCCGGGCTTACATGAGTCAACGACCGCCGGGACGCTGAGCCGGGCGCCGCCATTCCACCGGGAAAAAAATGTGTCGGCGTGGCTGCTGCGGTAGATGCATGCGAATGCGCTGCGTACGACGAGGCAACAGGTTCACCAGCTGTGGCAGCGGCGATCGCTACCGAAGGAGTCAGCCGCTGGCAGTGGTTTGAAATCAGATCTGCGGTGGTCCCCAGATTTGGCAGCAGCGTATCGCCCGGAAAGCTCAGCGGTGATGTCTCCTTATTCGTGAGGCCCCGAAATACGCGGGTCACCTGCCATGGTGCCAGTCCGACCGAATCCAGAATGGCACCCCGCTGATCTCGACCGGAAGCGATGTTCATGGCGACGTCGATGGCCTGCAGCCAGACATCAGCAATTTCGTCGACATCAGCAGAACGTTCGATGCAAATCACATCCGGTCGCCAGATTCGGATCGTTTCTGCCAGACGTTGCGGCAGCAATTCACTAACGCGGTCATCGGTCTGTCCAGCCCACGACTTCAACAGCTCGTCTCGCACAAGTTCCTGCAACGGTTGCGTGCGTGCAAACATCCAGTCCTGAACAAACTGGTTTCCCCCCACCTGTGCTGTCGCAACCTGCATTTCGCGGGCGGCCAATTGATCGTCAATGTTCTCGCTGGCCAGGCGTGCGGATGGTTGTACCACCACTGACCGAAAACCCTGGTCGCCGCTGATGCTGGCCAGCATTCGTAGCGAGACATCTTCCGGGTTCGTGACCAGACACATGATGGCCGCTCGATAATCGCCGTTGCGGACGGGAGCCCATGTCAGACCAGCGTCCTGTGACCGATGGATTACGCCAAATGCTCCGACAGCAAGGACTGTCGTCGTGTCGATAAATCGCACCTGTCGTATGGGAGCAGCCGAAGAGACCCGCCGAAACGTCCACGATCGGCCATCGTCATTGCTGTGCAGGACAACGCTGCCAGGACTTCCGGCGATGCAAACGTTCGTCCCATTCCTGTCAACACTGGAGAAATCAACCACGTCGTTGAGTCGAGTTGGCAGTCGCCCCACGGGCAGCACCCACGAGATTCCTCCGTCCCGACTTTGCAGCAGGAATCCCCCATCGCCGACCAGCCAGCCATGACCGTCACGTGAAAGTGTTGCTCCGTTAACTTCCCGAAACGTGCGAAGCGGCCTTGCCAGGGTTACGAGTTGCTCGCCAACCACAGCTCCGTAAGCGCTGCCCGAACCGACAACAATGCCGTCACCGGGAGTTAGAAACGCTCCCGCTGTCCACCGTCCACTCGGCTCCTCCGTCTTCAGTGACCTCCACGTTCGGCCGCCATCGTCGGTCCGCAGCACGCTCGACTGGCCTGCCACCGTCAATCGACCGATGGCGACTCCGTTTTCCATGTCGAAGAATCGGACGTAACTAAGCGGCGGCAAATCCGATCCGGCATGAACACCGGAGATCGAAACTCCCGGGGTTGTGACAGCGGCCCCCGTCGAAGCAACGTGCTGCCAGGTGTCACCGCCATCTCTGGTTTTCAAGAGAACTCCATGATACCGCCTTGCGAAGTGATCAAACCGAGCTCCGGCGACGTAGCCGATCTGATTCGTCAGGAAACAAACGCTCTGCAAACTACATTCAAAGGGCAGGACCGCAGTCTGCCAGGTGTTGCCGCCGTCATGGCTGCGAACGATCACTCCTCGGTCGCCGACGGCCCAGACATCGCGGCCGACACTGCACACATCGTTTAGCGACGCGTCGTCAGCGATTGCCGCAGTCCTTGGAACCGGTCCCGCAAAGAATGCCGCTGGCAGGTCCTCTGCCGCCACGATCGTCAGCACGCTGGCCCGCGGCGAAGGGACCGCTTGTTGGGCAGGACATTCCAGGCTCAAAAGCAGGCACAGGGCAGTGCATAAGGAAACACTTCCCTTGATGATTGTCCGCCATTCGTGCGATGTTCTCACGTGGGCAATCCTTGCCATTTGAAACCTCATTTCGCAGGAACTCCCACAGTGAGCGATGGCGTTCTCATCTGAGACCGATTTCCTGACGTCAAGCCTCCACGGTCAAGCGAAGTCACAGGAACATGTGTTGGCCTGTTTTCGTGAGCCTCAAGCCACTGGCACACTTCAATACAGGGCTGACGCTGCTTGAGCCTCTGGTCGCCGGCACTGCCAGCTGAAGACTCAGGTCACGATGACAACCAGCGTCTGCAGCAACGGGTTGCCACGAGCCAATTGCCATCGCAATCGCTATAGCACAAACGTGCAGTTACCGGGATAGGAATCCGGCCAGTTGCAGAATGTGCCGATCTCTGCATGGAATGTGCGTGGAATGGCGATTTCCGAGGCTCTGCAGGGTGACAGATCTTGACCATCAGGCAGATCTTTGCGACAGTCAGGTCTGGTTCGACTGATTTCAAAAATCAACATATCACTGCCCCATGGACTGGGGCTGCATTTGGCAAAGGAGTGCCCTTACCGTGAAACAGCTAATTCTTACGCTGTTGGCTGTCGCAATTACAGCCACCACCGGTGCCGTTCAGGCTCAAAGTCCTGCCCCACCTACAAAAGGCCACCGGGTCGGGCTGATCGATATGGCCCACGTCTTCCAGCACTACAAAAAATTCGAAGAACTACGTTCCGGCCTGCAGGCTGAGATCGAAAAAAGCGATGCTGAAGCGAAGGTGATGGTGGAACGACTCCAGAAGGGGCAGGCCGAAATCAAGAAATTTGATAGCGGCAGCCCGGAGTACGAACAGCGTGAAAAGCAATTGCTCGACCTGAAGGGCGAATTTGACGCCTTCCGCGCAGCCACACAAAGACGACTGGCTCGACGAGAATCCGAAACATTCAAAGTCATCTACACCGACGTCACCAAAGCCGTGAAGCTGTATGCTGAGTACGCTCACTTCGATCACGTAATGCGGTTCAACCGCAAAGGGATCGAGGAAATCACGAACCCTCAGGAAGCCGTTCAAACGATGAACAAGACGTTCATTTACACGAGTAGTGAAAACGACATTACTGACGTCGTGCTGCAGTACCTGAACAAGCCATACGCATCCGGGGCTCCGGCGCCAAACACTGCAAAAGGCAATGTGGTGCCTGCAGGACGCACCAGGCAACAATAGCCGAATGGGGTGGGCACGGTCGCCGTGTTCCCTCCGACTCGTTGTAACAGTACGGCAGAGACTCCTGTGACAGCAGGAGTCTTCTGCTGGTTTATGCTTTCCTCACGGACGAAGCTCAAGTGCATTCCGATTGCGACACAAGGAACGAGACAATACTGCAAATTCCCCTGCCCCGGCGTCAGAACACCATTGCACGTCGCGTGGAGTTTCGTGGTCGCGGGATGTTTCATGGAATTGAGACAACGGTTGCTCTGCTGCCTGCGGAGTCCGACACGGGAATCTCCTTCCGTCGCACCGACCTTTCGGATTCTCTCCCAATTCCAGCGGCCTGCAGTCTGATCGCAACAGAACCACGGCGTACAGTTCTGGCTGCGAAGAAAGATGCACGCGTTGAAACTGTTGAGCACCTCATGGCCGCCATGGCTGGGTTACAGGTGGACAACTGCATCGTCGAAATCGATGCTCCGGAAGTCCCGGGATTCGATGGGTCGTGCCGTCCCTTCTGCGATGAAATCCTGAGCGCGGGAACAGTTCCGCTGGACAAGGACGCCAGTCACGTTGTGGTGGACGACATTCACACGGTGCAAAGTTCTGACCGAGCGCAGACGCTCGTCCTGCGGCCATACCTGCACCGCTGTCTGGCCATCACTTATCACCTCGATTACGGCCAACTGGCCGCCGTGCCACCACAGACGATGTCCGCGGAAATATCACCGGAGTTCTTTTATACTGAGATTTCCGCTGCCAGGACGTTCGTTCTGGAGAGCGAGATTTCCATGCTCCAGAAGATGGGCTATGGCAAGCATTTGACAGCTCAGGATATTGTTGTGGTCGGCAAAGACGGGATTCTGGACAACAGTCTGCGGTGGCCGGATGAAGCCGTTCGTCACAAAATCCTGGATTGTATCGGCGACCTGGCATTGGCAGGAACATCGCTCTACGGGCATGTTACGGCAAATCGCAGCGGCCATCACCTGAACCACGAACTTGCAAAAACAGTTTCGACGCTTAATAAGCGACAGCCTTCCGACAAAGCAGCAGCATGAAAAGGAAAACCAGTGTTCACTGGGCGACCAGTAACAACGCAGTACAGTAAGACATAAAAACACTCTGTTCCCCGGCTCCGGCCCGGGAATTACTTCCCCAAATCGAAGTTTGGGGCGAGAACAACCGGAATCGGATTCCGGGACGCGACTCTTGATCAGGATGATCAGTATGGAATCTCGAATCTCACCACTCTCTCAGGTCGCCTCCTCTGCCCAACTTGGCAAAGGGGTGGTCGTCGGGCCATTTTGCCTGATCGGGCCGGACGTGGTTGTCGGCGACTTTTGCGAATTGAACAGCCATGTGGTGTTGACTGGCAGAACGACGCTTGGCTCCCATAACAAACTGCACGCGGGGTGTGTGATTGGCGGCGAACCACAGGACGTTAGCTATCAGGAATCGGCAACTGAGGTTCTGATCGGTGACAACAACATTTTTCGCGAAGGCGTCACTGTTAATCGTGGTGCCGAAAAGGAAGATCACGTCACGCGAATAGGCAATCGCAACATGTTTATGGCGAACAGTCATGTCGCCCACAACTGCCGCATCTACAACGATGTGATACTGGTGAATGGCGTCCTGCTGGGCGGCCACGTACACATTCACGACCGAGCAATTGTCTCGGGAAACACTGTTGTCCACCATTTTTCCACAATCGGCCGGCTTAGCTTTGTCAGCGGTGGCTGCCGTGTACCGCACGACATTCCGCCATTCATGCTGGCTGCCGGAAGCGACAAACCAACGTTGAAGACGATCAACGTGGTAGGTATGCGTCGCGCCGGAATATCTGAACACGCAATCGAGGTCATCCGTACAACCTTCAGAATGTTGTACCGAAAACACAAGACACTGGCAGAGGTCCACGAGCACTTCGACGAAACACTCGACGGAGTAAAACCTTTGGAATTGTCGCAACTGCTGCAGTTCATTGAGGCTCAGCGGGCGGGAAAACTCGGGCGGGCAAGAGAAGTGGGGCATGCTCCGGCGGCAGACGGAGCCAGAGAACGAAAAGCAGCATGACACAATTACGAATGGCAGTTGTTGGAGTGGGGTCACTCGGTCAACACCACGCTCGAAAACTGGCGAGTGTTGACGGTGTCGACCTGGTTGCCGTTGTCGACCCGAACGAACGGCAGGGCCGCAGCGTTGCTGAACAACACGGGACGCACTGGGTGGCGTCGCCCGATGACATTGAGGGCGAACTTCACGGAGTTGTCGTCGCGACACCGACGGTATTTCACCTGGATACCGCCAGACAATTTCTGCAGCGCGGCATTCCCACTTTCGTTGAAAAACCGCTCGCCGCCAATGTCCCTGATGCGACGCAACTGGCCGAGGCCGCGAAGCAATCCGACACAATCCTGCAGGTCGGACACATCGAACGATTCAACCCAGCCTTCTCTCTGGCACAGGAGCGTTGCGGGTACCCTTTGTACGTTCGCTGTCAGCGTGTCAGCCCGTACTCATTCCGTTCCACGGATATCGGTGTCGTTCATGACCTGATGATTCACGACATTGAGCTGGCTCTGGCACTGACGGATGAACTACCGACGTCGGTAGACGCATTTGGTGCAGTCGGCATTGGTCCCCATGAGGACATGGCAGTTGCGCGGCTCAAGATGCCCGGCGGCACCATCGTCGACCTGACCGCCAGCCGAATGAGTCCGGAGGCAGAACGCAGCCTGCAGATCTGGGGGACAAACGGTTGCGTCCACGCCGACCTGCAGTCGCGGGTGGTGCGGACCTGGGAACCGAAGGGGCAATTTCGTACAACTCCGCAACTGGTCCACGCCATTGCCGCCAGTACTCCGGACCCCAGAACGCTGAAGCACCGAGTCTTTGGCGAATGGATTCAGGCAGACGAAATCCAGGCGAATTCCGACGATGCAATGTCGCTGGAACTGCAGGATTTTATTGCGGCGATCCGAAACCGGTCAACTCCCAGGGTATCCGGGGCCGAGGGACTTAACGCCATGATTGTTGCGGAATCAGTGCTGAATGCTCTCGAGGTTTGGTCGTATCAGACCGGGCAAAGACAAGAAAACCAGAAAAAAGCTGCTGCCTGACGTCCCCCCCGGCAGAAAACCAGGTTGCTTGACCAGGCTGGGATCCCGCCGCATAATCCCGGTCCCCAGACGCTCCCCTTGCGTCGATATCGGTTGGAAGTACAGAGGTTGTGGCGATCCATGTTAAAGGCAGAAGAGCTGGAGCAGTTCAGAAAAATGCTCCAAATGATTCAGGCTCGGCTTCGAGGTGACGTCGAGCAGATTGAAGAAGAAGCGTTTTCCGGCAGGAGCGGCGGCGACCACGGATCCTCCAATCACATGGCGGAAATGGGCAGCGACGCGTGGGATCTCGACTTCTCCCTTCGCATTGTGGAAAATGATCAGGACTCCATGAAGGAGATTTCCACGGCACTTCACAAGATCGACGGCGGTACGTTTGGTCTTTGCGAAATGTGCCTCGAAGCGGAAATCCCTGAATCAAAGGCCTGGATTCCGAAGGCTCGACTGAGAGCCATTCCCTACGCGCGGAATTGTGTTGCGTGTGAACGAAAGCGAGAAGACGGGGACTGATGGAGAAGCTGCCTCGGAATCGTGTCGTCATTTTCGCAACTTTGTCCGCGGCCTGCCTCACGCTCGACCTGTGGTCCAAGTCGTTGGCGTTCGAATCCTTCGGCGTGCGAAACGGCGGTCCATGGTTGATCGATTCGTGGGTCCGTTTTCGTTTCTTCACAAGTCTGAACGAAGGCGCACTGTGGGGCATGGGGCAGGGCTTCGCCTGGGTGTTTGCTCTGCTGAGTGTGGCGGCCTTCTGCGGAATCGTTTACTGGCTGTTCGTCGCTCGCGCCGCCGAAAGTCTTTGGCTGACTGTTTGTCTGGCGTTGGTTTCAGGTGGCACGCTGGGGAATCTGTATGACCGCCTGGGATGGCACGGAATTACGCTGCCCGGTCGTAACGAACCGATCAAGGCGGTTCGCGACTTCTTCCACTTTCAATTCGGGGGTTCAGTGGAACAGCCTGCACTGGATTGGGCCATCTTCAACGTGGCCGATATTTGCCTGGTCACCGGCGCCATCATGCTGATGATTCAATCCTTCTTTGCACAACCGGAAGCAGCGCCCGCAGGGAGCTCAACCGCGCCGTCCGAGTCATGACACTTCATCAACCCCGGGTGCATAAACCACGCGTGGCCTTGAAGGTGTCACAGGGGTCGCACGGCGTTCGACTTCGTGCCTGTTCGCATAGAGTCAAATGCGCCGCAGTACAAAAACCGTGTCGCCCATTTCGTCGGACAGCTGCAGCGGTTCCTCGATGTCGTACCAGAAGTCGTAGACGTCCAGCAGTTCGAACTCCGGAACTCGTTTGACCAGCTCTTCAAACTGATGAGCGCGATAAATCCGCATCTGGTAGTCGGTTTCGAACAGCTGCGGTGAATCAGCGTCGCTGGTCACCGCTTCCATGCGAAACTTCAGTGTTTCCAAACGCGTTGCGCGATCGCAGTTAGCCACATCCAGCCGCATATTGACGGTCGTTTCGTCTTTCGAAACGCTCCATTCCTCGCTGTCTTCTTCGTCTGCATCGGGAGGCAGCAAGTGCATGCCGATCAGATACAAACCGCCACTTCGAACGGAATTGGCCACGGCCTGAAGATGTCGGACCGCGTCATCTTCCGTCAACAAGTGACGGAACGTGTTGACAAGACAATATGCGACATCAGCTTTGGGTTCGCACGACAGTTGCCGCATGTCGTCAACAGTCACGTCCGCTGTCAGGCCGGCGGCGGCGACGCGAGCTCTGGCAAATTCAACTGCGGTAACGCTCAGGTCACAGGCCGACACGTCGTAGCCACGCTGTGCCAGCTCCAGAACCAGCCGACCACCTCCACAGCCCGGTTCCAGCAGTCGTTTTACCGGAAAATCACAGTATTTGCGGCCCGCTGCTTCGACAAAGTCCGCTTCCAGCAGTGTGTCATCATCAAACGCGAGATCCCAGTACTGAGGCCAGTCGTAGCAATTCATGCCGAATGTTCACGCCGTCTGCAACGATTGTCAAGAGACGCCTGACGAACACACGTCGTAAAACCAATTGGTCCGAGCCCGACGGCTCCATCGCCTGCACAGGGCGAGCGGGGGACGTCAGTCCCCTGATCCCCACGCAGCGAAGTAGGCCACAACCTGTCCTGGCGCGCCCATCATCGCCAGGACAGAAGTCCGACCAAAGAGGTCACGCTCAATACTGTACGGCACGAGGGCGACCCCAGTTGCTATCGAACGTGAGAAGGAAAAATCGAGGACGAGCAGAAAGTACGAGGACGAAAGAAAGAACACGAATCTCGTCCTCGTCTTCTCCTCCTCGTCTTCTCGTCCTCGTCTTCTCCTCCTCGGATTCAGCCGCAGGCAAGGAAGACCCCGAACGGACTAAACTGTGACTTAGAATTCTCTGCCCCCTTATAATTCTTCTTTGTGCAAGATAACTCTAAGAGGCCTGGTATCCTGGCCCCTCAGAGCTCTTCGCTCCTCACGCAGTACAAGCCTCTTTGTCGTGGAGCTTCGATTCCCGCGGGGTCGCTTCAGCAGACACGTCCGAGAACATTCGCATCCGGGATGTCGATGGAACCCAGGAACTGTCGACTCTGAATCGCCTGCGACCCCGTGGCCTGGGATCCGACCAGACCTCGATTGGCGACGTCCCACGCCAACGGCAGACAATAGCCCACACGCTGCACACGGCTTTTTAGTGAGCAGCCATTCCCACTATGTTCCACTTGCACCACCCAACACACCGCGGGCAGGTTTCGACTGCGCAAAAAATCTGCGCAGCCTTGTCTTGACGGCTAAGGGTTTCGAAACATCCAGCATTGCTCAGTTCACGCACTGAACGGACCTCGACTCCCATCCTTTGCCCTCTACGTACTCGAATCGGGCTTATGAGCGACGTCAGATTTGACTACGATAAATCGTCGATTCGTGAGATTTTCACTGTCATTGAGCCCTGTCAACCTGCAGGATATGCGCCTTGATCGACATTCATCTCGCTTTACCGACATTGTCGCAGAACAACGCCTGTCTGAAACTTATTCAATGAGCCAATCTGTTGTGCCTGATTCGATTGCTGCTGACGTTCTTCAAAAGATTGAAAACCAAACGGCACAGATAGGAATCATCGGTCTTGGCTACGTTGGCCTGCCGCTGATCAGTGCCTTTACAAACGCCGGGTTCCGCTGCATTGGTTACGACGTTGACAAAAGCAAGGTGGACGCTCTGTCAGCCGGACGCAGTTATATCAAACATGTGGAATCGGCCACCGTCGCCGATTGGATCGAACGCGACGTGCTGGAACCGACGTCCGATATGGAACGTCTTGGCGATGCGGACGTGCTGCTGATTTGTGTGCCGACGCCATTAACAGAAAGCCGTGACCCCGACCTGAAATACGTGGAACTCACCGCTCAGGCGATTGCTGCGACGCTGCGGCCCGGCCAGCTTGTGATTCTGGAAAGCACGACTTACCCCACAACCACCCGCGACGTGATGGTGCCGATCCTCGAAGGTAACGCAGGCGGACTCAAATGCGGAGAAGATTACTTTGTGGCGTACAGTCCGGAACGCGAAGACCCAGGCAATCCTGATTTCACGGCAGCGGGAATTCCCAAGGTCGTCGGCGGTTACGATCAAACAGGTTGCGACCTGGCCTGCAGTCTGTACTCGAAGGCCATTGTTCAGGTCATCCCCGTTGCCAGCGCCGAAGTCGCGGAAGCCTGCAAGATTCTCGAAAACACCTACCGCGCCGTTAACATCGCTCTGGTCAATGAACTGAAGACGCTGTTCGACCAGATGGGCATCGACATCTGGGATGTCGTTAACGCGGCCAAAACAAAGCCTTTTGGATTTCAGGCGTTTTATCCCGGACCGGGACTTGGTGGACATTGCATCCCGATTGACCCGTTCTATCTCAGCTGGCTGGCACGTCGTCAGGGCATGAGCACTCGTTTCATCGAACTGGCCGGCGAAGTCAATTCGCGAATGCCACGTTACGTGATCAGCCAGTTGGCGGAATTCCTCAACAACGCCGGCAAGCCGATTAAGGGCAGCAAAATCTGTCTGTTAGGAATGGCTTATAAGAAAGACGTGGACGATCCCCGAGAAAGTCCATCGTTTGATCTGCTGGAACTACTGCTGGAACGCGGCGCTGATGTGACCTACAACGACCCTCACATCCCCGTGTTGCCACAGGTGCGGCATCACGACGTCCCGCCCATGGAAAGCGAAGAACTGACGGCGGACTTCCTTGCCGAACAGGACTGTGTGCTGATTGCCACCGACCATTCGTCGTACGATTACGACTTCATCGTGGAACATTCGACGATGGTGCTCGACACCCGAAACGCCACCAGCGGTGTTGAAGTGGGACGCGATAAGATCTTCAAAGCCTGATGATCTGCAACTCGTTGGAGTCAGGCCGTCGATTGCCGACGATGTTTGATTTCGGCCGGGTGAAATTCAATTTCAATGGCCCCCTAATCGAGCGACAGACCGTACGCGGTCGCTGCGTTTTTCCAGAAGTATCGTTCGCTGGCGTCCTGTCCCTTCGCGGAAAAGTACGCGTTCACCAGACGAACGAAGCTGGCGTAGTCGCCGCTCTTCTTTGTGCAGGGCCAGTTGCTGCCGTAGATTAATCGTTCGGAACCGAAGTGCTGCCATAACGGATCCAGCACGGTTTGGTAATGGGCCGGGTCTTGTGGAGCAGGTTGCTGCGTACATCGTTGATACAGCCCGGACACTTTGCAGTAAACATTTGGGTGCTTTGCCAGACTCGCCACGGCATCAATCCACTCTTTGCCGGGAGGCTTGCCGTCGATGTCATAGCCCAGCACATGGTCCACGACGATTCGAAGCTGCGGAACACTTGCGGCCAGAACATCAACTTCTTTTACGCCTTCGATCCCTTTTCCATTCGCCAGAATGTCGAGTGACAGTCCCGCCAGTTCGAGCAAACGGAAATTCGCCAGCACCTGTGGGTGCGTGTAGTCGATCGGCGTGCTGGTGCGGGCTCGAATGCCAACAAAACGTTTGTCTTTGCGGAGGCGTTTCAGGAGTTTGCCGAAGTCTTTCCGATTCGGATCGATGTTGCCCACCAGAGCGACGTAGAACGGATCGCCGGCAACCTGGTCCAGCACCCACTTATTGTCTTCCAGCCGATCACTTGCTTCGACGATCACAACCCCAGTGACACCTGCCGATTTCGCAATGCGTGAATACTCCTCAGGCAGATGCGGCTTGTACAGCACCTTGTCATCCGCTGGCGGCCACGGAACTCCGTTTGGCCGCCGAGTGTCAAACAGATGAATATGAGTGTCGATCAGATGATGCACGTTCGGTAATGGCAGATCGCCAGGTTTCTCTTCTGCGAAGGTCGTTGTGGCGGGGACGAGGACCAATACCGCGACCAATGTGCGAAAACCGTGCATTCAACATATTCCCGAAGACGTTCTGACCCGAAACAGTTCAACAACCGGCACGAGCGGGTTTCACACCCGGGCCGCAGGTTGATCATTGCACCGCATTTGGCTCTTCATATCAACTGAGGAAGGGAATACAGATCGCGCCGCAGAGCTCTTCCATTGGAACCGCCAATCCCGTTTCATCGTTGGCGCGATTCGCAGGCCGAATTTCGAGGACCTGAGCCAGACCAGTCACGCGATCCGGTGCGGCAACGTTTTTTGCTTTTCCTGGACCATGAATTCGGGCAAGATACTGAACGACGCTACATTACGATGGTACAAAGCTCAATTCGGTAAACCATGCACTCAGTTTCTTTACCTCCACCGTCAAAGCCTGGCAGCGCAGGTGACATTGCCGGCGGCTGGTGGCACACGACGGAAGAGGACGGACGTATTGTCTGTGACCTTTGTCCTCGTGAATGTCACATGAAGCCCGGCGATCGCGGCTTCTGCTTTGTGCGGCAGAACGTTGAAGGTCAGATGCAGCTGACGACATACGGAAAGAGCACGGGTTTCTGCATAGATCCCATCGAAAAAAAACCACTCAATCATTTTTACCCGGGTACCGCAGTGCTGTCGTTTGGGACAGCGGGGTGCAATCTGGGCTGCAAGTTCTGTCAGAACTGGGATATCTCAAAATCTCGGGAGGTGGAGCGACTGAGTGAGCTGGCGATGCCGGAGATGATTGCTGCCGCCGCGCAGCACCTATACGTACAACGATCCGATTATCTGGGCCGAATACGCGATCGACACGGCGAAGGCTTGTCGTGAACGTGGCATCAAATCGGTGGCTGTCACCTCGGGGTACATTTCACCAGCGGCGCGGCCGGCTTTTTTTCACGCGATGGATGCTGCTAACGTCGACCTGAAAGCATTCACCGAGGACTTCTATCACAAGATTACTTATTCACATCTTCAACCTGTCCTGGACACGTTGAAGTGGCTGAAGCACGAAAGCGACGTCTGGTTCGAAATCACCAATCTGATCATTCCGGATGCCAACGATTCCGCGGACGAACTTCGTCAGATGTGCGACTGGGTTCTGGACAGTGTGGGAGCTGACGTCCCGGTTCACTTTACGGCCTTTCATCCGGATTTCCGCATGATGGATCTGGGCCGCACGCCTCACGAAACGTTGTTGATGGCAAAGCAGATCGCTGGCGAACAGGGACTTCGTTTTGTGTACGTGGGCAATGTCAACGATGTGCAGAATCAGAGTACCTGGTGCCCAAACTGCAACGAGCTGCTGATTGAACGCGACTGGCACCAGTTGGGCAGATACAGCATGACCGCAAATCGCTGCGGCGCGTGTGGCACTGAAATCGCGGGACACTTTGACGACGCCCCCGGAACATGGGGCCGAAAGCGTCAGCCGATTCAGATTAGTGAATATGGATCGGCCGCAGATCACGCCACCGCAGTCCCCGGTAATCTGGTACAACTCGGAACAGCCACGCAACCCGTGACGCAGACGTCCAATGACAGCCGGAATCTCCACCCCAAAGCGAATGAAACGATGCAGACAGTTCGGGAAAGCCCAGCGCTGACGACGGAACAGGAATCCGCGATTCATAAAGCGGCGTGCGAAATCGTGCAGGCCGCCGTGAACAAACGGCCCGTGCGCCTGAGCGATCCCACGTTACTAAACGCAGCGGACGAAACCGTGATGGGAACGTTTGTCACGTTGAAACGGCGGGGGCAACTGCGAGGCTGCTGCGGCAGTCTGGGGCAGCCGATGAAGCTGCTTGCGGCACTGACGCAATCGGGCACTCGAACGGCAGTTGAGGATCATCGGTTTCCTCCAGTGTCCGCGTCAGAACTGCCGTACCTGACACTGGATGTCACGCTGCTGTTCAACTTTGAACCGATCACTCAGCAGGGTGAACGGCGTGCTGACGCCGTTGAAGTCGGTAAGCACGGCCTCAGGATCGCACGGGGCAACAAGGCCGGTCTGCTGCTGCCGATCGTGGCCATCGAACGCAACTGGGATTCCCGAACATTTCTGGATCAGGTATGTCACAAAGCGGGGTTGCCGATCACTGCATGGCAGCAGCCGGATGCGCAGCTGACACGCTTCGAAGGTCGCATGATCGAACGTGATTTCGATGCGTCGGTACTGACTGACAATGTTGCTGACCTGCAACACCCCTTCAGTCAGGCAGAAATTGAGACGCTGGCGGCATTCGCGAAGACCAACATCATCGCCGGATACCAAGGCGCCGTGCCGGGATGTTTTCCGGCGAATTGTTCGGACGGCACGGTCGATGGCATTGCCCTTCGACTGACATTTCCCGGTTCGGATCAACATGCCACGTTTTCGCAGATTCAGGTTCGCCACGGATTTGCATTACAGACAACCCTGTTGCAGTTGACCGGCGCCGCGGCCAATTGGTTACGCACGTCACGGGTGAACAGTCAGCTGATGCGACAAATGGTCGTCGACATTGTGCTGTTTGCCGATTCCGCCATGCACGGAACTGTGGCAGCCTGCGACTCAGGAGGCATTGATCCACAAACCAGAGCCGTGATGGTGGCTGAGTCAGGCCGCACGGCGTGGCAATTCCAGCGGGATGCTGCGGCGGCTGAATTGGTTGAGACAGCGGCTGCGGCAGCGAGGGTCAGCGTGCCGGCGGCGGCCCAGGTGTTCAGTTTTGCGGCAAGGTCCACCGCGGATGCAATCGGCAACAGCAACGTGCCGCAGGCCCAGCCCGGGACCGAGATTCGTCCGGCCGGCGTGGCGGGACGATTCTATCCGGCGGATGCTCCTACGCTCGCGAAGATCGTTTCCGACTGCCTTGGACAGATTCCTGCAACAAAAACAACGTGGCCGGCAGTCATGGTGCCTCACGCCGGACTTCAGTTTTCCGGACGCATCGCCGGTGATGTGTTGAAGAGCATCGAAATTCCCGAGACGGTGATCATCATCGGTCCGAAGCACACGCGACACGGTGTCGAGTGGGCTGTCGCACCGCACACTACCTGGCAGCTTCCCGACGCAACAGTCGCCGCGGACCAGGAGTTAGCAAACAAGCTGGCCGAACAAATCGACGGCCTGGAACTGGATTCAGCCGCTCACGCTCAGGAACACTGCATCGAAGTGGAGCTGCCTTTGCTTCACCGGCTGGCACCAAACGCAAAAGTTGTCGGCATCGCGATTGGCGGCGGCAACGCGGAGCGTTGTCAGCAGTTCGGACAGCAATTGGCGGCTGTCATCGCAGAACTGCCGACACCGCCCCTGCTGGTCATCTCCAGCGACATGAATCACTTTGCCACGGACGAAGAAAACCGCAAGCTGGACGAAATGGCGCTGACGGCCATGGAATCGCTCGACCCGGCAAAGTTGTTCAACACCGTCACATCGAAGAATATCAGCATGTGTGGCCTGCGGCCTGCCGTGATCGTGATGGAAGCACTCCGAACAGGCGGTCAACTGTCGAAAATGCAACGCGCCGGTTACTCTAACAGTGCCGACGTTTCCGGAGACAAGAGCCGAGTCGTCGGCTACGCCGGCATGCTGCTCGGTTGAGGTGGGGCGGCCCGCCGGCCGATGCGGGCTGACGCCCGGAAGACGGTGGCCCGCTGCCGTTGGTCGCTCCTGAAATGCGTGCAGGACGGAATTTTTCCAATTCCTGATGCGGAGCGGCCCGCAGGTGCTTCGTTAAGTCTTAATTTTGAGGCAGCCGAAGTCACCAGACTTTGGACGACATAGAGAAAAACTTCCAAACTCTGGCGAGTTCGGCTACGGAACAACCCTGATTCTTAGACTTGAACACGCGCTACGCTCCGGCGTTCCCCGGAAACTCACGACGGTCAGCGTTGGCCTGCGGGCCGGAACCGAATATCATCACACCATGCTGCACCTTCATTCAACATCTCCCGACCGCTGGCTCGCTCAGGTGGATCAAAACCTGAACGCTGTGCTTATCGACCACGCTCATTGTGAACAGAAGGCGGCTTCGACGGCCATGCACCTGATGTTTGAGTACGTTGAAAACGAAGACCTGTGTCAGCAGATGACGGAAATCGTCACCGAGGAGCTGGAGCACTTTCATCTGGTGCTGGCGCTGCTGAAGCAGCGTGAGATTCGTTTCTACAAGATGAAGCCGGGCACGTACGGGCGAAAGATGATGGAATTGTGCCGTCGTCAGGAACCGCACAAAGCCGTCGATCGACTTCTGATCGCCGGGCTGATTGAAGCTCGCAGCTGCGAACGGTTCGTATTGCTGCGCGATCACCTGAAGAATGCACAGCTAAGCGAATTCTACGGCAGCCTTTACGAATCAGAGGCGCGGCATCATGCGACCTATGTCCGTCTGGCAAAATCGTATGGCAGTGACGACATCGTCCATGACAGGCTTGAGGGTCTGGCGAGGGCTGCGAATTGCCCCGTGTCCACAGTTGAAACCGCGGCGAAAGTCCACGGTGGCGCGAAACGGATGGGCGCACAGAAAGTCCCGGTCTCCTGAAGAGAGACCGGGATGATCGTGTCTTGTCAGTCGCCGCTGGAACGCCACGCCATCGTGGTCGGTTCAGCGACCTTGCGGTAGCCAAGGCTTGTCAGCACTTCCAGTACTTCGCTCCACGTTGGAAACGGGCGACCACTCTTGCGTTTGTAGTTGTCCATGGCTCGCATGAATTCAACTTCAGAACCTGAATAGTCTCGTTCGCACGTCGTGGGATCGATCTGACGGCGTCGGTCCTGTTTGCGACGGTCAGTGACCTCAGGAGCCGTTTCTTCCAGGAAGGTGTCGGCAGGGGCGGAAACAGTTTTTTCCGGGACAGCACTTCTACGCCGGTTCCCGCGGCGCTCTGTGACCAATACGTCCGGTTCAACTTCAATCATGAATCAGTTCTCTCGCGTTTGAGGACAACGGAGTCTGTCTACGACCATTCCACAAGGACACAGACTTCTCATTCGTTGAGTAAGAGCAACAGGACGAGCCGCTCTTTACAAACGAGCAACACCTGCCTGACTTCCTGTGCATGGTTCCACCAGCCCGACCTTCCGGACTTTAGAACTCTTCCACAAAAACGAATGACGAGAGAAGATAATCTGATTAAATGAAGCTGATAACAAAAGTAAACATGAGCGACTGCAGAAAATACCCGTCTGTGCCGGTTATCTCGCCGCTCTGCGATTCACATTATCACGAAGATCCGGCTACTTGTGATAACCGAGACCTGACATCACATCAAAAAGCTCTTCGAAAGTGATGAAGCGACGGCGATGTGTGACCTTGTATTCGTCGACTGCTTCGGCAAATTCTGTGACTTCCGGGCGACTTGACCGATTGCCATCGCGAAACTGACGTCGCTCAAATCCTGCCGCACCCGTTTCGGTGCCGGAATCACGTCGATCCACAAAGCTGCGGTTGTCGACTGTTGCGGTTTGCTGTTCCATCGTACCTGCCTTGTACTTGCAATTTTTTGTGAATGGGAAGATCGTTGTCAAATGCCTGCTTGAGTCTCGGTCGACTTTTCGACATCTGCAAACGGGAATGATCCCCATGGGATGTTTCTGAGCCTGTTCTGCGACGGTTAAACCGAATACATTGATTGGCTCGATCGTGCCCGGCGCCACAGCCGCGTTGAAATGGCCGACCGACGAAGTCTTACCTCAGAATGGCCACCACGACCCTGTCGAGCACTGGCCGGAATTCATTAAGGCCAGTCAAGCATATGCCCGAACTACGGCTCGATCTCGAAGTGATGGAACGCAATGCCACCAGAATCGGAAAGGAAGTTCTGAGCCTCGGCAAGCTGTGGCGTCCCCACGTCAAAGCGCACAGCCAGCCGAAAATTGCGAAGACGCTGGTGCAGTACGGTGCGTGCG
>LWDU01032036.1_pt1 | contig 27658 bp, 14 predicted proteins | sample 727161 | NCBI WGS metagenome assembly LWDU01 (sample SAMN04566230, study PRJNA314399) | hydrothermal vent metagenome | isolation source: deep sea hydrothermal plume seawater | place: Mexico: Gulf of California, Guaymas Basin | collected 2004-07-11
AGGGATATGGGTCTTGCAGATACGCATTGGCTATGTATTGGCCAGGCCATGCACCCGAGCGGCCAGCATCCCAACTGCTGTTGCCCCAATTATCTCCACGTCCATCTCCATCAGTGTCCACCCATTGGGTATCCTTTCTCCAGAAGTCATCATTGAGATTGGATTGACCGTCGCTGTCTTCATCAGGGCAACCCCATCTATCACGCCATGAGTCTCCCCAGTATCCTGTGCATGAATCATAGATTCTTCCACCAAAGTGGTCTCCATGCCCATCACTATCAGAATCGATTGCTTGAGTAGGGTCAAATTCGAATATGTCGGAGGAGTCTATTGTTCCATCTTTATCAGCATCTGTGGCTCCAAAATAGATACTTATTTTTTCATTTTCATTTACGATTGCAAGGTCGATGGAACCATCATTGTTGATATCGGCAACTGCTAGTGCAATTTTTTCGCTTGTATCAGTAGATTGCCATTGGGCAGTTTCAGAAATTTTGCCATCATGGTTGAGATAGAAGAAAGCCTTACCACCACCAAAACCTTCCACAACATCCATATCTCCATCTCCATCAACATCTGCCCAGATTGATTCTGTAGTTTTTCCTTGAGCAGGGAAACTAGCGTGAGTGATGAAAACATAATTGGAATTTTCAAAGACTTTTGTTTTGCTGGAACTACTCCAACCACCAGCAAGGATATCCATATCTCCATCAGAATCAAAATCAGTGATATCCAAAGATCTTGGACTGGAAATAGTGAGATCCTTGATACTTGAAGTTGAAAAAGCCCCATTTTGGTTTTCATAGATTCTTACTTTACTGCTGAAATAATCGACAATAACAAGGTCCTGCCAACCATCGCCATCCATATCAGCAAACTTCACATCAGCTGTCTTCAACACTCCACTGGACCAATCAGAAGATGAATTGAATGCTCCATTGTTATTGTGAAATATTTTCTGACCGACTGATCCAAAAACTCCTGCGGCTATATCCAAGTCACCATCGTTGTCAACATCGCCAAGTGCAAGTGTAGTGTAAGTAGAACTGCCAAAAGAGCTTTTAGAACTGTTTGAGAATAGACCATTTTCATTTTCGTAAATATAATTCGTAGACCCTGCAGATACTAGATCAAGGTCGCCATCTCCATCTATATCTCCAAGTTTGACAAAGTAGCAATTGGTTGATGAGTGCCAATCTGCGGTTGTGTTATAGCCATATTCGCCACTATCAGTTATCTGATTATAGAATACTTCACATTTATCTCCATCAGTGACCATATCCACCAGCCCATCACCATTGATGTCACCAAAATCTATTGAATCTGCATCTAATTCATCAGAACTAGTCCATTCTGTGGTTTGTGAAATAACATTTCCTTTTCTATTGTAGTGGATTTTCAAAGAATCAATATTTCCTGATGAAATATCGAGATCTCCATCACCATCTACATCTGCAAATTCTATTGACAATGTATCGACACTATAATTAGTCTCCCAAGAAGAATTTCTCAAGAAACTTCCACCAATATTCAAGAATAATTGATCGCTTTGTTCGAAATTTCCAACTAATAGGTCTAAGTCGCCGTCATTATCAATATCTCCAACACTTAATGCCTTAGAAGACTGTGAATCATAACTACTCCATCCCGAACTTGTTGACATCCCACTTTGACTATTGAAAAACACCTCGTTATTCGAGTAAGTTGCAACAATTAAGTCTAGCCGTTCGTCTCCGTCAATATCAGCAAATCTGACATCCTTCCCCGCCATAGTAGCACTTGATTCCCAATATCCACTTGAACTGATTGAAGTGCCACTGTTTAGATATATCCTTGTTTTATCATTCGTCCCTGCGGCAATATCAAGGTCTCCATCACCATCGTAATCACCCCAATCAACTGAGTAGTGAGACACTCCAGTGATAGTTTGGTCTGGAGTTGATGAGAAACCAGTTCCAGAATTTTTGAAAACTAGAAGATCCCCACTGGAAGAACCCGAGGTCCCAACCAAGTCAAGGTCTCCATCGCCATCCATATCTCCAAGGCGTGGATTGTAGACTTTTGATGTAGAAAACCTACTTCTCGAACCGCCACTATCGGAGGAAGGTGAATTTGGAAACGAGCCTTCGTCACCTAGAAATACCTCAGCACCACTATTCAACTCACCTGCGATATTCAAATATAGATAAGTTCCACCATACTCAGTCACCACAGCGTCGAGGTCTCCATCACCATCAACATCTCCAAGGCTAATACCTTTCTTATTATGACCTGTTAATCCATTTACCCTTACCAAATCTTGGTCGCCATCTAGGTCTATATCTCCCCAAGCGATACGACTTACTTTTTCTGATTCTCCGGGGTCCCAATCGGCATCAATGTTGAAACTTACCCCCGTAAATTGCCGTGCACAGGGGAGTTCTGAGATGCCACAGGAAATTGAAGATTGCTCAATTGCGATTGGAATTGCCGGATTAAGGGGGTGACTATCATTTGCATCCTCAGTTCCGTCTCCATCTTGATCGTTCGCAGATACTGAAAATGGAAGGGGTGGTTCCCACCATACTTGGTCAGATAGCATATGATAACCACCTGCAGAGTAATTGTTCACATCATAGGATTGTGCATACAGCGATTGTGTTTGCTCGGTTGGCTCCATTGATTCGTTGATATCATCGGGATTATCGATGAGTGTTTGACTCAATATCTGCACCAATGTCGATAGAAGTAACATCGCTACGATGCCTCTTGCCATCAGGGTCTTTCGGTCGTTTTCGGGCTTGTTCATGGTCACGGAGACGCGGCTCATAACTTCGACAGACTGCGGGAGGGTGAAAAAACATACGGCTGCAAAAGGCTATCGCTCACCTATGGTGAGCGAGAAATATTCACTCTTCTTGTGAAGATGCTACAGAATTGCGGTTGGCAAGACCGAATTTTTCCAAGCGCTCTGCCATCTCTGCCAAAACCCACTCCGCTTCTAGAGTATCCATGTCGCAGTACAGCCTTTCATCACCCATCAACAGGGTCAATCTACCACCTTCTGCAACATCCATATCTCGGAAATCTTCCATTGGCCAACTTCGGGATGGCATTCCGAAAATACCCATGAAATGGGGAATGACGTGGATTTTTTCCTTGGTTAGTCTAACTTCATGCTTTGATTCAAACATTCCAGTTTTCATCGCTGCAACGTAAGCAAGGCTGATAACTGCTAATAATGGTGCGAGGAAGTATAGAATGCTGAGCAATTGAGAGTTAGTTGCTGGTGCATTGGTTGCTACTGGAATACCCAAGATGAGACCGATGAAGGCAGCACCCCAGAAACTCCATTTTTCGCCATCTCGAACACGAGATGGAATAGTGAAACAGACGATGGAACCGATAGTAACGAATTTCACCATCTGTAGGTCTAAGTTTGGTACAGCAGGCCAACGTTCTGGATAGTTGCAGATTTGATCTACTACATTCATTCCATGTTCATCTGCTTCAACACTGCGACCAGTGTGTTCTGAGAATCTAACTTTTAACATTGCAGCGAGTAATTCTACTGACCGTAGAATGTCTTTTTCTGAACTGCTCCTGATGACTTCTTCCTTACCTTTTTCTTTTTCTACAAAGATTGCGTGTCCTTGTCCGCTTGCTCCCCGTGAATCGCTATACAATCCAATGATATCAGAAACTTTCAAGGAACTAGAGCCGAACTTCAATTCTTTTCGTGTTGCAGTCACTTCGTCATTACCAGAAGAAACGGTGGTTTTCTTAGCATCGTCCCTGATTCCAAGGGAGGCGTGTGCAGTGCCCATGGCCGGCAAGTAGCGGTTTCACTGATGAACATTGCCACTGTATCAAATTACCATCCCCCTCTAAATGCTGGGCCTTCTGCCTCACATCATGTCTGATGCTCTGGCGGCTGAATTGGTCGAAGATGCAGATAGTATTCGAGCAGCAAAGGGCTTGAATTTATCACTTTATTCCACATTTGCAGTCACTGTTGTATTCATTATTTTAGCAGCTGCTTTTGGAATTCATCCGGAGATGGAATCAGAGCGGGATGGAGTGATGGAGGGAGCAGTTGGAAATACAATCCCAATTACTTGGAACCAACCCGTTTACATGCCACGACACAGTGAATGTATTGATCCAAGCAATGGCCAAGAAGAGGGATATGAGGGTTTTGGAATTGGCTATGAGCCATCATTGGCAATCGATGGAGAAGGCAATATGTTCATCACAGCCCATAAAGATTTGAGTTGGGGGGGAGATGGAACCCCAACTGCTCCAATATTCGGTGGAGACCCAGGGCTATGGTGGGCTTGTACTGAAGGTCAAGGAACCTCTTGGGATTACTGGGCATCTTGGTTTTGGATATCCAATGATGAAGGCAAGAATTGGTCGCATGGCGCAGATTTTGATCCAACTCCTGGAAATATGATTACAGCAAATTATCTTGCAGGTGGTTCAGAATGTCTTGGAGATGAGGGTGATATTGCGGTCGATGCAGAGGATAGAATATTCTATCTCGATACTACTCTTGAGGATAATTGGTGGCATGTTTTTACTGATGGTGGAAATACCTACGAAATGAACACCTGTCAAAGGATGAACACCATGGCTGGCGATGACCGCCCGTGGGTGGCTGCTCAAGGAGATGGGATAATTCATTATCTTGGTAATTCAGGTGCTCCGCCACCTGAATGTACCATTGATTCAGGGCGATATTGGTATTATCATTCTGAAAATGGTGGTAATACCTTCAGCCAATGTTACTCTGTTCCGGGTGGCTGGTCAACCCTTTCTTCTGAAAGAGATGGACCATATGTCTACATCGCTCAAGAAAATGCAGATTCAAGCAGCGGCACAGTTCATATCAGAATCAGTGATGATTATGGACGCGGCACCGGAATCAGTGATGGAACATGGGATGCACCACTTGCCGTAGGTCCACGCAAGGGAAATTGCCCTGAAGGATATCCAGTTGTGAACAACAACGAGAAGGGAACTGTTGCGGTGGTTTGGGCTGATTGTCCAAATGGCAATACTGGCCCTTGGGAGATGCAATTTGCAATCTCATATGACCACGGTGAAACTTGGGAGAATTGGAATATCACCCCCAATTGGCCTGGGTTGAATATGTATCCATTCGTTAGTATAACTGAGGATGACATCGTCTCAATTGCTTACTATGGCTTGGATTTATCTGATAATTACACAGAGGGAGTGCCATGGTATCTCTATGCAGGTGCACTTCGAGAGCCACATCAATTTGATAACTGGACATTCTCAATTGCTGACCCAACACCCTTGCACAATGTAACTGCAGCAGAGGCAAGCAGTGGAGATACCCATGCATTGCATGATTTCTTTGAAACAGTCGTTAGCCCAGATGGTACATGGATGGGGATTGCATACCAACAAAACGTCGGCCAACATCCCAATGAAGCAGACGAAGAACAACGCTACATTAAATTCGTTCGTGGGGAATTGAATGAAATGCAGTTGGGAAGTATTGATATTGAATCAGGAGGTGAAATTCCTATTGATTTCACTTGCGATGGCGCGGATAAATCCCCTCAACTAATGTGGAGTGAGCCTCCAAATGGTACAACTTCACTCTCAATTTTAGTAGATGACATAGATGCACCAAATGGTTCTTTCATTCACTGGAGTGTTTCGGATATCTCAAACCAAACACGAAGTGTCACTACTGGCACTAGTGGAGATGGCGTCGAAGCAGTGAATGGTTTTGGAAATGAGGGCTGGGGAGGCCCTTGTCCAACAGAAGGCGAGGTACATCGATATGTCTTTTCAATAATGGCTTACAATGAATCTTCCTCCTTAATTGGCAAGGGAACCTTCATTGCAACGTATGAGCGATAATACCTGAGTATTGCGCAGCAATGCGAACGGTCAGCGTGAACTGAACATCACTAAACATCACAACCGTTCATGAGCGCTAAAATTCGCTATAAACGAAATTTATCGCCTACTATGTAGGCGGTGGTTTGATGGAGGAGTCGGCGTGGTGGAGGTTTCATGGAGGGGCGGCGCCATGCTGGGTTCATCGTGGTCGCGGCCATGTTAATGCTCTCTAGTGTGCCATTTGTTTCGGCAGACAACGACCTTGCCTCCTCTTCAATCATGCTCGATGGGCAGACAGCAAATGGAAATGTGGATTACGATGGAGATTCTGTTGATTGGTGGAAAATCTACGCCATCACAGGAGATGTTGTCCAGGTATCAGTATCCTCTTCGATGAACAACCCTGCTTGGTGGTGTCCGGGGGATGGTTATGAGGGCAAGGTCAAACTGACAGACCCATCGGAAACCACCCTAGCTGGAGACAATACGATTGATGATTCCTCATCCTCCACGGTTCTTTCAACTCCAGTGGCTTCTTCAGGGTGGATTCACCTACGGATTAAGAGCCAAGATTCCTGGTGTAATGATGGGATTGATTACAGTTTAACGCCGAGTATAGACAAATATAACCGAGATTCTGATGATGATGGATTCGTTGATAATGAAGATGACTGCGATGATGTAGCAGGTCTATCAACCAATGACCGTCTTGGTTGCCCCGACACTGATTCCGATGGTTATTCTGACCCTGACTCCACTTGGTTAGCCCATCCAAATGGTGCTGCAGACGCCTTTGAAAACGAGGCAACTCAATGGCATGATTCTGACCGCGATGGATTTGGAGATGAGTTGGATGGCTTCGAAGGAGACCATTGTATCGACCAAAAAGGATACTCCAATCGAGATAGGTTTGGCTGCTTGGATTCTGATATTGATGGCTGGTCAGATCCAGACCCGCTTGGCCTGAACAGTAGTGAAGCATGGTTCGCACACCCCAGTGGTAGCGGCGATGCATTCCCAACTGATGGTACTCAGTGGAACGATACTGATGCTGATGGCTTCGGAGATAATTGGGGAGATACAGATTGGGATCAATGGCGTCTGCCACAAAACCATAGCGGAGAAGATAATGGTAGTGGCGAGATACCTCCTTGGAATCAAAGTGATAATTCTAGTAATTTCATGCAGTTTGGTGAATGGGTCGATAATGCAACAAAACCTGATTTCTGTCCTTCGATTGCAGGCAATAGTACCGAAGATAGATTTGGCTGCATCGATAGCGATGCAGATGGTTGGTCAAACCCCGATTTCAACTGGACCATCGACAACAACGCAGATGCCTTCCCCTTTGAGCCCAGCCAATGGGCAGACAGAGATAGAGATGGCTGGGGTGATAACCAAGACCCAATGGCCAAACTGATAGACGATTTCCCAGATAACCCAACACAATGGCGAGATAGCGACCGCGATGGCTACGGTGATAATCAAACTCTCGGGGCTTGGCAAGTTGACAATTTCACCAGTGATTATACTCAATGGACCGACTTCGATGGAGATGGCTATGGCGATAATCAGAGTGGATTCAGACCCGATTCCTGTATGTTTTCTCCAATCGCACAGGTAGATGAGGGCCGAATTTCGATGTTCGACCGGTACGGTTGTGAAGATAGCGACAAGGATGGCTGGTCAAACCCAGACGGCGAGTGGTCGGCTCATCCAGAGGGTTTCGCAGATGCTTTTCCCGATGAGCCGAGTCAATGGCATGATACCGATGCTGATGGTTTTGGAGATAATCTAGACTACTGGGATGGTGAGAAGTTCTCACTTGCCAACGAAGGCGACTCTTGCCCCTCTACAGCAGGTGCATCCCGTAAAGATAGATTTGGCTGTCCTGATAGTGATGAAGATGGTTGGTCAGACCCGACTATGACTTGGTTAGCAAGTCCGGCAGGAATGGCGGATACTTGGCCAATGGAGCCCAGCCAATGGAATGATAGTGACGGCGATGGCTACGGCGGTAATCCTCTGGGCATAACCCCAGATGCATGTCCCGATTTACCAGGCACAAGTCTTGGAACCGAAGAAGGAGGAGACCGATATGGTTGTCCAGATACTGATGGCGATGGCTGGTCAGACCTAGCAGACCATTTCGACCACGAACCCACACAATATCGCGATAGTGATGGCGATGGTTGGGGAGATGATAGCGAGGGCCACGAGGGTGATGCCTGTCCAAACCAAAAGGGCGACTCTTTCCTTGACCGACGCGGTTGTATTGATTCAGATAGTGATGGATATTCAGATGCAGATGAGATGTGGATGGCAAGTCCAGAAGGAAATGCAGATGCATTCCCATATGACAGAATGCAGTGGAATGATTCTGATGGTGATGGCTTTGGCGATACTCCAATCGGTAACAAGAGAGATGATTGTCCTGATGAAGCTGGTACATCGACTTTGGATAGCCAAGGCTGCCCAGATGCAAATGGCGATGGTTGGTCTGATGGATATGGGGAATTCAATGCTGCTTTTGCCAGTCTTTCAGATGACCCAGCAGGCTCTTGGTTAACCTATGCATTACTAGGCGCAGCTGCAGCATTTGGTATTATTGTTGGAATATTTTTCAGAGAAAAACCTGAAGATGAATTATTAGAAACAGAAAAGTGGGCCCAAGTCGAACCAGAAACCCCTCCTTCTGATGAAATTGCAGAAACACAGTCCGAATTGATGATTCAACCTGATGAGCAAAGAGGCGCTGATGCTACTTACGGAGGTGAAACAAATGAATCGTAATACCCTGCTAGTTCTGATGTTATTGTTCGCTTCGTTGACAACTGTATCAGCCGATGAAATGAATCCAATCGCTGAAAGCGCTACCGGTGATAACCAAGCCGATGCAGACCTTTCTGCCAACGGAATCAAGGTACTTGCATGGAGAAATGACACTTTCGATGCAGATGAAGATGGAAGGTTGGATGCTGTAAGAATCGTGCTTGCACTGAATATTACTGAAGCAGTTGAAACATCAGATATCAACATCTTAGTAGAGGCATTCCACGATGGTCGTTCAATCGAATTGTGGGCTAACCACAGTCTTAATGGGGCCATTGAGACCTCAATTCAAGTTGATGCTTGGGGGGAAGGAATCTATCTCTTGAAATTACAGATGTTCGACCCCCAGAGTGGGAATTTGTTAGCAGACCTCGATGCCGGTGAATGGAATATGGCGCCAGCCTTGGCCACACCTTCATTGAAATTCGACCTTAAGTCACCTGGTTGGATCGAAACTGGAGATATTTGTGAAATTAAACGTGTTTTTGTCGATGAAATAGGTGAGCGTTATGGCCAAATGGGTCAAAGAGACCTACGTGGTACGCCATTTGCAACCTATGAATGGGATACTGAATTAGACTGTAGTACTTGGCCTGCTGGTGAATACACACTGCATGAGACTTATCAGAATGGCCTTGGTCAAAGCACCGAAGCATGGTTGAATTTGACCATCAATAACCGCCCACCACCTGCAATCAAGTTGATAGTTATAGGCGATGGTGAAGAATATGGAGGTACATGCTTACTAGTTATTTCTGCAGAAACTCTTGACTCAACTGAAAATTGGAACTATACTTGGGATACAATTCCAGATCATGGTGTGGAGGATGTTTCGGAGGTGAATTGTGGCTCATGGCAACCCGGTGTCCACATGGTTCGAGTTGAGATTAAAAACGCCCAAGGAATTAGCACAACTGTTGGTATTAATTTGATTCGCCTAACGCCAATCGGAGTTGTCGATTCGAATATTTCGGAAAATCAATCGATGGCATGGCCAGTTCGCAGTGGCGGCGATATAAATGCTGAATCAGAAAGCGGATTGTACGGTGTAGGCAGTGCAGCATTGCTGATTTTCCTCGTTTGTGTCATCATTGGCATGCGTTCCAAAGAACTGGAAGAAGACGACGTAATGGAAACTCCAGTGCCGATGCAGAATCAGATGTTAACGCCTGCTGCTGCCTATCAACAACAATGGGGTCAAACCGAAGAGGCCCCTGTTGTGGTTTCACTCGAGGAATTACCGACAACTGTTGATGCTGATGGGATAACTTGGAGAAGGCATCCCGATGGTAGAATGGATTGGTTTGATGAGGGTAGTTCTGAGTGGCATGCCTTCGAATGAATTTTTCATTTAATCTGTTTCATTAACAGTAAATTTCCTTTTTTATGGGAGATTTTAGCAAGCCCTCCAAGCCCTTCGTTATGCAAACCCCGACTACCTATTTCTAGAACTTCATTATTGCAATTATAGCGCAATCCTTCTATGCAAAGTCCTTCGACTTTTCCTAATGCAAAAAGGCTGATTATTTGGCCATTTTCACAGGACAATTCCAGCTCTCCTTTGACAGCCTGTACTTGCCACCCTTTAAGCCAAATAATGGCTTTAGGTACAGCGCTTTCGAAGAGAATAGTAAAGGCGGCAAAAGCATGGTCAATACGCCCCCCCTCAACGCCGATTATATCGACCCTTGTATGCTTGCTAAAATCATCTTTTAATGCAAGCCATTTTAGGGCCTTTGAAAGGTCGGAATCATCTTGTCCTTGCATGTCAATAACCTCTGCATTTGGATGCTTCAGAATGTCTGATGTTACTAAAGAATCCATGTCGCCAATGATGACATCAGCTTCGACTTGATTCTGTGCTGCGAGAGATGCCCCTCCATCGGCTGCAATAATCAGATCTGCTGCTTTGACAAGAGGGCCCCAAATTGAAGAATCAGGCCACAAACCAGCCGCCACTACTAGCACCGATTCCATAACCTTGATGACAAGGCTTGCGGTGCTTGAAGGTAAGGGTGCCGAGGAGGCCTACGGCCTCTACGTACGTGCGTAGGCATACGCCGCTCTACGAGCGGCGAACATGCACTTCACTCCACAGACTTCTTCAATGGCGGGTTTGTCGTTCCTCAACATGTACCGTGGGTCACAGTCTACCTTGCGGTCCTTGATTTTGATATTTCTTATGGCCATTGCGCCGTTCGCTTCGATTCAACTAGAATTCCAACCAGAAGTAGAACCCGACTCTGAGCAATCCAACTTTGTTGACTTCAGTGAAGGCAGTGGAGACGAATTAATTGGCGAGACATTAAGCCTGAACAATAGTGATTGGACGGTTCGAGCCGAACGTGGATTTGATGAGTGGTCAAAATATCAAATGAGCAATAGTTCGAGTATTACTGCTAATTCACTTATTTTGGATGATTTGGGCCGAATGCATGGATGCTGGACCGAAGGCAGTAATGGCCTTTGGATGTTTAGGACTGAGGTAAATGGCAATATTACTAGTCAACAAGTCAACGATTCGGCGGTATCTGATGGTTGTGCATTAGCCATGGATGACCAAGATAATCTATACATTACCTTCCTCGATGATGCTGGAGAATTACATCTCGCAAGAGAAGCAAAGAAGGGCTCAATGAATTTCAATCGAACATTTTTGACTCGAGCATTGATTGGCGACCATGTTCAGATGCCATTGAATATTGGCTTTACTGATGGTATGCACGCAAGTATTGTTTGGAAATCTGCAAATGATTCAACACTTTGGCTGACCACTCATAGCGGTACAAACTGGAATTCAAGGCAATTGGTGAATGAACCAGTCGGAGTGGATGTTGAAATGGAAGTTGATGCAAGTGGAATGATTCATGTTGCTTATACTTCAGGAAAAGATGTCCGTCTTTTGCGTTTCAATGATTCATTTGAAGAGGATAAGGTATTGCTTAGAGAAGAAAGCGACCTAACTTCAGCACGTTTGGGATTTACTCTCGATGCCACTGGTAATCCGCAAGTTTCCTTTGAAGGAAGTACTGGAGAAGCAATGCTACTTCGCAGCCTTTCTGGTCAATCAATAGGAAGAATTGAACCTGTTCCAATGATCAGTTTGAATCTCACTGATTTGGATGATAACTCCTTGCCTCAATTATTATCGGATGCAGATTTTAATGCAGATGGCTTAGATGACCTAGTTTTCGCAAACCCTGTAGCGGACCAAGTGCTAATAGTAATGGGAGGCGTAGAGAGAAATAATTTTTCAAATTCCACAAATATCCAAACTTTCACGGGAATAACTGGTCAAAATTATGGCCAATCAATTGCTGCTGGAGATTTTAATGGAGATGGTTATGATGACTTGGTCATCGGTACACCTCAATACCAAACTGAATCAAACATTACTGGAATTGTATACTTGCATGCTGGTTCGGCAAGTGGTTTGAATAGTAGTGAATCTTGGAATTGGAGTCTGAATTCAACTGAAGGCGAGACTGGCTTTTTGGTATCCTCTGCCGGAGATATTGATGATGATGGTGATGATGAATTACTCATAGTATCCTCAAATCATACTGCGGTAGATGCTGAAAAAGGTAGAGTTGACATGTTCCTTGGTTCTTTGGCGCCTTGGGGTAATCAATCAAACTGGTCTCTAAACGGCTCAACAATTGATGCAAAATTAGGCATGAGTATCGCCGGAGGGGGGGATGTCAATGGTGATGGCTATGCCGACATAGCAATTTCTGCGACAGGTAGCAAGAGTTCTCCATTTGGCTATGGTGCAGTGCATATTTTCCATGGCGGAAGCACAGGAATTTCTAGCCAACCTCAAACTTCGATAAAGGTCGATATACAAGGAAAATTATTCGGTTATCACCTTGCCTGGGCTGACCTCGACGGCAATGGTTTCGATGAATTACTGGTTGGTGAGCCATTCAATGGTAGCGCCTATCAATCTGGTTTGATTTGGATTTTCAACGGTACTTCCTCTGGCCTAGAAACTCCACAGCCCCTAACCGTCTTGTTTAGTTCTCAGGTAAACGATCACTTTGGTTCACTCTTCGAATCTGCAGGTGATGTAAATGAAGATGGTTATGAGGACCTACTAATCGCTCAAAGAGATGAAGGGAGGATTGGAAAACTATCACTGTATTTGGGTTCAGAAAGTGGTATCTTGACATCTTCTCAGACGATAGCCGAAGGTAGTGCCCAAGGTGATTGGACGGGAGCTGTCTTTTCTACTGAGGGTGACCTAGATGGAGATGGAATGCTCGAGGTCATGGTCCTTGAGTTCGATGATTTCACTGAAAATGGAAATGGTTATCTTCATGCCTTGACCGAGCGAGATTGGTCGACAACTTCCTTGGAAGTGGATAACTCCTTGATAGATGATATTGAAATTGGAATTTCTTATTCAGGGGCCCTCAATATTATGCTTGATGGGCCAACACCATTGTTATTGCAGCATATGGATGATGGAACAGCAGAGGGTCATTGGCTACAACGCAGTTTTAATTCCTTGAATGATGCAAGTATGACTACTGCTGTTAGTGGTGCAGTTTCGGTCCTTGTTCATGATTCTGACGGCCTCTATTTGATGAATCATAGCAGCCGTCAATTAGTTCATCAAACTACAATCACAACGGGTAATATTGGTGCATGGGCAGATATTGAAATCGACCAACTTGGCCATCCAAGTATTATTCATGCAAGAGTGGAAACTTCTGAAATTTATTGGACTAGAGCAAGTTCTTCGGGTTGGTCCAATTCAATGATTAGCAGTGGTATTGATTTGGTGTCTCCTCTAACTCAAATAATAGATTCAGACAATAAGAAATGGGCTATCCTAACCAATGCTGCCGATGATTCATTGACCGCATACAACAGACCTCTTTCCTCATGGAATAGTAATGGAATCGTTGCTGCTGGTGATGCAGTGGGGAGCCATCATTCGGCAATGATGTTGTCAAATGGTAGTCTTGCAATTCTTTCAATTGTTGATGATAATGGGAGTGATTCTTTGAACCTCAGCATTCTCAATGGCTCTACCCTAAGCACTGAGGCATTGAATATTACTCCTAATCGAGATGCTAGGTTTGTGATAACCGAGGTGGAAAATAACTTACATATTGCTTGGCAAAATGCGACCGGTGGGGAATGCGTTGGAATGAGCAGAGCATTGAATGGTAGTAATTGGACTCGTGACTGGGAATTGAACATCAATTCTTCAACTACTGCCCCCTTGATAATAATAGGAAGTGGAACTTCTCAAGAAGTTCAGTGTTCAAATTCAACATCTGAAATCGATACTTTAGTGAGGTTAGAAAACAATGCTTCCAGAAACATGGACTCGCAAATGGAGTCAAACTCCATTCGCAGAAGCCTGATGATTAGTGGTAGCCAATATCACCTCATAACTAAGGGCGATAATATTATTCTCAGAAATAACGACCAAGGTATTGGTAGTAATTTAGACACTGTTATTGCTGGGCTTGCAGCGAATCATGGAGACTTTGCTACTTCTTCTGATGGCGTGATTCACCTCGTATTCCAAGAAAGAAGCGGACTTGATTTGGTAATGTACCGTCTACTTCCTGATTTTGATGGAGATAGAATCCCCGATAATCTTGATGAAATGCCATTGATAAGTGGCCAATGGGAAGATTCAGATGGCGACGGTTTTGGAGATAATCCTGATGGACCAGCCTACGATGAATGTACTTCGGTTTCTGGAACTAGCATTGTTGGCCTAGTTGGATGTGTAGATTATGATGGAGATATGGTTGCCTTCATAGAAGATGATTGCGCTAGTAAAAAGGGATTATCTTACTTTGACCGCCTCGGTTGTCAGGATTACGATAGAGATGGTTGGTCAAATAATGACGGCACTTGGGTCGGTGGAGACCAATTCATGTTCAACTGGAAACAACAAAGAGATTCTGATGGCGATACAAGAGGAGATAACAACGGACCCGATTGTTGTGTATCCTATTGGCCTGATACAGACTATACTGAAGCCCACCCCCCAGATTTATTCCCCACAAACCAACACCAGTGGAAGGATTCTGATGGAGATGGCTATGGAGACAATGTATCTCACTCAAGTGGAGATGCCTGTGCTGAATGGTTTGGGAACTCTTCCCTCGACCGCAATGGCTGCCCAGACAGCGATGGAGATGGCTATTCAAATCCTGGAACCTATGATGGAAAAGTTTGGGATGCAGAAGATGGTGCTGATGCATACGTAGACGACCCAACTCAATGGGCAGATGGCGATGGCGATGGTTATGGCGACAATAAATTAGGCAATAACCCAGACCATTTCATCAGTAATTCAGCCGCTGCAAATGATAGCGACATGGATGGCTATCCTGATAATTGGACGGCAATGTACAATGGAAGTAATCAAGGAAATCTTTCAATCGATAGTTGTCCTTTAGTTTGGGGTAATTCAACAGAAGATTTAGACGGTTGTCCGGATAGAGATGGTGATGGTTGGTCTGATCTTGCAGATAAATTCCCAGATGAGGTAAGTCAATGGAATGATAGCGATGGCGATGGCTGGGGTGACAATGCTTTCCCTGCGTACGAACCGGATGCTTGCCCATACCAAGAGGGTGTTGTCGACGGTACTGGCGGAGATGGCTGTCCTTTGGTTGTTGAAGATGATGAAGACCTTGATGGCGTGATAGACTCTCTAGATCTATGTCAAAGCACCCCAGAAGGTGAATCTGTCGATACTCTAGGATGTTCAGAGTCACAAAAGGATGATGATGGTGACTTAGTGATGAATGATGTTGATGATTGTCCTGATACTCCAGAAGGGGAAGATGTCAACCAAAGAGGATGTACAGTTACTCAAGAAGAGGCCGATACAGACGGTGATGATGTTACAGACCCTGATGACCACTGCGCTGATACTCCAGAAGGGGAAGAAGTGGATTTACTAGGGTGTTCAGACTCTCAAAAAGATGATGATAGCGACCTCGTGAGTAATGCTATTGACCAATGCCCAAACACTCCAATAGGTGCTGAAGTCGATGATATTGGCTGCATTGTTGAGGGTGCCGATAGCGATGGTGATGGGGTAGAAGATGTTGATGATTTACTTCCAGGCGACTCTTCTCAATGGGTTAGTCGAGATGGTGATGCATTTGGAGACAACCTGACAGGAACTCAAGGAGATGGTTGCCCAGATGATTATGGAAATTCTACTGAAGATAGGTTTGGTTGTCCTGACCGTGATGGAGATGGATACTCAGATGCTGACTTTATCTGGACAGTTTTCTCAGGTGCTGATGCCTTCCCAGATGATTCAACTCAATGGAAGGATAGTGATAATGATGGAGTTGGCGATAATGCTAGTTCTTCAACCGGAGATAAATGTCCTTCGACAGCCGCGGAATGGAGGCATTTAGTTGATGAAACTGGATGTGACCCTACCGAGAGAGATAGTGACTCAGATGGCGTAGTGGACATGAATGATAACTGCCCTGATACAATATTAGGTGTCAAAGTCGATGCAAGTGGTTGTATGATTGCTGGTGAAAACCAAAATCAAGAGGAATCAACTTCTGGTAATATGGATCGGATGTTGATTTATGGCGGAGCAGGTTTAGGAGTATTGGTCTTATTGCTTATTATTTTCATGCTGGTTGGAGGTGGTGGGATAGACCTTGATGACGAAGACGATGATGATGATTGGTTCGATGATGATGAAGAGGATGACATCACCCCTTCCTTCTCCTCAAAAGGTGGAAGTCCTGATTCTAGCCCCGCAAGAGGTCCAACACAGGCCCCTAGTAGAGGTCCAAGCGCAGGCCCACCTGGCAGAGGCCCAGGAGGAGGTCCACCGATGGACCGAGGATTCGACCCTTATGCGGGTGGAGGATATGGTGCAGCACCTACAGGCAGTGGCGGCTACGGCCTCACCGCCCCATCTCCTTCTCGACCAAGGGCAGGACCGCCAGTTGATTCACCATCAGTAAAGAAGGCAACAAAAAAGAAGATTCTCAGCCCTGAAGAAATCGAAGCAGCCAAACAAGAAGAAATGCGTCAACAAAACTGGGAACCGGAAGATGAGGGCCCACTTTTCGATGATGAGGATGCTGTGGCAAGACAGGATTCAGTTGCTTGGGCATGGGATGAGATACAAATTTCAACAGACGATAGAAGTATTATGATGACTTTACAAGGTAGTGGATGGAGTGCTAAGCAATCACGCGCTATACTCAATGAAGCAAAGGCATGGTGAGATGATGCTCAAGTTGATGGGAACATACTCAAAAGAAAATTACTGGTGGCGGCGCACGATAGGAGGTGAAGAAGTTGAGTGAAGTTGTTCTTAGCGGCGCTATATTGCCGGATGGAATCGAAGTCGATGAGGCTGCAGCCTACTTTGGAGTCACAGAATCGAGCGCATCTTTACACACTCTTCTTGATATGGATTCTGAATCCGCTCTTTTGCTTTTTTTGGAATTAACCTCTGACCTTCACCTTGCACAGGGAGATTTTGATTTCAACACTGCGAGTGAGAGAATGAATTGCGAAGGTGGAGAAATTTACTTTCTTGTGGTAGGCCATCTTGGAATGCTGGAATTAGTCGACCCATTGCGTTTCTGGTTGGGTATGGAGACAAGTGACGGTGAGCCAGGTGGTCCTGACCCAGGTCTCGATGAATCAAGCCTTCAGAGTATCGAGGCTATAACAAATCCAATGAGCATACTTCAATTATTATCGATTGCTCACTTAGAAGGTGGAGATGTAGTTGTAAAGAAATATTATGCTGCTTTGAAAGGAATGTTTGCATCTCCAAGTTCAAGTGTAGAATCTCTGAAATTAATTAATAGTAGCCTCTCCGCAGTATTACATTCATATCAACAAAATGGCGCTATTGCAGGAATCCCAAGTTTGTCTGATGCGTCATTACCAACCGTTGCTCCACCAACCCCTCCCCCTCTTCAAACTCTAATTCCTGTCGAACCTATTGTAAAAATACCTGTCAGCACACCTCAAGTTTCTGTAAAAGAGGAAGAAATTTCAGTTCCTCTTCCAGGATCTGTAGTTGAAAAGTCACAACCTGCGCCGCTTACTCCACCTCCAATGATGACCGTTGAGGATATTGTTCCACTCCCTATTTCGAAAATAATAACAGAACCTGTACATGAAAAGAAAACTGGAGAAAGTGAGGGTGATGTTTTCGCGGGAGCATTCGGGCTCGCTAAGCCTAAAGCATCTTATGTTGCTAAAGAAATGCAGGTTGTTGAACAACCAGCAGAACAAAATGCAGATATTCAGCCATCCATGGAGAGTATGTTATCTGGAATTACTACCAGTGGAAGAGGAGATGTAACACCTGTTCAAACTCCTTCAATTGAAGCACAAGTTCAACCTTCGCAGAATATAGAAGCCCCCCCTCCTAGAGAGATTATAGAGGAAGTTGAAGAGGTCTCAGAACAGCAGCAACAACCAACTTCACATTCTCAAAGCACATTGCCAAAGCCCGTCATGGCTGCACCGGTTCGAACTCCTGTTGGAGGCGGAATGCCCCGTGCTGCTGGACCAACTTTGGGTCAACAACAACAACTTGCGGCTCAACAAGCGGCTTTACAACAACAGCAAGCCGCCACTCAACAGGCCCAACAAGCGGCTTTACAACAACAGCAAGCCGCCACTCAACAGGCTCAACAAGCGGCTTTACAACAACAGCAAGCCGCCACTCAACAGGTCCAACAAGGCCAAACCGAACTTCCATCACCTACCATCAAGAGCGGTGTCCGTTGCCAAGGATGTGGCATCGGGTTGGACCCAAATTGGAATAATTGCCCAGTTTGTGGGCTTGGGCAATATTGAAATCACTCATCACCGAGAAGAAATTCTCCTGCTTCGATAAATTTTAACTTGCCAATCTCAAGAGTTGGCTCGGCTAGAACTCCGGTTATTCTCATCCCTTGGGCTGAACCAGGCAGAGAGACACTATCTCCGATGGAAAAATAGCAGGTACCCAGAACCTTTTCATCTTCAAGCAAGTTTCCTATCAAACGGGCATTTGGATTAACTCCGAAACCAAATTCTGCAACGGTCCACAATAAATCCTGTTCCTTCGGCCGTAATTTTTTGGCTACTTCACCAAATGATTGTCTAATATTAGCAGCATTTTGACCGCCTTTAACATCAACAACAATTCCATCTTCGATGAATATTGTTAGAGGTTCACTGAGCATATCCGCATCACATGAACCATCGATAACCACCTTGCCATTCATGCTTCCTTGGCGTGGTATTGTGAATATTTTCCCAGCGGGGAGGTTTGTCACCATTTGAGGCCTATTACAAATACCAGAATCTTCTCTATTCCATTTCCGCCAATCGACTTCAAATGAAACATCAGTACCACTTTTACTGGTGATTCTTACCTCCTTCTTCCGCCTCAAAGTACTACCTAATTCTGCGATTAAATCTCTGATTTTCCCAAAGTCCGAGGTCATTCCACCTTCGGTGAATAATTTCGCATTCATTCCGGGCATGGTGGCTATTCTTGCACCATTACGACTGGCATGGAATCGGGCTTTTGTATGAGTTAAACTAAACCTTGTTGGGGCCATGACAACTTGTTGTTGACGCATTAGATTGGCAACAGGACCAGGTGGTTCCTCCCCATGATGGCGACCTTTTGGCATTATGATTAGCAGAGTGCGGTCGGAAATTTTTGATGCTGCTTCATAGAGTGCTTGCCCTATATCCGTAGTGGTAGGGTCACAAACGATGAGTACATTTTCACCACGACGAATGTCCATACATGTTTTGACGACCATCTTTGCTGCTTTATCCATTCGGATAGTTCTTTCATCTTCAGATATTTCTTGTATTTCGAGCTCTGGTTTTCCAAGTTTTGAATCTTCGGGTTCATCCTCTAGGACTTCGAGAACTGCTTCTTCGTCGGGGTCATCACTTTCAGGAGAAACCTCCTTCTCGCCCTTCTTACGCCGGCCCACATGCCCACACAAGCGTCGCTGCCTTCAACGCTTGCACAGTTCATCATCAAGATTCATGACATTGGACCCATCCGCCCACTCTATGTCTCAGGCCGAGGAGTATGAAGAGTTCATCGAAAAAGCGCGTGATATTAACCGATTTGACTCAATTAGTGGCCACCTTGGTTGGGACCAATTGACTTTGATGCCGGAAGAAGGTGCGGCAGCAAGGGCAGGAATATTAGCATGGTTAGCAGGCAAATCGCATAGTTTGCTAGTGGCTCAGGATTTTGGTGGATTGATAGAGAAGTTAGAAAACTCTCTTGAGACATTAGATGATGATCAAATGGCAAATATTAGGGAGATGGCAAAGGCCAGACAGAAGGCAGTATTACTTCCACTAGCGCATGTTTCTAAAGCAGCATCTTTGCCTTCAAAGGCGGTGGCAATTTGGGCAAAGGCTCGTGCTGATGCAGATTTCACCTCATTTGAAAATACTCTGAGAGAGTTGGTCGAAGTTGCAAGAGAGCGTATATCCTATCTCCGCAAAGATGGTCAAACTCCGTATGATGTGTTATTGGAAGATTTTGAAGTTGGAATGACTGTTGCTGATTATGATTTGCTATTCGAAGAATTGAGGCAGAGTTTAGTTCCACTTCTCGGCAAGATTATGCTTGCAAAAGAGAAAAACCCTGGTCCTAGTATTCCTTCAACCTCTAATTTCCCAATTCCTTTACAAGATTCCTTTTGCAGGAGGGTGGCAGAAAAATATGGTTTCAACTTCTCTGCGGGAAGGATGGATATTTCTTCACATCCGTTTTCAGCCGGCCTTTGGTCAGGAGATACACGATTCACAACTCGCTATGATGAAGCAGAACCATTTTCCTGTATTGGTGCAGTAATGCATGAAACAGGGCATGCATTGTATGAACAAGGATTGTTACTAGAACATGAATATACGCCACGAGGTCAAGCAGTTTCACTTGGTGTTCATGAAAGTCAATCCCGTCTTTGGGAAAATCAAATTGGCCGTTCAGAAGCGTTTTGGAAAATCGCCGGTAATTGGTTTCGTCAGTCATTTCAGGATTGTCCCGATTGGAGTGATGAAGACCTCCACCGTTTGATAAACAGGGTTGATATCAACTTTATCAGGGTAGAGGCTGATGAGGTAACATACAATTTACATGTCATGTTGAGATATGAAGTTGAGAAAGCGATATTCAATGATGGAATGGATGTTTCAGAAATCCCTCAGTTATGGAATTCATTATTTGAGGAATGGTTCGGAATTGCAATCCCTAATGATACACTGGGCTGCCTACAGGACGTTCATTGGGCTAGTCTTGCTTTTGGGTACTTTCCAACTTATACATTGGGGAACTTGTATTCTGCTCAATTGATTGAAAAAATGGTTATCGATCTTGATAAAGATTTAGAATGTCTAATTTCCGATGGTGAAATGCCGTTAATCTTGCAATGGCTACGGGAAAACATTCATTCGCAAGGAAAGAAGTACGAGCCTTCAAAATTAATTGAAATCGTTACCGGAAAACCTCCAACGCCGGAGCCATTCCTCTCATATCTCAAGAGAAAGTATTCAGCAATTTATGGACTTTGAGTTATTTACTCACCGTCATCGCCGGAGTCATCTCCGCCGTCATCTCCGGAGTCATCTCCGCCTAGTACCTTTCCTTGTAGTTCAGTCAGCATGCCAGCCATATCATCCATTGCCGATTTTAGATCAAATGATTCACCGTGTGCTCCACCTGCTCCGCCAAGGCTCATTCCTAATATTGCAACTAATGCACCAAGCATCATAATAACGAGTGGAATATACATTCCACTAATGCTCATTTCTCCGTTCGCTCCCCATATTGCCCCGACAAGGAATGCTCCCAATCCAGCCAATACTTGTTTGTATCCTTCTCCTAGTGTTTCTTCAAGATCCATTGTATCTCACCGATTGCTGCACTCCACTTATCTGTTATAGGTGTTCGCCACAATTTAACTATATAGGGTGTGAAATAATAATCAATAACACGTTCCCGAAGTGAGTTTTATGCCATTTCAAGTGGGTTTCCCGTTTGCCCAGCGAGTACAATGATTTTTCCTTTCATATTTTCATTAAAATTTCTTTCGAAAACCTGAACCCCACCAACAAATGTTGCTATCGTCCAACCTACTAATTCGTGCCCATGGAAGGGATTCCAGCCAACCTTACTCCATGACCTTGAATCATCAACTTTCATACTTGAATTCATGTCTACAAGAGCTAAATCCGCATCCTGACCAATTTCTATCTTACCTTTGCCTTTCATGCCATAGATGGCTGCGGGATTGGTTGACATCCAACGAACGACATCTTCGATAGTACATCTTCCATTTTTCGCATGAGTTAGCATCACCGCAAGTGAAGTTTCAACACCAGGCATACCGCTAGGTGCGCCTGGCCAACCTGCTGCCTTTGTACTTAGCAAATGTGGAGCATGGTCTGTAGCAATGCATTGAATTGTTCCATCGATTAAGCGCTTCCAAAGTGTTTCTTTATCTTCAGAATAGCGAATTGGAGGATTCATTTTCAATCGCGTGCCAACCTTCTCAACATCTTGTTGGTCGAATGTCAAATGTTGAGGCAAGACCTCAGTACTAACTCTTCCACCATCTACAGTTTCTTGGACTAAATTTGTTTTTCCAACTAGCCAATCTGCTTCCAGCCCACTTGTTAAATGCAAAACGTGCAATTTTCGGCCGTATATTCTAGCAAGGCGTACAGCACGTTGAGTAGCGAGTAAGGCAGTTTCCGAATCCCGCCATTCTGCATGTGCAGCCATATCGGTCCTATGCTTTAGTGTTTCAAACCGTTGGACTAATCTTTCTTCGTCTTCAGCATGAACAGCGATGACTCCATCTGTTTCTGAGAAAATAATCTCAAGCGCTTCTTCTTCATCTACAAGTAAGTCTCCAGTTGAAGAACCCATGAAAATTTTAATTCCACAGATTCCAGGGTTGTGGATTGGTTGACTTGGTTTTCCTACTGCCTTTTGCAATTCCTCTAGATTATCAGAAGTTGCACCAATGAAAAATCCATAATTGATAACAGAAGTTTTCGCAGCACTATCCAACTTAGCCTGAATTGATGCCAGTGTTGTTGCAGCAGGGATATTATTGGGCATGTCGAGAAAAGAGGTTATGCCTCCTGAAGCTGCGGCCATAGACCCAGTTTGAATACATTCCAAATCTCCTTTTCCAGGTTCTCTGAAATGGACTTGGGGATCAATTGCTCCAGGCAATAGGTGGAGGCCCGCCGCATCGAATACTCTCTCGTTGTCTTGAGGAAGTAAGTTTCCAAGTTCAGAAATCACTCCATTTTTCACTCTACAATCGCCAATAAATGTGCCATTATGGGCAATAATAGTGGCGCCTTTGAATAACAATTCTCCAGCCATACTGCCCCTCTCAAACAGCGCTGATAGTTTGATGTCAATGGCCTTTACGGAAGGTCTTGCCTCAATCTCCTCCGCCAAATGCTAAGACATGACTCGTTGTCGTGGGCTCGATGAGCGCAGCCGAAGCCGCTACAATCCTTGAAACCCTTGAGGTTGAAGATTCGGCTGAGGATGTTTTAGATGCGGCAGTAACTGTTCAGGAAGAAAAGGATAAAGTGAGCAAAGAAATTGCTGCAATCCGTAAGCGCAGGACCAATACAAATGGTGGAAAGCGCTTTCCAAAAGGAATCGAGGATTACACTTTGATTACTGGTATAACCTATGCGGCGATATATTTTGGAGCCCTATTCGCGATGTCAACTGGGGTGATGGGCGATTCAACAGGTTGGGACCATTGGATGTCAACAACGGTATTCGATATTGGGGATGAATGTCAAGATAATAGTGGCAGCATGTGGATGAATATTTGGGTTGATAATGACGAACTTACGATACGCGCACAGGCGTATAACGTTGAAGATGGAGACCCACATCTAAATTGGACTTTAGAAAATAGTGAAAGCAATGAAGTAATCAAATGGAATGATGTTAAGCAGGTTGGTTCAAATGCTCCCTTTGATGAACTTGAGCAGGGTCAATACGTACTTGATGTAACTTTGACGTTCTGGGAAGATGCTGTTGATGAAGATGGGAATGCCACGACGATTCAACTCGGTGATGATTTTACTAAGAGCGCCGAATTTGAAATAACTGAAGAATCAGGTACGTGGGATTGGCTGCCATTTGTAGGTGGCAGAGTTTCCAAAGAAGCCAAAATCACCGAAAAGGGAGGCTCTCGAACCTGTTGGACATCGACAGATATGGGGAATTGGGGCCTTGTCTTAATGGGTGCAGAACTTGGCGGCGGACGTGAAACTGCAATGCTTACAGGCGGTGCAGCCGGTGTGCCTGCATGGTGGATGGCATTTGTTTCTCTGAGCCTTTCTGTAATCACATTATTCTTGATTTACCCATTGATGTACAAGGTGTACCACCAAGATGCTGACGATACATTATCACATTCTCACATCGAAAGAGTTGTTACTGATTCGGTAAAAGAAGCAAGTGCGAGAATGCATGTTCAAGTCGATTGGCAACGCTTTAAAATGTCTGAAAAGGAACTCTCAATAGATATTTTGGTACCTTATGAAAATACAGAATCCACCCTTAGTAATAAGGCAGATATTAGAGCAGAAATCCTCAAAGAAATCTTAGAAGAATTCCGAATATTCCATATTTTCAAACCTGTACAACTTGTTGTAAAGGCAGTTGGCGACAATGCAGATATGGATTTCGAAACTGGTATTGGAGTTGGGGTAGATACTACTGATGTAGGAAAAGTGGAGGGTGATAAAACAGGCCTTGTCGAAGATTACACCTCTTTCTTCAAAGATTTACATACCTTCAATAGTCTTGAGGAAGAAGCAAAAGCCAGCCTAGATAGGTGGTTCGATAATCAAGATGACAATATTCTAATCGGCGCCATGGTCTTACCAGAAGAAGCGGCAATGTTCATTTCAGTCATCTACAGGCCGAATATCAGATTTGCATTCTTCAGATTCAAAAAGAGCCAATCTTCGGTCGCTCAACAACTTGAAGCGCACCTTAGAAGTGAACTCTCTGAATTAATTGGCGAAAGAAATCTAATCGTTAAGGCACGTAATGAAATTGGAACACTCGCGGATAAAGCGGACGTTGGAAGAATCGAAACTTCTTCTGAGCATGAAGGACGAGTTGCTGCAGTTGCTAAGCAAGACGGATTTGCTGGTAGAGTTCTACAGACCAAGATATTTGGAGACTTACTTTCTACAGTAGAATATACAGCCAATGAAAAGCGCGAATTCATCAATAAATGGGGTTTTTGGGGGCTAATTGCCTTCGTCTGGATCCCATTCATGGCAAGTGGGGTTCTGGTTGGCGCCATGTTAGGTATGCTTTCTCGTATGAACTTTGGCCGTGTGCTTTGGGCAACATTTGTCGGCGGTGCTGCAGCCTCGATTACTTGGGCTTATACCGCTGAGGGAATTGTCACCTTCATGCACCGTTACAAACTTGAAGCTGCCATCCCTATCGCAATTGCTGCATTCATTGGGATGGCAATACTACACATCAGGACAACCAAGAAGCGACGTTCCCAAGAACTCTTTGAGTTCACCTTGTTAGAGACATTACACGCAGATGTTGAAATTGCAAGCGAGGCGTGATTATGATATCTAGCGGCGGCTCTACCGCTAGCCTTGGCGAGCCAGCAATATTCGGAATCCTCACCATTAGCGATAGGGCTAGTTCAGGAGAATATGTGGATGAGGGTGGTCCGGCTATCAGTGGGTTCTTTGAAGAAGCAATCCGTTCGCCTTGGAAGGTTGTTTACCAGTGCGTACCAGATGAGCAGGAAGTTATCGAAGCAGCATTAGTTGAATTAGTAGATGAACAAGGATGCAACGTAGTTGTAACAACTGGGGGGACAGGACCTACAGCAAGAGATATTACTCCTGAAGCAACAGCAGCGGTCTGCGACAAACTTCTACCAGGATTTGGTGAGCAGATGCGGGCCATCTCCCTGAAATACGTACCAACCGCAATTCTTTCGAGACAGATTGGTGGCATTAGAGGCTCCAGCCTCTTGTTCAATCTCCCAGGTCGACCAAAGGCAATTCGGGAAACAATCGACGAAATCTGGAGAGCAGTGCCGTATTGCATAGACTTGCTAAATGGCCCTTACATTGAATGTGATAGGGAAGTATGTGATGACTTCAGGCCCAAGACAGCCAGACGTTAAGCAGCAATTGGCTTGACAGAATTCATTTCAGTAATCAACTGGCTAAATTCCGAGCGGGCGTCTTTGATGCGCTGTTTGGATTTTCTTATTGAATCTTTAATCGTAGTTTTCCGTTCTGAGTCGCTTTGTGCCTTGGCAGTCGCCAAATCGCTACGGTCGTTGGAGAGTTCCCTCAATGCAGACCTTAGATGCTTAGAGCACTCATTGGAACGTTTCTTGAATGCAGTAAGGGCAGCCCCTTCTTGCATCTTCTTTTCTTTCTTTTCAAAAGTAGTCTTCATACGAGCACTTTGGATAGTCCATTGTGGAACCTTGTGAAGAGCCTTGGTCATACCGATGATTGAAAACAATGCAATCCACCATTTGGAAGGATCCCAGTGAAACCATCTGTGGCCATTTCGATAATCTGCTTGGAAGGCGTGGTGGAAGTTGTGATATCCTTCACCAAAGGTGACCCAAGATAAAGGCGGGAAATCACGAGAAGTGTTCTTTGTTGAATATGGCTGACTACCCCAGTAGTGGGCTCCAGAGTTGATGAGGAAAGTACCGTGGTGAACAAGCACCAAGCGAAGGAACCCTCCCCAAATCAATCCACCCATGAAACCAACCCAACCTCCCAAAAGCCAAAGGCCAAGGAAGCCAGGGAAGACGACTCCTGAAAGAAATCCGATTTTGAAAATATTACGTGCTTGCCAAGCAAGGATTGGGTCGGCTTGAAGATCCTCGACCTTCTCTACGATTTCTTCACCTTCTTGTACCATAACCCAGCCTATATGGGCCCAGAAGAAACCACGGGTGACCGAATATGGGTCTACATCCGTATCAACCTTCAGATGATGGCGTCGATGGTCGCTACACCACTTGATGGCTGAATTTTGGTAAGCACCAGCAGCAAAAATGGCATAAAACAAACGAAGTGGCCAAACGGCACTATGAGTTCGATGACTGAATAGACGGTGATAGCCGGCTGTAATAGACAAACCAGTTGCCCAATACATGACAAATAGAATGGTTGGTTCTTTCCAAGTCACGCCATAGGTCATGGTGTACCAAATCATCCCAACAACTGCAAGAATTGGGGTGCCTGTGAGGAAACTAGCATTCAGTATGTCCAGTTTCCATTTTACACCACTGTCAACAGTGCTGCTTTCCATGACGCCTGCCGGAAACTGATTCCCTTTGATGATGTCGGCGAATATGTTCGGGATTTTCCTCAAAGAACACCTTGAAGGACTACTGACATTGCTTCTAGGTCCTGTGAGGGATGGTTTGATTGTTGTCACCTATAGCGGTCGCCGTGAGAGAAGAGGTAGCCCGCCACAAAATGGTACTTGAGCAGATTGCTCAACGCGATATTACTGATGATAGAGTATTGAAAGCGATGCAAAAAATACCCCGCCATTTCTTTGTTCCAGATGAGATGAAAAAGATGGCTCATGACGACAATCCATTACCCATTGGTCATGAACAGACCATTAGTCAGCCATACATGGTAGCAGCGATGACAACTCTTCTTACAAGGTTAATTCCTGATGGTTCAAAGGTTCTCGAGATTGGTTCAGGAAGTGGTTACCAAACGGCAATTCTTGTAGATATGGGATATGAGGTTCATTCGATTGAATTACTTCCAGAGTTATTGGAACAATCAAAGAAGGTATTGCAGGGACTCGACTTAATGCCAGCCTCAATGACTTGTGGCGACGGTCATCTAGGATTGTTAGAGAGAGGGCCTTTTG
>LWDU01000214.1_pt1 | contig 27630 bp, 29 predicted proteins | sample 727161 | NCBI WGS metagenome assembly LWDU01 (sample SAMN04566230, study PRJNA314399) | hydrothermal vent metagenome | isolation source: deep sea hydrothermal plume seawater | place: Mexico: Gulf of California, Guaymas Basin | collected 2004-07-11
ATAAAAAAATGAGAAAATTTACAAACCCAAAAACTCTAAAAGGTCAAGATAAAATCAATAGGATTACTGATCTAATGAGTAGAATGACAACACTAAATGAAAGTACTTCACTTTCAGAAATAGATTTCATAAAAAAGGGACCAAATGGAATTGTTTATGGTATTATTAGAGAAAATCATAACTACTTTATTAAAACAACTGAAAAAACATCTGGAACATTAATTGCAGAAGATTTTGAATACGTTGGTGGTGCTAAAAATAAATACATTGAAAGGTATAATACATATACTGAAGCATTAAAACAATTAAATATGAAATTTGATATGTTGAATGAGTCATATGGTATTGAAGTGGGATCAAATCTTTTTGAATCCGATGGTCATGAGATTCAGGTATCCAACGCTAGTGGGGTAGTAGTTAAAGAGACTAAGGTTTCTGACCCCGATAATGATGATGATGGTAAATTAGAGTTAATAAATGATGAAGAGGAAGATGTTGAAGAACAAAAGCAAGTAATTAGGGTAAAAACACCAAAAGCGCCAGTAGAAGATACAGTAGAGGTAGATGAATTTGCGATGGATGATGTGGAAACTGATGAAATGGGTGGTGAAGACCCATTCGCTGCTGAAGATGGTGGAGAAGGAATAGATGATGAAGGAATGGATGATGAAGATGGGGACGAAACAACCAAAAAGATACAAAAACTTACTGGAAAAGTCACACAACTAATGAGAGATATGGATGACCCTGATTCGGAGTTAGATAAATACGTCATTAACTCAGTTATTTCAGCAATTGATTTTGAAGAAATGGATGAGGAAGATGTTGAAGATGTTATTGCTAAGATTGAGGGTGAAGATGAAGAAGCTGGAGAAGGTGATGAATTTGATACGGAAGAGGTTGATGTTGATTTAGATGTAGAAGAAGTTCCTGAAGGTGAACCGTCAGAAGATCAAATTACTGAAGATTCTGAAGGTAGGGAAACTTTTGACTATGGTGAGGATGAAGGTCACGACCATAAAGAAGAAGAAGATTTAAAAGAGAAAGAAGAAATGTCACCACAAGATAGGATTAGTGAAATAAAAAAACATCTTGAAGCCCTTGAGTCTGATATGTCTTATGATGAAGACCATGAAGACAGAGAAGAAGAAGGTACCGAATTTAACGAATCAAGGTCATTTTCCAAAAAACAATTAATGGAAACATTTTTAAAAAAAAATGTTAAAAATTCACTAAAAAAAGTTTTAAAAGAAAACCACTCAATGTGTGAAGAATGTTTGGGGGAAGGTTGTGAGTCTTGTATGGGAGAACACCACCAAATGGACGCATCTAAAGAGGTTGGTGGTCGATATGATGACAATGAATATAAATATATGTTAGAAGATGACGATATGGATATGTTGGCTGGGGATGATGTACATGAAGATATAGATTATATGGATACTAAAATGTTAGGACAAGATGTTTTATACCGAACCGGAGAAGACCCTAAATTTGATAGGGATGGTGATGGTATATCTAATGAGTATGATATAGATAATGATAATGATGGTAGTATAGATTACGGAATGGGTAATAAAATGTATGATTGGCCAGAACGCACTTTTGGTAGAAAGGGTGATAGGGATTCTGACGGTATCCCAAATACAAACGATGACAATCCTGGAACACCTAGTTGGGAAGATGACGGAGATGATTTTATAGAAATAGATTTTGAATCGTTGATGGGAAATGCTCCGGTTAAAGAACCGGGTGTCGCACCACCAACAACTACACCAAGTACCACACCAGGTAAACCAAGATGGAAAAAAATTAGGAAACCTGAACCAGGTACACAGGGAAAACCTAAAGCAGAAGTAGCAAGAAGAAAAGCTACTATACGAAAAGGAAGAATGTATTAAAAATGAAATTAGTATATATAAATAAAATAGGTCAAAACTGGAAAGGAAACTACATTTATGAGTTTCTTTTTTCAGATATAATAAAAGATATTGACGGAGAGGGATGGGATTCGTACCCATCTTCAGGTAACCCTGAACCACCAGAAGTAAAATTTATTAAAGAGACCGGGTTATTGAACACCACATTAAAATTGGATTTGGTTCAAGAATCAGATTCATTCGCAATGTGGGACGCAGTTGATGGAGTTGTTTCTATGGCTTGGGAAAATATGGAAGGATATGATGAATATCCAGAAAAAAGATTATTCTTTTCTTTCGGGGAGGATATTAAATCAGTAAACGATAAACTATATGAAAAAGATATAGTATTAAACTATAATAAAGAATTAATAAACACATAAAATGAAAAAGAAAGTTAAGATATTTGGTAAGGAAATTAAGCGGGCAACCAGACGTAAATTAATGGAGAATGTTATGGAAAACTGGGAAATGAAGGACACTTACAGTAAAAAGAAATATAAACAAACCCCTAGAGAAGGTGGTATTGAGAATGTATTTGGTCAATATGCTGAAGATATGGATCCTGCGGTAATTAGATACATGAGAAAAAATCCCGATGCGATTCTAAGAAGAATGGCTAAGTTGTATCCAGAAATTTATATGAGACACCTACCAGAACAATCACCAGTTATGGATGATTGGGAATTTGAAGAAGAAGGGGTAGACATAGTAGATGAAACATACTATGGTTTTGAAAACTCTGGAGATATACCTAGTAATTTCAAACCAGAACAAGATGACACAGTAAAAGTGGGTCCAAATGCAGTTAAAACAGAAAGTAAGATTAAAACTGTAACAGTTAATGAAATTAAAAAAATGTTAGGTAGAAAATCAAAAAAGAAGAATAAATTTAGAAGATAAAATGAAAAAAAAGGATATTATAAAAAGTTTAATATCTGAAAAGTTTGCATCCAAAGCACAACAAGCTTATCTTTATGCAAATGAGCCCGATATTGCAGATGAATTTGCTTCTACAATGACCGATGAAGATTACGATGAATTACCCCAAAAAGTTAAGAAAAAAAAGAAAGGGAGTAAAAAATCTAAAAAAGAATCCATCAATCCCAGAATGAAAAAAAATGATTTACTGGAATATATAAAAAATTCATCAGTTAAAAAAAAAAGTAAGATAGTTGAGTCTCAGTATGATTTTCCTTACCTAAGAGAGGTAGACCCACAAGAACGAAGGGATATAATGAAATACTTTGAGATGATCCGACAAAGTGGGATTGTTAATATGTTACAATCACCCCCAATACTTAATTGGGCAAAAGACGATCTACATAGATTTTTATATGGAGAAAGAAGTGATCCAGAATCTATTGAGAGGAGTATTGAGGAAGAAGAATATGATAATGAAGATGGGGAAAATGATACTACTATCTCCATATTAAAGGAAAGGTTAGTAACTATAAACTATTTATTAGATAATAAACAAAAGATTAGAGATATATTAATCCGAGCTGCATTAAACAGAATAGATAATACCAATGGTAACCATGAAATGAGAAATGTACAACATATATTCGAAAAGATGGCTAAAGAATCTTGGCAGTTTTGGGTTGGTATACTAAGTATAAAATAAAACAATAACTATGAGAAAGAAAATAAATAGAATAAACGAAATTACTAAACTAATAGTAAAGAAACATTTAAGAGAAGCAATAGAATACGACCCATCTCATAGAGAAAGAATGGATCAAAGTATTGAACAAAGTTTAGGTCAAGACACTCACCCATTTGGTGGTAGTCCTTCATTACCAGGTACTGGAACATCTCAAAAATATTCAGAAAAACTTGCTAGTAAAAGATTTAAAGATATTGTTAATATGGTTAAAAGATATCATGGGGTAGAAAATATTGATATGGGGATGATGAGACAAATGATGCAAATTATGCAACAAGTTGGGGAAATTGAACAATCAAAAAAAGCACAATTAGAGCAGTTGGCAATTGATATAGTAAGTGAGGAGTTTGATATACCGGAAGATATGTTAAGACCAAATCTAGTTCCACCCGGATCAGAATTAAATTTAGATGATGATAATGAGGAAGAAGGAGAAGAGGGTGAAGAAGAAGAATTCAAACCTAAAAGTGCTGAAAGAATGAAAGAATTAGATTCTGAAGTTGCTAAAAGAAATTCACTTAATGCTATGATGCAAGGGGCAGCAAAGAAAGGTCACTATATATTCCATCAAGTTGCTGATGAATTAGATAAGATAGACCCTCGTTTAATGGGTCTTTATGGTAAATTAATGTCATTGGCAGATTACCAATATTGGTTAGTTCCAGAAAGTGCTATGGGTAGTGCTATTGGTGGAACAGAAAAAATTAAATGGGAAAAACCAAAAAAACCTGAAAGTGAAGAAGAGGAAAATGAAGAAGAGGAAGAACCTATAATAGAAGCTAAAGCGTGGATATTCCCTCTTTTAGTGCATGAATTAATCAAAGGGGTTATGGAGTTAGCTGCAATGGATTGGGGGAAAAAACATATGGCTCCCGATGAACAGAAACATGTTATTGGTAGAGCTGATACTATTAGTGGTGAAATATGGGGAATGAGATTGGGTCCAGGAATGTGGGAAAAATTTCTTGAATGTATTAATGATGAGGATTATAAGATAAAACATTGGTTATTCCAACAACTATCTCAGTTACCTGCAGATAAATTTCATAGTTTTATGAAAGAAATACTATCCTCTACTCATGAATGTGAAAAAGTAATTGACCACCTAAGAGAACTACATCAAGAAGATGAAAATGATAGCTTAGAAGATATTGTAACAGGCGATGAAAATACTTTCGATGCGGGATTAGATGATTTATTAGATGATGTGGGCATTGCACCTTCACCACAAGAAGATACTCCCGAAGATACGTCAACACCAGAAGATGTCGATTATTCTGAAATGTCAAAATCTGAAATCCAGAAGTTAATAGATGATGCTTTAGATGCGGGTGATATTGATATGATGGATAAGTTATACAAGTATTTGTAAATTTTTAATACTAAAATAAAAAAACTGTAAAGATAATATTAGAATCCCATCAAGGTGGGATTTTTTTATATACATAAGATATTTATATAAAAAATAGATAGGATACCCCAAAGGTGTGAAATTAACATTTAAAAATATAATTACAGAAGATATTAGGAAATCCCCTAAACTAGAGAATGCCATTTTTAAATTTCTTAAAAGGAAGGACGTTTGGCGAGGGAGAACAGAAGACGAAGATAAAAGTAGTTTGCAAGCTTCTGATGATGTAGAAAAAACATTTGGTTTGGATGAATGGGATGCTAAGTTTTTTACATTTAAATGGTTAGTTAATAATGGTTACGACACTCTAGATAGTGATGGTGAGATTGATTATTGGGTTAAAAGTACTGATGACAAATATCAATTTTTAAAAGATACTGGATGGTGGGGTAAATTTTATAAACCATATAAATTTATAGATGTAGTAGAGAAGGGTGAAGGTAATCAAAAATTTATCCTTGTAGATTCTTATTATGAATTTAAACCATTATTTGATAATGAATGGATAAGTGATGCAATTTTTGGTGACGATTATGTTGAGATATTTGGGTGGTATAACTACCCGCTAGAAGAAATGTGGGATAGCCTTGATGATAAAGGGTTACAATCTATAATAGAAGTTCTCCCTTCATATACATCCGAAGATGATTTATTTCATAACGCCCCTGAATCGTTTTTAGATGTAGTTGACCCAGATACCGGTAGTATCCCAATGGATAGAAGAACAATAAATTTTATTAAAGATGGGGATACCTCTTCATTACTTTATGATTTGATTAATGAGTTAGATGAATTTGATGAATTAAAAAGTGATATGGTAAATCTTTATAATGGAGCATATAATGATGCTGCACATTCAGAATTATTCAAGGGTGCAATGTCAGAGTTGGAAAGTTTTTTCGGAATCAACCCAAAATGGGTGCAGGTTCCGGGCCCAGATAAAAATAATGAGTTAAATATGTTAGAAATCCCCATCAAACAAGAAGATTATGACAATTTATATAAAGAATGGATGAACACCTTTTCAGATTTCCCAGAACATTCTTATTCAGAGTATATAGAATCGTGGGGAGAGGTATTAAGAGAAAGTGGGGATGAGCTGAGATTTCCTGACTTACAATATTTTTATCCAGACCATGATATAGTGAATGATTATTTTAATGATTCATTACGAGATAATTTATATGGTGGTAACTAATATTTATTAATATGAAGATTATAATAACAGAGTCACAACATAGGAGAATAGTAAAGGAAGAAACCAAACAGATGGAATTGGCCAATAAAGTAAAACAAGGGTTGTCAAGTGCAGACCTAAAAACAACTATGTATGAAATCACTACCTTATATTCATATAGTGAAGAAGAAATTATTAATAATTCAGTGTTAATGGAGTTAGTTAAAGAGAAAATGTTAAAAGAAATAAAGGATAATTACTATATATCTAAAGATTTAAGAGATAAGTATGGAAACTATTTTGGTTTGGTTGGGCAAAGCGCAGCTAAAGAAATCGTTCAAGGTGGGTCAAACCCTTATTCTAAGTTTTTGCAATTAGATGCGGTTTTAAAAACTATACCCCATGGTTATTCTATAACAGAATCAAGTGTAGAGATAGTAAAAGAAATGAGAGATGGGTTAACTTATGATGCGATACAATATCTTTTTGATAACTTTGAAGTCGCTGGTGCAATTAAAAGGGCATCAATTATGAAAGATAGGTCGGGTAATTATGATGAAATATACCCCTACGTTAAAGAATGGGCGATTAAACATGGTATAACCTTATTTGAGAAACATAGGGGATTAACATTTATAAAGAAAGATGGTATGATGCAGTCTTTGGTTAACTACCTAAAGGATGTTAACCCCAAAACGAAGTCGGGATTTTTGGATTATATTAACTCCAGGGGGAGATCAACAGGTCAACATGCGTATTTTTGGAAAGCAGCCCAAGAATCTGGAATTATTACCCCTGTTAGAAATGGTAGACAGATTACCTATCAGTTAGGTCCCAATTATGAAGCTTGGAAAAACGATAATTTAGTTGCATTTTAATAGTTTTATTCACATTTTTATATTTATTAGTAAACTAACCTTATGGATAGAGCAGAAAAATTAAAAATATACGCACGTTGTTTAGGTGACCCTACATATGCAATTGAAACGTTTTTGAAAACATATGATTTAACACAAAAAGGATTTGTCCCCTTTAAGTTATATATTAAACAAAAAAAAATAATAGAATCATATGAAAACCACAATAGAAATATTGTTACTAAACCTCGTCAGGCAGGTGTATCTACTACTACTGCCGCATATATCGCAGTAAAAATTGCTTTCGGTGACCCTAATAACCCTTGGAAAGTATTGGTATTAGCAAATAAACAAACTTTAGCCCAAGAATTTCTTAAAAAAATAAAAGATTTTTTAGATCAAATGCCTGCATGGGTATGGGGAGTAAAAGAAGGTGACTCATATTTAGATATTGAAGCTAAGGGGCATATAAAAACAAAGGGTACAAAATGTGAGGTTAAAGCTTTGGCAACATCTAAAGATGCTCTTAGGGGGTATACCCCTACATTCTTAATAATGGATGAAGCTGCGTTTATTGATAATGGTGCTGAGGTATTTGGTGCTGCATTAACCTCTTTGGGTACTGGTGGTAAGGTAACGTTAATATCAACACCTAATGGGCAAGATGCGTTATATTATAGAACGTATGACGGTGCAAAAAAAGGGGATAACAACTTTAAAATTATTGAGATGCGGTGGCATGAAGATATAAGATATAATAGAAATTTAAGATGGTTAAGGGGTGAGGAAGAAATAATTGTTTGTGAGAGTATAGGTAGAGAGACGTTGAGGTGGGAATATAGTGGTAACACATATGAAACTGATAGTATCCACATAGATGATTACACTATAATGGTTAAAGATGGATGGAAAGCATCCTCCCCATGGTATGAAGAAATGTGTAGGGATATGAATGGGGATAAAAAACAAATAGCCCAAGAATTAGATGTATCATTTGTTAGTTCTGGTGGTAACGTTATAGATGATGAACATATAGAATATCACAACGAGAACTATGTTAGAGAGCCAAAATATAGGGCAGAGATGGAAAAATCTATGTGGATATGGAAAGAACCAGAAGAGGGTCATAAATATATTATGGGTGTAGACGTATCTAGGGGAGATGGGGCAGACAGTTCAACTATAGTAATATTAGACTTTGATGGTTTAGAACAGGTTGCAGAATTTCAATATAAACTACCACCTGATTTATTAGCGGAAATAGTTTATAAGTATGGTAATCTTTATCAAGCATATACTGTTGTAGATATAACTGGTGGTATGGGGGTTTCTACAGTAATGAAACTTCTAGAAATGGGTTATAAATATCTTCATTATGATGACCCTAAAAGTAGAAGCTTAAGTGAAAAATACGCAAAAAGTGTATATAAACAAGGTGATAAGGTTCCAGGTTATAATGTAGGGAACACAAGGTTACAAATGGTTAGTGATTTAGAAGAGCATGTAAGAGAAAGTAAAACAATTATTAGATCAGTTAGATTGATTTCTGAATTAAAGACTTTTGTATATAGAAATGGTAGGCCAGATCATATGGATGGGTATCATGATGATATAATTATGGCATTGGCAATGCCAATATTTATTGTACAAACAACATTTAAAAAATTAAAAGCCATAGAAAAACAAACAAAAGCAATGTTAGATAGTTGGGTTACTGTGTCTAGTGGTAATGAAACAGATAAAATAGATAAACCCCATGTTAACCCTTTTTATACTAACACCCCAACGTATCACCCAAAAGAGGCATCTAACGGAAATAATGATAAAGGTGAATTTAATTGGTTATTTGGGATTAGATAATATTTATTTTTAATAGATATTTATTATAATGGTAAAACAATATATAAGATAAGATGGCAAAAAAAACAATATTTCAACAGTTAGGAGACTTATTTGGTCCTGAGATAAGTCAGAAACAAAGTAAATCCAGATATTCATTAGGTAATGAAGAATTACTTAAAACACAATCTAAAGAAGAATACGATCATAAAAAGTTGCAAATGCAACAAAATAAATATCTTTCTGATATGTGGTCTAAGGTTGATAATGAGATATATCAGCACTCGATATATTATGAAACTACACGATTAGCTTCATATGCAGATTTTGAAGGGATGGAATTTTTCCCAGAGATAGCAGCAGCATTAGACATTTTTATGGAAGAATCTACAACTCAAAACGGGGAAGGTAGAATTTTAAACATATTTTCAGAAAGTAAAAGAGTTAAAAGAATATTACAAGACCTATTTTTTAATAGGTTAGATATACACACAAATTTACCTATGTGGGTAAGAAACACATGTAAATACGGTGACAATTTTTTATTTTTAAATATAGATGGTGAAGAAGGTATAACCAACGTAAAACAATTACCCAATATAGAAGTAAGTAGAAAAGAGAATGATGGATTCGGTGAAAATTCTAGTCTTGAAACTGAGGATAAATTTAACCCAGTTAAATTTGTATGGAGTAATAAGGATATAGAATTTAATGCTTGGCAAATAGCACATTTTAGATTATTGGGTGATGATAGGAGATTACCTTATGGTACGTCAGTATTAGAAAAAGCGAGAAGAATTTGGAAACAATTACTTCTATCTGAAGATGCAATGTTAATATATAGAGTAACTAGGGCACCAGAAAGAAGGATATTTAAAATATTTGTTGGTAATATCGATGAGGCAGATGTTCCAGCATATATTAATAAAATTGCAGATAACTTTAAAAGAAGCCCAGTTATAGATCAAAAAACGGGTCAAATAGATACTAGATATAATCAAATGGCTCAAGATCAGGATTATTTTATACCTGTTAGAGACCCTAACGCCCCTAGCCCCATAGATACTCTTCCTGGTGCAACTAACTTATCAGAAATTGCAGATATACAATACCTACAGAAAAAATTGTTTACAGCTCTTAGAGTACCTAAACCATTTTTGGGTTTCGAGGAGGTGACTGGTGAAGGTAAAAATTTAGCACTACAAGATATTAGATTTTCAAGGACAATAAATAGAGTACAACAATCGATAATACAAGAATTAAATAAAATCGCAATTATTCATTTATATGTTTTAGGATTAGAAGATGAATTAGAAAACTTTACGTTGTCACTTAACAACCCTTCTACTCAAGCGGATATGTTAAAAACTGAACAAACTCAAATGAAGGTAACTCTTTATAAGGATGCAGTATCAGATGCAGGTAACGGTTTTGGTGCGTATTCTATGACTAGAGCTAAAAGAGATATTTTAGGGATGAGTGAAGAAGAAATAAGAAATGATTTAGAACAACAAAGAATGGAAAAAGCTGCATCTGCAGAAATGGAACAAACTTCTACTATAATTAAGAAGACTGGTATATTTGATAGGGTAGATACTTTATATGGTGAATTCGGTACAACACCAACTAACGCAGCTGGTGAAGAAGGTGGTGATGACATGTCCGGTGGAGATGAATCATTCGGTGGTGGGTCAGACTTTGGTGGTGGGTCAGACTTTGGTGCTGAAATGGAAGGTGGTGCAACCGCAGAAGCGGGAGCTGAAGCTGGTGCAGCAGAAGCACCGGTAGAATCTACAAATAAGAAAGGTGATTTAATAGTAGAGGAAAATAAATCCAAACTAACTAATAAAACCAAAAAATATCAAAACATTTATTTAAAAAGATTAATTGAGAGTATAGATAACGATCAAAACATAATTAATGTGGATAATGGTGTAGAAAGCATAAATTCTAAGATCGAACAAATGTCAAAAGAGATAGATGGTTTAATACGAGACGAAGAAAAATAGACCTTTTTATAAAATCTTAATATTTATTAATAAAAAAAGTATGAATAACTTTGGAAAAATAAAAGATACCTTTAACTTAATTCTAACAGAATCTATCATTAAAAAAGATAGTGAAGGTAAAAAATTATTTATTAGTTACTTGAAAGAACTAAAAGAAAACAAATCATTAAAATCACAATTTTTACTATATAAGAATTTAAGTGATAAAAAATTTATTAATGAGTCTGATGCCAAATACTATATTAAAGAAAATATCGAACTATTAAAAAAATTAGATAAAAAAGAAATTAATAGTGGGTCAAAAAAATTAGTATCTTTATTAGAGGGTAAAGAATTAGTTAAAGAAAATATAGAATTATATAACCATATTAATGTATTAGTAGAAACTAAAAAAACAGCTTCCTCTATAGATAAAATTCAAGAGTCAATTAATTTCATCACAAGAAAGATGATGGAAGTAGATGAAGAAGAAGTTGAACAATATGAATCTCTAAATTTACCACCTAGTGTATTAACTAAATTGGCAATTAATAGATTTAATTTAAAATATTCAGATATTACAGAAAGTGAAAAAAAAATAATCAAATCAGTTTTAAACGGCACAGATGAAAACAAAGAAGATGTGTACGTAAACCTTAAAAAAGAATGTATTGATTTAATCGATAGTAAATTAAATGAAAATACTGATTTGGATATGAAAGATAAGTTACTCAGAGTAAAAGACAAACTATTGAGTATGGCTTATAATCCAGATGAATATGTTGGTGACATCGATAAGGTTTACCAACTTAAACAATCAGTGGCCACTGATTAGAACCAATAACAATTATATAAAAACGTGATTATGAAACAATTAATTTTAATGTTTGCGCTATTTGTTTGTTCTTTTGCAGGTTTTTCTCAAGAAAAGGGATCAACTCAATTAAGTACTTTATCAATATCTTCAACAGAAAATGTTATTAATGTTTCCTCTCCTAGTATTACTCATTTTTTCTTTGAAAATGTGGGAATTACTTTAGGTATGGCAAACTTTGATGATATCAATGTTGGTGCGAGGTATTATGTTAAAGATAACAATTTTGCATTCGCTGGTTATGGTACCAGTTCAGAATCTTTTGATTTAGGTCTAGGTAAGACCTATAAATGGAAAGATCATGTAAACATAGAACCAAGATTAACCCTTTCGGATGTTTTAAACGATGAAAGAAATCTAGGTCTAAGTATACATTTAAACTTAGTATTTTAACCAATAACAAAAATTAAAAAACAAAATTATGGAAAAGATATTTGGAAGTATCAAAACATTTTTCTCTGGAGTTACGGATCTCTTAATGACATTCTTAACTGTAGGTATCTTAGTACAAGTACTCTTCGGTGAAGCAGTATTTGGAATGGATGTAGTAGGTAATGTTACCGCTCTAATTGAATCTTTAGGAAACTCAGGATTCGTTGGACTGTTAGCAGTTGTCTTACTAGTGAAATTGTTAGATAAAAAATAGGTATATTTCAAAATAAACCAATGAGATTAAACCCACCCAATAAGGTGGGTTTTTTCGTGGTTGACAAACCTATATATATTTAGTATATTTTAACCATAAATAACATAAAAATAAAATATTATGAATGAAAAAAAGAGGAAAAGAAATAACTTTAGATGTAGATTCAAGTTATAAAGTAAGATTAGGTACGGTTGACAATAAAAACCCAAAGAGTATATACATTAGTTTATGTGCTTGGGGTGAGCCAATGAAAGAAACAGAAAATATAAATTATAATAGCGTAATAAGTAATTTAAGAAAACAAATAAAACATAATATAAATTCTACTATAGATGTAAATGACTTTCACACCGATAAATATATTGTAGATTTAGATATGAGATCTTCAGGTATAAGTGATGGTAAAAGAAGTTTTATGTCATGTGAAATAACACTATTTCAAAAAAACAATATATCAGTTACTAAACCAAAGATGATAAACACCGCAACTGACATCGTAAAAAATGTGATAGGTAGTTGTTTAGAAAAGCAAGAACATTTTACTTTTTATAAAACTAAAAAATAAAGTTTTTCTTAACATAGATATATTTATTAGTAAAGTATGTCACTATGTTAGAAATATTAAAGAGTAATGAAGTAAATAAAAAAGGTATTCTTGTAGAATACGATTCAGGATACATCTCTCCAAAAGATAATAAACATTTTATTAATGAGGTAAATAAATTAACCAAGGGTGGAACAATAGTTGAAACTCCTTTGGTTGTTTATGCTGTAATGCAGAAATATGGTGTTGAGAATAAGAACGAAAGGATATACCCTGAAAATATTTTAAGAAGAGAAGCAGAAAACTACCTTAAACTAATTAACGAAAGAAGAGCAATGGGTGAGGCAGATCACCCGGAGAGTTCAATAGTATCGATAAGTAGGATTTCACATAATGTCACAGAATTATGGTGGGAGGGAAATGTACTAATGGGGAAATTAGAAATTATAATGTCACCAGGATTTGTCAACCAAGGGATTATTTCTTGTGAAGGAGATTTAGTTGCTAATTTACTACGTAATAATTTAAAGATGGGTGTATCTTCTAGAGGTGTAGGTTCCCTGGAGAAGGAGCATGGTAAAAATATAGTTCAAGATGACTTTGAATTAATATGTTGGGATGTGGTAACATCACCGTCAACTCCCGGTTCTTGGATATATAATAGTGAACCAAGTAAGGAAGAACAAATGGCAGAATCTAAAGATAATTCTGATAAGAATTTACTTATTGGTTCTTTAGATGATTTTTTATGTGACTAAAATACCACAAAAATCATACTTTTCTAATTTTCTATATATTTATTAAAAAACATGGTACATTAGTGCCAAAATAAAATATTCTAATAATATAAAATAAACAAAAAGAATTAAATGGCTACAAAAAGAAAATCAATCATCGAAGAGGCTTTGCTAGAAGCTAAGTCTTTAGAGGATGCCTTAAAAGCCAATACGAAAGAAATACTTGCCACTCATATGAAGCAAGAAATTGAGAGTATCGTAGAGTCGTCTCTGAAAGAAGAAGAAGACGAAGAATTTGAAATCGATATAGAAGGGTCCGATGAAAATGAGGATGGAATGTCAGTTGACGATGTTGTCACTGGAGATGATTCTGAAGAACTAATTAATTTAGATGCAGTTACTGCAGATGAAGAAGGTGACGCAGAATTGGAATTAGATCTTGATCTTGATTTACCTGATGACGGTGAAGAGTCAGATATTGATGTTTTGGAATTACCTATGGATTTATTAGGTGGTGATGAAATAGATTTAACTGGTGCACCCGATGATGAAGTACTTAAAGTTTTCAAAGCAATGAGCGATGATGACGAAGTAGAAGTAATCAAAGATGAAGGTGGAATTCACTTAACAGATAACGAAACAGGTGCTGAGTATTACATTAAGGAAAGTACGGAAGAACTGGATGGAATGGCAGAAGGTTGTGATGACTCTTTGGAAGAAGGTTGTGAAGAATTGGAAGAAGAAACCATTTATGAAATCGAAATGGATGAAGATCAAGGATACGATGATGAAGAAGATGAATCTTTAGGTATGAGGACCGGTAAGGAACTTGAAGAAGAAGAATCATATTCAGATCGTAGAGAAGATTCTTACGGAAAATGGGGGGATCGTGACGATGAATCTTTGGAAGAAGATCATACACTTGCTAGGACTATAGGATACCAAAGAAAAGGTGGACATAGAAAGAGGCAAGAAGAATCTCGTAAACCACGTAAACCAATCTCTGAAAGGAGAAATTCACGTAAACCAATCTCTGAAAGGAGAAAAACACCTAAGAATGTAAGCAAAGTAGCTGACTCTAAAATAATGAAAGAATACAAAGAACTTAAGAGTAAAAATGAAGAATACAAAGGAGCTCTTAACGTATTCAAAGATAAACTTAATGAAGTTGCTTTATTCAATACAAATTTAGCATACGTAAATAGATTGTTTACTGAACACTCTACCACTAAAAAAGAAAAAATGAGCATCTTAAAGAGGTTCGATGAAGCTGATAGTGTTAAAGGTTCTAAATCTATTTATAAAACTATTAAATCAGAATTGGATCGTAAATCACCAATTACTGAATCAGTAGAGAAGAAAGTAAACAGAACTGTTAAGTCATCGGCTTCAGATTTAAACGAATCTACAGCATATGTAGATCCACAAATCGTAGCGATTAAAGATTTAATGAAAAGGATATCATAATAATAATAATATAAATTAAAACTCAAAAAAAAATGGGACATTTATTAAACTCAGGTGAAGTCGGAAATATCGGACTTGAACACTTGAAACAAATAAGATCTAAAACTATTTCGAAGTGGAACAAAATTGGTTTCCTAGAAGGTTTAAAAGGTCACGTAAGAGAGAACATTGCTCAGTTATATGAAAACCAAGCATCGGCTCTTTTAAACGAATCTACGAGTTCAAACTCATCAGGTTCATTCGAAACAGTTGTTTTTCCAATTGTAAGGAGAGTATTCTCTAAATTATTGGCTAATGACATCGTTTCAGTACAAGCTATGAATATGCCGATTGGTAAATTATTCTTCTTTGTACCGAAAACAACTGGTAGGAATCATGCAGCCTTAAACGGACCAGCATTGTCAAATCAGGAATGTGTATTTTCAGCTTGTGGTGATACTACACTATCAGTATTTCAAGAAAAGAATCTTTACGATATCTTTTATAATGATGGATTATTTGATGCGTCTAAAGGACAATCAACACTATTTTCGGATGGTGGAATTAGTCCAGTTATCTTAAGCGCAAACGGAGAATCCGTTGTAACAGCATTTGCTGATCAACCTTTAGCGGCTGATGGTAGTATGAGAAATTTAACTTTCTGTATTACTGGATTTACTGGTACAGGTGCTGGTAGAATGGTTGGTGCAGATGGTAATGAAATGGATACTGAAGCATTTTTAAGTAAATGGTGCTAGTCCAATTATGGCTGGTGACGGTAGTGGTAATGTAGTTATTGCAGCCAATGCTAACGTACCATTTAGATTAGTAGCACAAAAATATGGAAAAGGTATTGTCGATTACGGTGATATTTGTACTCCAGCAGGTTGTTTACTAGTTGAAGTGGATCTTACAACACCAGCTTGTGTTAGTTGTAGTGCTAATACCTTCGATGGTTACATTGGTGGTAGTGACGCAACAACATCAGCGGCAACATTCAGTGTAAACTGGATGACATATGCATCTTTAGAATATGCAACTGAAATGGGTGAGGTATCATTCGAACTTGATGAAGTTGTTGTTTCTGTAACAGAGAGAAAGTTGAGAGCAACTTGGTCTCCTGAACTAGCACAAGATGTTAGTGCATTCCAAGTAGCAGCTGAAATCGACAGAGAGATTCTTAGAGATTTAAGAGTAGGTGCAGCTTGGCAATTGAGATGGGATTACAATGGTTGGAAACGAACTGCTAGTGGTGGTTTCAACGCTTACACTCAAAAAGAGTGGAATCAAACGTTGATTACTAAAATTAATCAGTTATCAGCTCAAATTCATAAATCAACTCTAAGGGGTGGTGCTAACTTCGTAGTAGTATCTTCTGAGATATCAGCTATTTTTGATGACTTAGAATACTTCCACGTATCAAATGCGGCTCCAGAGCAAGATCAATACAACATGGGTATTGAGAAAGTAGGTTCATTAGGAGGACGTTACACTAATTGTTGGGCATAAAGGAAAATCGTTATTGGATACTGGGTACATTTATGCACCTTACGTACCATTACAATTGACTCCAACGTTACAAAACCCATTCAACTTCGCACCAACGAAGGGGATAATGACAAGATACGCTAAGAAAATGGTTAATAACCGTTTCTACGGAGCGTTGACTGTTGATGGTGTTGTTACATTTGACATCAATGAGTTGAGATAGTCTTAGTTAGATTATAAGTAACTTTAAAAGGGGTGGATTTATTTCTACCCCTTTTTTTGTTTTATAAGATATTTATTATTAAATTAGAACCAATATGAGGATTAAGAAAAAAGATGTGTTATTAGAAGCTCAATTAATAGATACTACTTCCGAATTTACCCCACAAGAAAAAAGATTGTTAAAAACATTAAAAAAGAAGTTTGGTAAGGGGGGTTATGACTCTGATTATGACAGATTTGTTGGTGCAGCATTTTTAATTGAGGACATGGGGATTCCTTATGATCAAGCATATGACTTATCTTTAACTCATTGGTGGCATGGAGATAAATTATATCAAGAAGTTGATCCAATCTATAAAAAAGAAGATAGAGGGTGGCTTTATAGAAAATTAATACATCAGCTATTATCACCATATATAGAAGGTAGGGGTGAAACAATTGGCGATGCCACCATAACATGGGAAGATCCTAACCATATAATTTCACAAAAAGATTTATTTACTGTTAAAGAAAGTGTTACATTATGGTCCGGAACTTTGGGGTTTACTTTATACATCCCTTTTAGGGGGAATATTTTGGGGATACCATCAAGTGACGTGATTCACGACGTGAGGCACCGTTACGATATCTCAGATAAAAATACTCTGATGGTGTATATTAAATTTATACCATACGATGAAAAAGGTCACCCTAAAATGGGTACACATGTTAAGTTTGATGTAAAATATGTTGTTGGGGATTCCACGATGAGGCATGAAAAGAATAATGAAAAAAATATGATGAGTTTTGATATTCCTATTCCCTCCCCATTAGATAAAGATAATATGTATAAAATTTTTACTGACTCTTTAAAGGATGTATTGGAGAAAATAGAAAGTATGACTTTTACTTTAAACCCACCTGAATAACCAACTTAATGTAATTGATCCACTTGGTTAACTATATTAAATTTAATGGCGTCTGTGAGTGTTTTAACTTGTAAATTAGAGGTTAACTTGATATCTATATGGTATTCGTTAGGTATCATCCAAGAAGTGTCTAAAACGAAGTAATTTTTAAGATAAGCCCTATTAATATCTTCCCACTCAATAACGTTAACTTGTGTGTTCCCTTCCCTCACCCATAACCTATATTGTAAACCATCAATAACTTCACTTTGATTAATGGTGAATGGTATTCTTGCTGAAACTAATATTTTTCTTTTGTCTCCTCTTTTAATCTTTTCGTCCCTTTTAACACCACTTAATGATATTGCGTATTCTATTGGTAGTGATTCATTATCACCGATATTGTAATAATCAGTGTCATCCTTAATTTCAAACTCTAATGATACATTTGGTCGATTAACTCCCCCTATATTAATATCACCCCAAGTATCCATAAATAAACAACCATCCTCTTGCGTTATTGGAACAAATACTTCAGCATAATAAATACCTGTGGTTACATGTACTGTTTGTGCGGTTGTTATTGATGAAAACACGTTACCAGATTCATCATAAATGGTAACACTAGGATTATTATCGAGATTAGTTGGTTCACCACCTAAATTACTATAAAGGTATAACTTATTTGTTTTACCCCTATAAAAGTTTTTTCTATCATCTATAACCGTATCGTTATAAGTAGTTTCTAAAAATGGTTCGTAATACGTTTGGGTATGTCTACTGAAAAACCCAACGAATTGTGCGGGATTTTTAATAAGTATTTCTAAATCTCTCTCAAATGCGATACCATAACCATAATTTGTTGTCCCACCAGTAATTAAACTATTAACCTCATCGGACATATCCATTTCAATATTTTCATTACCTTTATCAAAATGTTGTGTGGTTATCGTAATTGCTGATGGTGACCCCGAATAAACACCTCCACTATCCCAAGGAGTTGTTGTTGTCGCATTTAACCAATTACTAGCACCTTCAACAAAAGTTATGTTATCTGAAGATTCAACTACACCCCCCCTATCTTTATCTCCCGATTTAAATATTCTTTGGTAATCGTATCCACATCCCTCATCCCATGATTTATTAACTCTAAATAATACCAGATCAAATGAGAAAGTTCTTCGTTTACTATCTAATAATTCTTGTGCTTGTAGATCCGCATCAAAAAAAGAACTATTACACATTTTAAGTGTGTGAACCACATTAGATAAATCACCTAGCTCACCATTATTATATTGTGTTTGTAATGTATCAATATCGAAATATAATAAATGTCTAGTATAATTAGTGGTCGATTCACTTCCACCATAATATAATTCAGTGATAGGGTTTCTACCAGTATTAATAATAGTATCCTTAATTAATGTGTTGTTTTTATCTATGTATGTTCTAGTTACCATTTTTATATATAAATATACTAATTACTGTTAATGTTTTTATTTAATATACTATCTAAGTCAAAATTTAAAACATTTATCTTATTAGGTAAATCTGTGGAAGGCATACCATGATAATTATGTATATGTAATGATACATATCTTTTCATTAATTCTAAAAATTCTACTAGTTTATCCCCATACACTAAGGGGTGAGCTTCATTATTTATTTTTTCTTGAACTTCATCAGTAATTAAACTTTCTGGATTAGTTAAATCAAACGTATGGTTACCATCGTGACTTATTAAATTAATTTTACTAGCTACCACATTCAATACACTAGATTTTTTATCTTTATCTGGTATTAGTTTAATAACTTTAATGGTTTTTTTAACTTCTTTTTTTGCACCTTTAAAAAATGCGACTTGATTTAAAACTCCTTCGTCACCCCCATAATTCTTCAACACTTCATTAGCGTTAGATTTTAGTTTCCATTTTCCAGTTTTATATGGTAATATCCAAGCATAAGCAGCAATTAACGCTGCCTCTCTATTGGGGAAGGTGGTGGGTGTCATTGATGCAATATTCACCTTTGTTGTTATATCTGTAACCTTTATTTCTACAATAGTAACCCCAACATTTAAAATATATTCGTTAGGTGTTAAATCCCCAGCTAATGTATTTGGGTCAGTTCCTTGTGTTTGTGTATTAATTTTAACATTTATTAATGTTTTTGCATCATCATATACGTAATTAGTTATTACTTTTTCCTCTGTTGTCCTTTTTAATTGTTCACCACCATATTTAAGTTGTATATATCCAAGATCTTTATTATTAAATTCATTTCTTTCAGGTGTATCTATAAATTTACCAGCTCTTATCCATATTTCACCATTCTCATTTTGTTCCCCCTTATCTTTAAAAATTATATCAGCATTATTTCTACCTTGTAAACTTATGTCTAATTTATCTGGATATGACCCCTTAAAATCCTTACCTACGGGATTACTTAATTTTAGTTGCCCGTCTGCCATTAATGACCTAGCACTTTTTTTAGGGTCAAAATTTAATTTAGTTATTTCAGATACAACAGGTCCAATCCAGAATCTTTGGGTTTGGTATTCTGCATACTTTGCAACGTGTCTACTCTCGTATTGGAAAAGGAAAACTATCTCACCTTCTTTTGGTAATATATTTAAGTATTTTGGTAGTAGGGGTACACAATATGGTAAATTTGCATCGGACACATCTTTATCTATTCCTTCTATTCTACATTGTATTCTTCCAGTTCTTTTCGAGTCTACCGCACTAATAACCTCACCAACCCTTATCATTGGTATAGTTTTATTATCTCTACTATCTTTATATCTATCTCCCATTTATTCTATACCTTTATGTCGTTTGTTTAATATTGTATTCCCTAAATAATATTCTTTTTCTATATCCATTAAATTTTCTAAAAGGGTATCTATTTTATTTTTAAGGGCAATATGACCATGTTTTAAAGATTCTAATTCTTCTTTTATTTTTTTATTAGATTTATTACCCCAATCCATATGTTCTACTTTAATATCCATTACCTTATAAGACCGTAACCTTTTATTGTCCCAACATATGGTACATCATTAACACCGATTCCTATTGGTGGTGATTGACCTGGAACACCTGCATAAACAGTAACTTGAATCGCATTGGGTGGTATCACTATCTCTGTTTTTGCGTTGGCGATTATTTCATTCATTATAGCTTCTACCCTAATTCTTTCCATTCTTAAATCTTCTTCTGATGGTACATTAGGAACACCCGCTTGAGTTTTTCTAGTTTTAATCTCATTATACACTCTCGCTGCACTAAGACCAGTTTTATTAATTGGGACACCCTTCCGTATAATTTCTTTATTTATAGGTATAGGTGGTGTGTATAGTGTCATTAACCCATTAAAAAATGCAAGTACTGTTTTTATGCTTTGTATTGCTGCCATAATTTCATATTTTTAATCACAAAATTTACCACCTTTAGATTCACCCTTTTTAGAATTACCTAAACCACCTGCTATAACTGGTAAATTAACTTTATTTAGTGCGGTTCCTACTTTACCCGCAGCATCTTTTACGTTACCCATCGCTTTAGTTATTTTATCTTTAGTTTCCTCCCTTATGTTAACATTAACTAATAAACTTTCCAAGGTTAACTTTTCAGTTTCTAATTTCTCTTTTGCAATCTTTTTTAATGCACATAGTATTATAGGTTTTAAATTTTTTAATATAAAAGGGATTAAAAGTTCATATATTAACTTTCTTAACAATTCACCCAATATGTTTCCAATAATACACGCATTAAACTTTAAAAATTCACCAGTAGAGGTATACCTACTTTTATTTTCAACTAAATACCCCATCATAATTATAGGTACGTTAACCTTGGGTGATAGTGTTAATTTAGTTGTCACAATAGATAAACTATTTAAAAAATTACCAATAAAATCTCTCCTTGCTTTATCTACATCACCAGAATTAACATTATTAGTGCTTTGTTCTGACATACTCTTCATAGACTTATCTATTTCTCCGGCCTTTTCAGAATTACTCATATTAGGGTCACTTAATTTTTCATTTAATTCTGTTAATGATTCTATACTAACTGATGCCGTTTTTTTACTACAACATTCAGTAAATGGTTTAACACCCTTTTTATTATTTCTTACCGCCTCCTTTATATTTTTTAGTTCCGGGGAAGAGAATTCAAAAAATGAATCATCTACCACCACGTCTGCATCGTCAAGACCGTTATCTATCATTTTTTCCAAACCTTTCTCAAACTCAATTTTTTTAGTAACACACGCAGTGGACATGTCTACGTTACTAGTTATTGATCCATATAGTAAATCTATGGTTGCAGGAATAACTTTCGATATATCAAAGGGTGGGAACTGACTAGTTATATATTCATTAGTAAATGTGGTTAAAGACTTTCCACTATATGAGGGGTTAATTTTAATATTAAAAACATTATTTCTGGGGTCTTCGTTTTGTTGGTCTCCGGGGCTACTGGTAGAAACATTTACGGCTTGTTCATTAAATGTAACATCTACTATTGGGTTGTTACTTTTTGGGTCTTCCCATGTGGAAGATGTACCAGCATCTTGGATTCTGTCATATAGAAATCTGTTCATATCATCTCCGCCATCATATAAAAATTGACCCGCTATTGAGTTTGGTGCGGTTTTAAACATACAATCTCTATCTATTTGTTCTAATTCTACATTAAACCCAACATCAAATAACCAACTAGGTATTTTAGGATTTATCTTACAAGTATAACATTTTTTTATTGCTTCTTTTATAATGTCCCCCAGTCTTTCTAGTAGAGGTTGTAAATTATTAACTAACCAATCAACAATTAATGCTCTTATCTCATCTATTTTTAAATTACCTAAAACAGCCATAATATCCCTAAGAAAATTAATAACCGCAAAATTTATATTAATAGATGGTAACGATGTGTCAATATCTAATAAAGGTGGTCCAGCACAAAAAGATTTCAAGCCTTTTATTTTATCCAGAACTTTTTGTTTTGCTTTACGAATATCTTCTATAGTATCGCATATTCTATTTTGTTCTCCGTCACCCATTTAATCTAAATCATATTCTATATTATCTCTTGATTGTTTTTCATTAAATAACTCTCTTAATGCGTCTTTGTCTTTATCTGAAAATGATTTATCACTAACATTTTCATCGTTAGATGACCTATTATCTGATACTATTTGACTTTGTAACTTTGCTAGTGATAATTTCTTATCAATAGTAGAATCAATTAATTTTAATGTGTCATTATTAACCTTCCCAATCATAGATTCATCGTTAACGTCATCTATTTCTACTCTATTTTTTCTTTCATTTAATTCTTTACGAGCACTATTCATCATATTACTACAATCATTATAAATTTCTTGCATAAATTCACGCAAACTATCCTTATCTAAATGTATCTTAGTTTTTTTTGGTCTCGCCATAGGTTCCTTTTTACTATAAATATCAAAGATTAATATTTTTATAAGGATCCTTGATCTATCTTAATATTCTTTAACGCAGTATATATTTTTTTAAATCTCCTCATTGATACCCTAATATCTTTAGTAGATAACCCAGATATCTCCCTTATATAGGACAATATTAAATTTTTGTTATATTTATTCCCACTTTCTACCTGCTCAAATATAGTTTCCCAGTCTTCTAACACTACAATTAATGCATTACCTACACGTTTTTCATTTTCAGTAATTTTTAACCCAGATAATTCTTCTTTAATGTTAGAGGATATTTCTAATATGAAAACATCTAGCGGTGTTTTATCTTCATCTTCTAAGTTATATATATAATCATCCATCTTCTCCACTGTTGAGTACATGTCTTCGTATGATAAATCAGATTTCATCTTTTTATCGGATTTTAATAATTGACCCAATAGATAATTTTTACAAATGGTACCAAAATAGGAGTATGCTTTTTTATTTTTAGATGGTTGAAACTTTTCCATCTTTGTGGCTAAAAAAGAAAGGGTGTCGGAATGAATATCTTCATAAGTGTAATCTTTCCTATATAATTTATACCGCCTAATGATTGACTCAATCATCTTATTTAGTGGTGCCTTTAAAAATGTATTATATATTTTATTTCTTTCTTCGTAATCGTCAGAGGTTAAAAATTCAACAACAGCTTTTTCTTGTTCAGGGCCAAAGTATAAATTAGTTGTCCTTTTTCTACCCCTCTTGTTGGTGGGTTTTTCGGACATTAATTTGTTTCTAATTCATATGTTATTTCTCTATCTTCAGTGAAAAAATATTCTTTTTTAGCTTTATTAACCCAAAACTTACTTTCCATTACATCTACAGTGTTTTTATAGTGATCAAACAATGAATCTTTTCTATTGTTAGTATGTTTATACCCTAGTTTTGGTATTACCATAATTGGTATGGATAAGTAACTCATTCTTAATAGGAATTCATATGTAAACGTTAACTTCATATGTGTTTTAATACCACCATGTTCCTCATATAATGATTTATTAACAATCATTCCATCGAAATTAAAATTCTGAATCCTCTGGAGTGTGTTATTATCTAATAACCCCATTTCTTCACTTACATTTTTACCCCATATAGTTTCATTTGTAAAAGAAATAAATTGACCATTTTCATCACATTCAAATACTATAGGTAGGAAAACGCCAACTTCAGGGTATGCATTTACATACTCTACCCCATTTTTGATCCATATTTGGGCCATTTCATCATCATACTCTAAAAATGTAAAATACTCAGTATCACATTTACTAACACCAAAATTCATTTGTGATGGAAACCCATAGTCTCCATTTGTATTCTCAACCACCCTAGTTATTTCTTTTATCTCACCGTAATCAAACTTATCAAGTAGTGTTTTAAGTTTTTTATCTTTAGACCTAACTATTAATAATTCTTTAGGTTTAACTGATTGTGTTGCGATACTAGTTATTGCTCTTTTTAATAAAGTTTCTGTATTTTCTTGTACCTCATGTATTGGTAATATTACTGTAATATTATTGGACATATTTATTTATTTTTATTTTTTGTTATTTTCAATTTGTAATTCAGGGGTAGTATTTAATTTCTCCTGTGCTTTTTCCCCAATGGTTTGCAACTCAACTATCCTTCTACCAAAAATTCTATTATATACTTCTTTAATAGAATTTTTCATCTCATCTTCAGTATATTTAGATTTGTACTCTTCCATTGATTCTAATAAATTAGTAGGGATAGCATCCTCTAAATATAATCCAACTATGGTTGCAATTATATCTGGTATTGCATTTAAATTTGCTGTCCATATACCATTATCATTTAAATTTAAATTACCATTTTCATCCACAGCTCCCATCCATTCAGGAACCATTCTAGGTATCTTACCAACAACAGGTGTTCCACATTTCATAGATTCTATTGGGAATGTACCAAAACTAGATAATTCGTCAACCCACACACTCAAAAAGGATTTGGATAATTCCTTAGCGAATTCTTCTCTAGGTAATCCAGACATATCTCTAAATGTGATGAACTGATATTGTGGGTATTTTTGATAAAATATTTTAACTATTTTTAATACTTCTCTTTTATCCCTAGCTGATAATGCTACTGTAGGTATCTTTGGTTTTTCATTTTCTTTGAAGTATTCTGGAATTGACACAGGAACGATTTCAGTAGATAAATTCCTAAATATCGATTCTATATAATTTTTAAGGTTTTCATTTGTGGTGATGACCTCATTAATACCAAAATTTTGCCAATTCTCACCAATTTCTAACATCTCAAACACATATTCATATGATTGTAGAAAAACTAATCGTTTACAAGGGAATTTAGATGTTTGTTTCATAACGCTAGCGAATGCTTCAGGTATAACAACAAAATCTGATGGGCCAACTTGTAATGTTTGTGATTCAATAGAGGTGTGTGGTAAATTGGCGTATTCTTCACCTAACCACTCAGCGATACCAATCCCAGTTTCATCTTCTCTAAGTTTGTAATCATTTTTATCATGTAGAATTTGGGCATTAAATCCTAGTTCTCTTAATACCTTAACATGTTCGTATATAGTTGCAACACCAGCAGTGGGGTTACCTTTCGTATCAAGGGTAAAAAAATAAATACCGAAGTCCTTATCGGTTATTTTTTTTATTGATTCATTTATTGCGTTAATTTGTTCACTCATATTTTTATTTTTTTATAATTCTTTTATTATTCCTTTCATTAGTAATGTATTAAAAGATAATTTAAAGGGTATCGGTAACGAATTTAATGCCATAATCCCCATTTTATCATCTATTATTTCACCACAACCTAATAATGTCCCCACAAGATCTCGATACATTTCGTATTTTGCAACATCTATTTGTAAGGTATTTTGTATGATATTTTCCGATGATTCAACAACTGTAACCGGTTCATTATCTACTTTAACTGCTTCTGACATCGCATCAATGTCTAAGTAAAATTCTTTTCCCCCAATTTCTAATAAAATATTATCCATATGCTTTTTTAAAAAATGTAAAATAAGTATCCCCTTAAGTAAACACTTAAAAATTATTAATTTATATATCCTCAAATTCAACAGTTTCCGTACTTAGTACCTTTTCTAAAGTATTTCTATCGTCTAATAGCTCTTTTAAATCGACTAATGTGTAATCAGAATCTATATTTTTATTATATTCGTTTATTACCTTTATTGATATCTTACCCGATGGTTTAATTTTTAACGTTTCAGGGTTGGCGGTTATTAATATGTCAACATGATCCCATTTTTTATCATAATCTCTAACAAATATTATATTATTTATTTTAGAGGATAATTTAGATAAAAAGAATAAAGTTGCTGGTTTGCTATTATTTAACTCTTTGCTAATAACAATTGGTATATGACCTAAATCTTCAATTATATTATGTAGTTGATTTAGATGTTCCACACTATTTAATTTAACTTCACCTGCGTGACCGAAAATCTCTAATGCGGCATCTACATACATAAACTCATTAAGTTCCTTTGTACCACCTGAAAATTCAAAATAGTCTAATAAATCTAAAGTTTTTATATCTCTTTCTGGTAATTCTTCTGTTTCTTCTTCCGATTCATCTATATCCACTGGGTAATATTTATCATAAACTGACTCAAACTTTGTTATGAAATCTCTTATAACACCATCTATTGTAATACCTACTTTCATACCTTTTCTATTTTATAAATTTTGAATATCTCTTTCTTAGGTAATTGTTTAACTTTAGAAAAATATTCTATAGCTAATTCCAATGAACTCTGTTTAGTGGTGTTTATTACTTCACCAGACATATTTTTTAATACATATTTATACATAAATTTATCCTTCTAACTCTTCAAAAACCTTTTCGATTATTTTGATTACTGGGTTTCTAACTACATCGTCAGGGTTTCTAAGTGAAACACAACCAAAACCATCTATACCTTCAAACTTATCAATTACAACTTCTAATGAACTATTCTTAGGGTTCTTAATATCTTTTTGTTTAATATCACCAAGAATAACCATCTTGGAGTTATCACCTATCCTTGTCATAAGGGTTCTCATATTCTGTATAGATATGTTTTGTGCCTCATCAATAATGATAATAGTATTATCTATACTTCTTCCCCTAACAAATGCTAGTGGTTGTATCTGTATTAACCCTAACTCACGTAATTTATTAGTTAACGACTCACCAATAATCTTTTCAAAGTTATCAATAAATGATATCATATAAGGATCCAACTTATCTTTCAAATCACCTGGTAAAAAACCTAATTCTTCACCTGGTAACTGTATTACAGATTTAACCAATAATATCTTTTTATATTTAGGTTTTGTTTTAATTAGTTTAAGTGCTTCAGCGCAGGCCAAAAACGTCTTTCCAGTACCTGGAAGTCCCGAAACTATAGTGATTTC